>Ga0307374_10005295_pt1 | contig 20920 bp, 18 predicted proteins | sample OX3MG_FD_202532 | JGI IMG/M metagenome (GOLD analysis project Ga0307374, IMG submission 202532) | Soil microbial communities from Risofladan, Vaasa, Finland - OX-3 | ecosystem: Environmental > Terrestrial > Soil > Coastal area > Acid sulfate soil | place: Finland: Risofladan, Vaasa | collected...
CAAAACCGGCGCGAAAGGCTGCGAAATTCCGAAGGGCGGCCCGCCCCCGGGAAGCGACTCCGGCGCGGCCCCTGCGAGGCGCAGCGCCGGCTTGGGGCCGCGGGGCCCCAAGCCGGCGTGAGCACAAGCGGGACGCGCGGCGCAGCCGCGCAGGGGCCCGCGCCAACCAAAAGACAGCGAAGCGATTGACAAGGCAGAGTCGAGCCTTTCATGCCCGCAGTGAAGGGAGCGCGCGCTACGGGGACGAACCACGACAACGCGCGCAGCGCCTCAGGCAAACTTCCGCTTGAGCGACAGCATGGGCCGCTCGAAGCCGAACCACAGCGCCGTCGCCACCGCCATGGCGGCGGCCCAGCGCGTCGCCACGATCGCCAGGTCGCCCACCGCCCCGGCGTGGATCGCATCCATATGCGCGTCGAGCCCGCCCAGCAGCATGAACACCGGCATGTGGACCATATAGAGGCCGTAGCTGATCCTTCCCAGCCCCCGCAGCGGCCGCAGCCTTAGCCCGCGAGCGACGGCGCCCGCGCCCGTCTCGCCCAGCACTGCGAGCAAGAGCAGTCCGCCAAAGCCCAGCGCCACCGCCGAGCTCACCGCCGGCCCGTACCAGCGCACGGCGCCGGCCGCGCCCACCAGCCCCGTGCCCAGCCCGCCCCAGGCCAGCCGTTCCCAGACGCGGCGTGGCCAGCGCGTGGCGCGCAGCCCCAGCGCGATCAGCGAGCCGACCGCCAGGCCATCCAGGTGGTAGAGCGTGTGCACCGGGACAAACCATCGGTGGTGCGATCGCACCCAGGGCTCGACCGCCAGCACAAGGCCCAGCGCCCCCGCCAGGGCCGCCGCCGGTAGTCGCCGCGCCAGCGGCGCCCACACCAGGTAATACTGCTCCTCGATCGCCAGGCTCCAGGCCGGATACAGCGCTCCGTTCAGCCCCGGCACCAGGTTCTGCAGGAACAGCGCGAAATACAGCCAATACGGCTGCCGCCCTGTCCACACCGCCGTGGACCCAAAGATCACCACGCAGGCGGCCACCACCAGCGCCAATACCGGCAGGATGCGTAGTCCCCGCCGCGCATAAAAGTTGCCGAAAAACCGCTCCCGCCGCCGCCCGTCGAGCACAATCCCGGTGATCAAAAAGCCAGAAAGGACAAAAAAGAGATCCACCCCGATCCAGCCCCAGCTCGCCACCCTGCCCAGCCCCAGCCCCGCCAGCCGCGGGGCGCAGTGCTCCACCAGCACCAGCAAAATCGCCGCGCCGCGCAGTCCATCGAGCGCGGGCATGGCCTCGGGCACCCACTCGGGCTTGCTCTGGATCACCTGCTAACTCTAGCCTGTGGCGAAGCCATGCGCAGCTTGACATGGCCCGAATTGGGACCACACTGGTAGCAACGGAGATTCCCATGGCCGGCAGATTGGTCGCCGCGCTCCTGCTGGTTGCAGCTTTGGTGGCGCTGGCCGATTCCCACGTCCGCATCGTGCGCATCAGCTTTCTCGCCCATCAAGTCGAGGTCATCCAGCCGGCGGCCGCCGCCCCAGGAACGCCCGACGCTGGGCGCTGGACCAGCGCGCTGCTGAATGCTCCGGTGGTCGAGTCCGAGCGCATCCGCACCAAAGCCGCCGGCGAGGCGGAGGTGCAGTTGGAGTGCGGCTCGGCGCTGCGGCTGGCCCCCGATTCCGAGCTCACCTTCTCCAAGCTGCTGCTGCTCACCAGCGGCATCCGCGCCACCACCGTCGCCCTGCGCCGCGGCACCGGATACTTTACCCTGCAGCGCGCCGACAGCCGCGATTTCCATGCGCTGATTCCCGGCGGCGAGATCTCCACCCCCGACGGCTCGGCCAGCCTGCGCGTCTCCGCCCCCGCCAACGCCCCCGCCACGGTCGAACTACTCTCCGGCCACGCCACCGTCCTGGCCGAGCAGCAGCAGTTCGTCCTCAAAAAGTCCCGCGCGCTCACGCTCAAACCCGATGGCGGCGTCGCTTGGCAGGCCGCCGCCCCACCCGACCTGTGGGCGCGCTGGAGCCGCAGCCGCGACCAAGCCTTCCAGCGCGCCGTCAACGAGAGTGAGCCCAAGCCCAATATGGATGCCCAGGCGCTGGCCCCGCCGCCCCCCCCGCCCTCCATCGCCGGCTCGCCCGACCTTTACAATCCCCTGCCCAACGAAAGTGCCGCGCTGTTTGCCAGCGCCGACGATCCCTTCGTCGCCACCGCCCGCGCCATCGCCAAAGTCCCCTTCTGCGCCAACAACTAAGCAGCAGCCGCTTAGCCACCGGTGCCCCGCGCCAGCGAGCGGGCCGGCCGCCGCTGGCAGCGCGCCCGCAGCCGCCGCAGGTTCAGCGCAAACTCGAGATAGTCGCGCCCGCCCAGCTTCGAATCCCCATACCGCCGCTGCCCGAACTGGATGGGCACCTCCACCACGGGCGCCCCGGTGAGCAGCAGCTCGGTGATCAGCGACGATTGGAAGGCGTAGCCGCGCGTCGCCAGCTTGTCCGCCCGGCAGCCCTCCAGGCAGCGCGCCAGCGCCGCCGCGTCGAGGCACCGAAACCCGGAGGTGTAGTCGTGCAGGTGCGGCAGCCCGGTCAGGTGGTGAATCAGCCAATTGCCCACGTGACTGGTGGCGCGCCGCCGCCACGAAAAGGCCGGCGTCGCACCCCCGGGGGCGAAGCGCGAGCCCACCACCGCCGCCACCCCGGGTGCGCAGGCGCGCACCAGCGCCGGCAGCGCCGCCGGATCGTGCTGCCAATCCCCGTCCATCTGCACCAATAATTGGGGCGCCAGCGTCTCCAGCGCGTAGGCGAAGCCGCGCTGGTAGGCCACCCCCAGCCCGCGCTTGCGCCCGCGCACCACCCGCAGCCGCGCAAACTCCTTCTGCAGGGCGTCCAAGACCTCGGCCGACTCCCCCGGCGGGTCGTCGTTGACCATCACCACCCACAGCTCGTGCCGGGGGAGGTGCGCTTGCTGCGCGAAAATGGCCGGCAGCAGCGTGGGCATGTGGTGCGCCTCGCGGTAAGTCGGCATGACGACGCAGCAGCGCAGCATTGGGTTTCGTCCCCTCAGCGGCAGCGCCGCACCTGGGTCAAGAGCCGGCCGAGCTGGTCGGCGGCGGCGGGCGGCGCGGTGCCGTAGCGCACCGCCTGGTAAGCTGCCACAAAGGCGGTGGATGCCGCCAGCAGGGGCGACTCCGGCCGCGCCGCCGCCACCTCGCCCAGCAGCTCCTCGCTGGTTTGCGCCGGCCGGCGCGCGAAGCCGGCGCGCTCCAGCGCCCGCTGGAAGCGCCGATAGGCCCGGCGCGCCCGCCGCGCCGCCGCCGCCTCGCCGCTCCCCGCCCCGCCTGCGGCCTCCCCCAGCCACCAGCCCCGCCGCCGCCCGGTCCACACCAGCCCCAGCGTGGCCAGCAAGAGCGCCCCCGCTCCCCACTCCAGCCGTCCGGGGCCGCCCACCCCCCCGTCGGCGCGGAACTGCTGCCACGCCGCGCTCGCCGCGCCGCCGCCACGGTTCCACGCCCGCGTCGCGCTCGCCGCCAGGCTGGCTTGCAGCCGCCCCGCCAGCCGCGCCTGCCGCATCCAGTCGTAGTTCACAATCCACTCTTGCCACATGGTGGAGAGCGCATCCAGCACCATGCCCCCCGGCCAGCTTCCCGCCGCCGCCGTGCTGCCGCTGGGCGTGGCGTCGAAGCTCATCCAGGTTCCCGGCTGGAAGCCCCGTCCCCGCCCCAGCCCCCGCCTCAGTCCCCGCCGCTGCCCCGGAAAATACGCCTCCACCCAGGTGTGCGCATCCCGCCCCCGCACCATATACTCGCCCGACAGCGGGTTGTAGGAGTCCACCAAGAACCCGTTCACCACCCGCGTCGGGATGCCCAGCGTGCGCGCCATCACCGCCAGCGCCGAGGCGAAATACTCGCAATCGCCCGCCTGCTGGTCAAACAGAAACGCCGCCAGCGGGTCGGCGCCCTGCGGCAAGTTGTCCAGCGTGTACTGGTAGTGGGTTTGCAGATATTGCGTCAGCGCCTGCATCCGGTCCCAGTCGTCGCCCGCGGCGGAGGCCACGATGGAGCGCGCCAGCGCCGGGATGCGCGGGTCCAAATTGTCCGGCAACTGCAGATCATCCTGGAAGCCAAAGCGGAAGCGCACCCGCGCCCGCGGCTCGGCGCGCAGCGCGTCCGGGCTGGGGTGGGCCAAATCGGAGACGCCCGCATACGAGGTCCCGGCAAAGTCCCCGCCCAGGCCGGCCAGCGTCCCGGTTGCCCGGTCCCAGGCCAGCACCGGGAACCGGGTCGAGGCGCGCAGTAGTTGCGCCGGAAAAAACAGCACCGGGCTGCTCATCGGCTCCAGCGTCACCTGGTAGCGCACCATCTCCGCCGGCGAGGCCGCCGCAAACCGGCTCACGTCCAGCCGCCCGTTTTGCGTGCCATAGAGCCCGGGACTCGAACCGCTGGTCCAGCGCTGTCCGTCGAAGCGCGTCAGCCCCCGCCCCCGCCAGGGGATCTGCTGGAACTCCGCCGGCGTCAGCGGCGGATCGCTGCTTACCAGGCGAATGTGCATCACCGGCACGTCGCTGCGCTGCAGGCTCGCGATCGCCCCCAGTTGCACCTCGTCGCTGAAGCCCGACAGCCCCCGCGACGATGGCCGCGCCGCCCACACCCCCATCCCCGTCCGCGGCAGCAGGAAGAAGATCAGCACGCTGCTCAGCGCCACCGCCAGGCTCAGCAGCAGCGAAAACCGGAACAGCGGCCGCAGCGGCGAGCCCGCCCCTTCCGCCGCGCCGTGGGCCTCCGCCCGCGCCATCTCGTGCGCCACCAGTGTCGCCACCAGCAACACCAAAAACACCAGGAAGAGTACGAAGAACAGCCCCGACACCGTCAGCAGCGCCGCGGTCAAGACCTCGAGAAAGGCCAGCAGCCCCAGAAACAGCGCGTCGCGACTTGAATCCGGCGCCAGCAGCTTCGCCGCCCCCGCCAGCACCACCAGATGCAGCGTGGCCTGTAGCAGGCTCTTCGACCACAGCAGCGCGTCGGCGGCGTAGAGCGGCAGGTAGAGCAGCAGCCCCGCCAGCCAAACCGAGTTCGGCAAGGTCAGGCTGCGCCGCCGCAGAAATCCGTAAAGGCGCGCCGCGTAGGCGCATCCGGCCGCCGCCACGACCGGCCAGGCCAGCCGCCCGGTGCTGGCGAGGGTGAAGAACCCGGTCGCCAGCAACAACAGCAGCAGCCCGTCGAAGTAGCGGCGCAGCGGCGACCCCATGCTGCCAGTCTATCGCGCCTGCCCGCCCGCTGGCCGCGCTATGCTATCCGTGGCATGAGCGCGCCGTTTCACTGGGTCTTCCACTCCCCCCTGGCCGAGCAGAGCGACGACTTTCTACAACTGGCGACGGCCCTGGCCGGCGACTTCCAAGCCGAACTGAGTGTCGCCGCAATGGCCGAGGGCCTCGTCCTGCGCGCCGATTTTGCCGGCGAGGAGATGGAGGCGGAAGAGCGCGGCCGCGCCTTCTGGCTGGAGCTGCACAGCCGCTGCCTCGACGCCAACCTGGCCATGGAACTGGTCGAGGACTTCGAGCCCGCCGCTGGTTGGCAACCTGCCGCCAGCCTGGTCCCCGCCCTCGCCGTGGCAGCACGGGTCGCGGCGGCGCCGGTCGCCGCGGCCGCGCTCGCCCGCCAGCGCCCTCCCATTCCCTCCCAGACCGTCTACGACCTGCTGCGCGCCGACGACCTCGACCTCGACCGCAACCTCGACGAGACCATCGCCTGGATCGAAGCCGCCGGCCTGCCCGTCATCAACCTGTTGAGCTACCTCGACCTGCCGCTGTTTCGCCGCTACGCCGACGAGCATCCCGAGGAGCGCGAGCAGAACCTCTTCTTGCACATGCTGCACACCTGGGCCTGCTTCCGCCGCTGGGGCGCGGTCTCCGCCGCCCTGCCGCCGGCGCTGGCCGAGGCCTTCGCCGACCCCCGCTACCTGCGCCTCAACACCACCCAATTCCGCTCCCCCGCCCCCGCGCTTTGTTTGCAACTCGCCGACTGGTCACAGCCGGTGCGCCCGGTGGCCCGCAGCGCCCCACAGTGGGCCAAGGAGATCTACCTCACCCACCTCGAGCCCCCCACCCCCGCCGACGACCGCGAGTTGACCTTGATGATTGTCACCTACGACGAGCGCGGCGAGTTTGGCTTCATTCCTTTGGAGGTCCCGCTCAGCCTGCCGGGCGTGGGCGAGTCCATCGCCGCCTTCTTCGCCCCCAGCGCCGGCGACGAGGAACTGGGCGCCAACACCGAAGACCTGCACCGCCTCACCGTGCTCGCCGCCACCTATTGCCTCTATGCCACCGCCCGCGACCCCGCCCTCTACCTCGCCGGCTAAGCCGGCGCCGGCCGACTACGGCCACGCCGCCGCCGCCACCCGCTGGGAGGCGGCCGTCTTCGCCCTGCTCGCCGCCGCCGCCGCCGCGCTCGCCCTGCTCCGCCCCGACAAGGCGATTGACTACCGCGTCTACTTTGAGAACGCCCGCCACTACTTCCTCGCCGGCGCCGCCATGTACGGCCCCGCCAGCGGCACCGGCTGGGCAGGCGGCGTCTACCGCTATCCCCCCATCTTCTTGGATCTCTTCCGCCCGCTGTCGCTGTTGCCGCTGGCGCTCGGCGCCGCCCTCTGGGCCGCCGGCAAGCTCGCCCTCGGCGGCGCGCTGGCCATGCGCCTGCGCCGCCGCTGGGGCCTGGCCAGCATCCTCGACTTCTGGCCCGCTCTGCTGCTCGTGGCCGCCTACTTCATTCAAGAGCTGCGCTACGGCAATGCCCAGTTCTATATCGTCGCCCTGGTGGTGCTCGCCTTTTTGTCCGACGATCCCGGCTGGGGCGGCTTCTGGCTGGGCCTGGCCGCGGCCCTCAAGATCTGGCCGCTGTTCTTCTTCCCCTGTCTACTGGTCCGCAAGCGCCTCCGTATGCTCTGCGCCGCGGTCGCCAGCGGAGTCGGTTGGACCCTGCTGCCGGTGCTGTGGCGCGGCTGGGCGGCGCAGTGGCAACTGCTCGGCCAGTGGCTGGCCCAGGAGCGCTCCATCGCCGCCACCAGCGCCGCCTCGGGCGAACTCTGGTACCCCGGCCAGTCGCTGCACGATGTCATGGCCCGCTACCTTGGCGTGCTGAACTACTCCCGCCTCGCCGATGTCCATTACGTCCAAGTCGCCTGGGCGCACCTTTCCCCCGCCAGCGTCGAGCGCCTGTGGTGGATCGCCGTCGCCCTTTTGTTGGTCGCCATGTTCTGGTGGCTGTGGCGCGCTCAGGGTGTGGAAGACGGCGTGGTGGCGCTGCTGTTTTGCGGCGTGGTGGTGTTCGAACCGCATGTCCACCGCCTGATCCTCGAGACCCTGCTCTGGCCCGCGCTCTGGCTGGCCTCCGAGCAGGCGCGCGGTCGCCTCTCCGGTTGGCGCTCAGCCCTCTATGGGCTGGCGGTGGCGGCGGCGGTGCTGCAACCGTTGGTGCCCGGCGCCGCCCGCCAGCGCTGGCTGCAGGTCTACGGCGTGGATTTCTTCCTGGTGGTAGTGCCCCTCACGGTCGTAGTGGCGCGGCAGGCATGGCTAAGGCGTATCGCCGATGTGCGGGCGCGCGCGGTCGCGGCAGACTGAGACATCTTCAGGAGCCCGCGCCGATTGCCACTTCGCCGCACCCTCTCGATTGATCTGCTGGGCCTCTGCCTGCTGGCGGCGGGCGTTGGCGCCACCGGCGCCCACCCGCCCCAGGCGCGGCCCGCGCCCACCCCTCGCGGGACGCGCGCCGCATGCGCGCTGGGGCCCGCGCCCACCCTACGCCCCGCCGGCCCTGCGGCCGCCGGCGATGCCGGCACCCTGCTGCGCGCCGCCGCCGCGTATGTAAAATCGCCTGGCGCCCTCGCCGACCAGTCCACGGCCTTCGCCGACGAGGGGGCGGTCGAGCTCTACCATCTCGACTTTGAACAGGTCATGCCCAACGGCTTGTCCGGAAAGGTGGTGCAGCGCGTCTTCCAGATGCGCACCGCCGCCGCCGCCGCCGACTTCGTGCCCGATGACGTCTGGTACGACCGCTCCCGCACCCGCTTCCAGCTCATCCGCGCCCAAGTGCTGCGCCATGGCCGCGTCCTAGTGGGTGCGGATCGCGGTGACCTCCGCCCCGGCGGCACCGGCAACCAGCCCCGGCAGTTGTCGCTGCCGCCGTTGCGCGCCGGCGATCGCCTCAACCTGCTCTACGTTCTATTGCCCGACACCCGCCACGATTGGACGTTGCTGGGCGGCCACTTCCTCGGCAACCTCTTCGCTTTCCGCGACAGCTACTCCACCCTACGGGTGCGCTACGTGCTGGCCGCGCCCGCCGCCCAGGTCCGCGACATCGCCACCAGCCAAGTGGGCGTGCCGCCGCCGCAGCTCGGACGCAGCCGCAACGGCGACCGCACCTGGAGCTGGCAAGCCCGCCTCCAATCCGCCTTCTTCTCCAGCCAGGACGGCCCCTCCATCACCGACCTCTCGCCCTTCGTCCAGGTCTCGGGCTTCTCCTCCTGGGCGGCCATGGCCGACTGGTACAACAACCTGCTGGCCCGCCGCGCCCGCCTCAGCGGCGGCCTGCAGCAGCGCCTGCTGCAGGTGGCGCTGCCCCGCCTCGCCGGCGCCGCGCCCGGGCTGGGCGCCCGCCCTCCGGCGGAGATTCGCGCCACCGTGGCCCGCGTCTGGAGCCACCTGTCGGCCCATCTCGACTACCGCGGCGACGAGTCTGGAATCCATGCCTATGTCCCGGCTCCGGTCGGCGATGTTTACGCCTCGGGCCTAGGGGACTGCAAAGACGGCGCGCTGCTGCTCACCGCTTGGCTGCGCGCCGCCGGGGTGGAGGCCGATTTGGCGCTGGTGCGCACCGCCGCCATGGGCCAAATCGCGCCTCTTGCTTCCAACGGCCAGGTGGCCGCCACCATCTCCGCCTTCGACCACGCCCTGGTCTACATCCCCGCCACCCAGCAATGGATTGACACCACCGCCCCGGCCTTCCTCTCCACCGAGCTCCCCTCCTCCGACCAAAACAGCCTGGCGTTGATCGTCCGCGCCGGCCAGCGTCAACTGGTGCACGTGCCCATGGCCGCCGCCAGCGCCAACCTCACCCGCCGCAGCCTGCGCTTCACCGATGCCGGCGCCGGCTGGCTCCAGGCCGAGGGCGACATCCAGGTGCGCGGCGCCGATGCTCCCCTGCTCCGCCAGCGCTATACCGACCCTGCTCGCCGCCGCCAAGAGCTCGCCCTTTGGCTGCGCTCCTTCTTCCCCCAGGCGCAGGTGGATTCGGTGGCGATCGCCGGCGTCGAACCCTCCCGCTCCACCGTGCGGCTGCAGTTTTCCGCCCGCGTTCCGGCGCGTGAGCTGCGCCCCGCCCTGCGCGTGGCCTGGTCGCGCCGCCATTACGCCCGCCTGCTCGCCGCCCAGGCCGAACGCCGCCAAGCCCTCCAACTCCCACTGCGCTGGCAACTGGATGAGTCCTGGGCCCTGCAAGTGGGCGATAGCGGCGCCTGCGCCCAGCTTGGCGCGCAGCCCCCGCTGCGCCGCGACGGCCCCTTCGGCCAGCTCACCATCTCCACCTCCTGCGCCGGCGGCTGGCTGCAGGTGCAGTCGCGCCTGGCGCAAACCTCGCAGCAAGTGGCGCCGGCCGACTACTCCGCCTTCCGCTCCTTCTGGCAGAGAGTGGACGCCGACCTCGACACCCCCCTGCTCAACCCCGAGCGGCAATCGGCCCAGCTCGCCGCCTCCCCCGTCGCGCAGCGCCGGCTTGGGGCCGCGGGCCCCCAAGCCGGCGTGAGCACAAGCGGGACGCGCGGCGCAGCCGCGCAGGGGCCCGCGCCAAGCAAGAAGCAGCGCAGCGCCGGCTTGGGGCCGCGGGCCCCCAAGCCGGCGTGAGCACAAGCGGGACGCGCGGCGCAGCCGCGCAGGGGGCCCGCGCCAACCAAGGCCTTCGCCGTCGGCAAGCGCCGCTAGGCGCGATTGAAACTGCACCCTTAAGCCCGGCGGTGCGTCACACTGTAGTAGTGCGGGGCGCGCGTTCCATTCTCTTAGTGCTGTTGCTGCTGCTGCCGTTGGCCAACTGGACGGCCGGCGGCCTGCCGTGGTGCTGCCTGGGTTCGAGCTGCCCTATGGCGACGGCGGCCATGCCCCACTGCACGATGAACCCGGGCCCAATGCCGACCCGTTGCGGCATTTCCGCGCCGCAGCCCCTGACCCTGCTGCCCGCCCTGCTGACCGCGTTGCCCCCGGCCGTCTCCGCCGCCCCCGCGCCCCGGCTGCGCCGCCTCCCCCGCGCCGCCGCCACCGCCACCTCTGCCCCCGGCTGGCGCGACCGCATCTTCCATCCTCCTCAAGCCTGATTCGCCCCCTCGTCTCCCCTCGGAATTCAGCCCTTCGCGGGGGTCGCGCCGCTTTGCCTGCCGGCAAAATCGGCGCGAAGGGCTGCGAAATTCCGCAGGGCGGCCCGCCCCCGGGAAGCGAATTCGGCGCGGCCCCTGCGAGGCGCAGCGCCGGCTTGGGGCCTTGGGCCCCCAAGCCGGCGTGAGCACCAAGCGGGACGCGCGGCACAGCCGCGCAGGGGCCCGCGCCAACCATCGTGTCTGTGGCCGCTTCGGCCTCGGAGGATCCATGCGTTCGCTCCTCGTCTGCGCGTTGTTCATTGTCTCCGCCTGGGGCACGGTTCTCGGCACGGTGCGCGGCATCGTGCACGATCCCCAGCACCGCCCCATTCCCGGGGCGCGCTTGGTGTTGCGCGCCGCCCATTCCCACTGGCAGCAGTCCGCCTCGACTGACGCCAACGGTGAGTTCCACTTCTCTCCCGTGCCCCTGGGCGACTACATCCTTTCCGCCACCCAGCCCGGCTTTCAGACCGTGCGGGAAATCTTCAGCGTCGCCTCCGGCGAGGCCCCCATCCTGCACCTCGAACTCCCCCTCGCCTCCGCCAGCCAGACCACCACCGTCACCGCCTCCGCGCCGGTGGCCGATGTGCAATCCTCCACCCCGACCACCACGATCAATCGCCTCGACGTGGCCCGCACCCCCGGCGCCGACCGCAGCAACAGCCTGGCCATCATCACCGACTACGTCCCCGGCGCCTATATGGTCCACGACCAATTGCACATCCGCGGCGGCCACCAGGTCAGTTGGCTGGTGGACGGCGTGCCGGTGCCCAACACCAACATCGCCAGCAACGTCGGCCCGCAATTCGATCCCAAGGACATGGACTCGCTCGAGGTCCAGCGCGGCAGCTACGACGCCGAATACGGCGACCGCACCTACGGTGTCTTCAACGTGGTCCCCCGCACCGGCTTCGAGCGCAACCGCCAGGCCGAACTAGTGCTCAGCGCCGGCAACTTCGGCCAGACCAACGATCAGCTCAATTTCGGCAGCCACACCGACCGCTTCGCCTACTACGCCAGCCTCAACGGCAACCGCTCCAACCTGGGGCTGGAGACGCCCACCGCCCAGGTGCTGCACGACGCCGACAACGGCCTCGGCGGCTTCCAGTCGCTGATCTTCAATCTCGATCCCAAGGACCAGTGGCGCATGGTCGCCTCCGAGCGCCGCGACTTCTATCAAATCCCCAACACCCCAGCGCAAAACGCCACGCAGCGCGACGCCCAGCGCGAATCCGACCTCTACGCCAACTTCAGTTGGGTGCGCACCCTGAGCCCCGGCGCCCTGCTCACCGTCTCGCCCTTTTACCACTTCAACTCCGCCAATTACCTCGGCGGACCCAACGACTTCCCCCTCAGCACCACCGACGCACGGTCGTCTCAATACGCCGGCGCCCAGGCCGTGCTCAACGCCACCACCGGCGGCAACAACCTCGAACTCGGCGTCTACGGCTTCGCCCAGCGCGACCAGCAGTTCTTTGGCCTACGGTTCAACGACGGCTCCCTCCCCAACCTCAGCCAGGTCGAGCCTGCCCGCGGCCAACTCGAGGAGGCCTTCGCCGAAGAAAAATACCAGCCCTGGGCCTGGCTCACCCTGATGGGCGGCCTGCGCCAGTCGCACTTCCGCGGCAGCTTCGGTGAGAACGCCACCTCGCCCCGCCTGGGCTTGGCCATCGCCCTGCCTCGCCTGCACTGGGTGCTGCGCGGCAACTACGGCCGCTACTACCAAGCGCCGCCGCTGGTCACCGCCTCCGGCCCGCTGCTGCAATTCGTCACCGGCCAAAGCCTCGGCTTTATCCCCCTGCGCGGCGAGCGCGACGAGGAGTGGCAGGCCGGCCTCACCATCCCGCTGCGCGGCTGGGCGCTCGATGGCGACTACTTCCACAACCGCGCCCGCAACTTCTTCGACCACAACAACGTCGGCAACTCCGACATCTTCTTCCCGCTCACCATCGCCGCCGCCCGCATCTACGGTTTCGAGGCCACGCTGCGCTCCCCCCGCCTCTGGAACCGCGGCCAGGTCCACCTCGCCTACTCCAACCAGATCGCCGAGGGCGCCGGCGCCATTACCGGCGGCCTCACCGACTTCTCGCCCCCGCAGGGCTGGTTCCTGCTCGACCACGACCAGCGCAATACCCTCAGCGCCGGCTTCGACCTCAATCTCCCCGGCGCTGCCTACCTCTCCACCAATCTCGCCTTCGGCTCCGGCTTCGCCAACGCCGACGCCCCGCCCGCCCACCTCCCCGGCCACGCCGAAGTTGACCTCACGTTCGGCAAGCGGCTCGCCGATAACCTCTCGCTGGCTGCCTCCGTGCTCAACCTCACCAACCGCCATCTGCTCACCGACAACAGCCTCACCTTCGGCGGCACCCACTGGAACGCCCCCCGCGAGATCTACCTAGAACTCCGGTACCGATTTCGTTACTAGCCCCCTCGCGGTGCCAAGCGCGGCCAGCTTGGCCGAAGGGAGGGGAAGCGGGTAAGCTGGAAGGAGCACGGAGGGTTCGCGTTGAACGCCGGCAACCCCAGGGCTCGGGCGGATGGGCCGTATGCATGGGGGGTGCGGGCGGCGATGTGCTGGCGGCGGTCGCGCCGCGCCGAGATCATGCGCAGAGGTCTGATTGTCGTGTTGGTGCTGGTGATCCTGGCCGGGGCCGGGGCGTGGGGATGGCTCAACTCCGCCCACGGCTTCAGCGCCCGCGCCCAGCCCACCTGGATTGAGGCCAAGCTGGCGGCTCTCAGCCGCAGCCTGGCGCTGCCCGGCAACCAGAATTCCCTGAAAAACCCCTACCCTTCGACCCCCGCCACCCTCGCCCAGTCCCGCCAACTCTTTCACTCCCAATGCGCCCTCTGCCACAACGACAACGGCGATGGCCACTCTTCGCTGGGCCAATCCCTCTACCCCAAGCCCCCCGACCTGCGTGGTTTGACCCAAGACAAAAGCGACGGCGCCCTGTTCTACTCCATCCGCAACGGCATCCGCATGAGCGGCATGCCCGCCTGGAGCCAAGACTCCGATGAGCAAATCTGGAACATGGTGACCTTGATCCGCCGTTTGGCGGCAGCGCGCAAGCCCCCTGAGCAGAGCGGGCGCCCCCTGCCGGGAATCGAAGCCACGGCGCCGAGCGGCCAGCGGGAGCGACCCCGGCAAAAAGTGGCGAGCCACCTCAAAACGCAATGAAATACTATCGGATTCTCGGCTGTCTGCTGGGCTTGGCGTTGGCCTTGGGGGCGCAAGACCAAACCAACATCGTCATCACCGGCCAGGTGAAGTACAACCTCGCCCTGCCTTTGTTCCACCCCGGCGCGGGCGTGCCGGCCAACGTCCAGTCCACCTTCAACCAGGTGCTCTGGAACGATCTTTACCAGTCCGCCGTGGTCCACCTGGTGGGGCGCAGCCTCTACACCGCCCCCACGCCCGCCGCCGAGTCCGACCTCAACAACCCCGCCCTGCGCAGCGCCTGGACCGCCGCCCCCTCCTCCATCCAGCGGCTGGTGTTTGGGGCGCTGCAGTTGAACAACGGCGGCCTTGTAGTGGATGGTTTTGCCTACGACGTCACCCAGCCCCCTGGCGCCGGCCGCCTGCTCGCCCGCCGCTACGCCAACCCCGACACCCTCGACGGCGCCCGCTCCATCGCCCACCACCTCGCCGACGACATCATCGCCGCCCTGGGGTTTGGCCCCGGTATCGCCAGCAGCCAGATCGCCTTCATCAGCAACCGGTCCGGGCACCAAGAGGTCTGGACCATGGACTACGACGGCCACCACCAGCAGCGCCGCACCCGCCTCGGCAGCATCGCCTACTCCCCGCGCATCTCTCCCGACGGCCAAACCGTGGCCTTCATGAGCTCGGTCAGCGGCCAGCCCCAGATCAAGCTGCTCTCACTGCTGACCAACCGCCTGCTGTCCTTCCCCACCTTCCGCGGCATGGCCGTGACGCCCGCTTGGTCCCCGGATGGCTCCAAGCTGGCCTTCGCCGCCAATATGGGCGGGGCCAACCTCGAGATCTTCACCATCAACGCCAACGGCAGCGGCCTGCGCCGCCTCACCGTCTCCCACGGCTACGACAACCTCTCCCCCACCTGGAATCCCAAGCCCCCGCCCGGCAGCCCCGGACAAATCGCCTTTGTCAGCAGCCGCATCGGCCTGCCCCAGATCTACACCATGAACGCCGACGGCAGCAACCAGCAGCGCGTCCCCCTGGGGGGCTACGCCGTCAGCCCCTCCTGGTCGCCCAACGGCCTCTCCCTCGCCTTCGCCTGGGTCCGCACCGGCGGCGGCGAGAACAGCGGCGCGTTCGACATTTATTTGTGGTATTTCGGCGACCAGAAGTATGTCCAGTTGACCCATAATGGAGACCGAAACGACTTCCCCAGTTGGGCGCCAGACAACCGCCACATCGTGTTCGAATCCGGACCGCCGTACCACACCCAACTGTTCACCGTCGCTGCCGACGGCTCCGTGCCCACGCAGCTCACCTCTGCCGGCAACAACGAAATGCCCAATTGGTCGTGGCATTGACCCAGCACTTGAAAGGAACCGAGCCCATGCGCAAAGCCCCTTCGTCCCACCTTGTGACCGCCCTGACCTATGGTTCAGCCCTGGCCCTGTGCTTGACCCTGGCAGCCTGCGGCCATAAAGCCGTACCCCCGCCCCCGCCCCCGGCGCCGCCGCCGGCCGCCGCCCCCGCCCCCACCGTCACCCTGCAGGCCGACCCCACCGCCGTCGAGAGCGGGGCCGCCTCCACCTTGACCTGGGCCTCCACCAACGCCACCGGCGTGGAACTGAATGGCACGGCGGTCAACCTCAACGGCAGCCAGCAGGTCACCCCCTCCCAGTCCACCGACTATGAGGTGGTGGCCAAGAATGCTGACGGCCAAACCGCCAACGCCTCCGTCCGCGTCACCGTCACCCAGCCACCCCCGCCGCCGCCGCCGCCGGCGCCGGTCGCCAAGGACCTGGGCACCTTCGAGGAAAACGTCCGTGACGCCTTCTTCGACTACGACAAGAGCGACATCCGGCCCGACGCCGAGACCCTGCTCCAGACCGACGCCCAGTACCTCAAGGCCAACCCCGACACCAACATCCAAATCATCGGGCATTGCGATGCCCGCGGCAGCGCCGAGTACAACCTGGCGCTGGGCGATCGCCGCGCCCAGGCGGTGAAAAACTACCTGGTCTCGCAGGGCATTGACGCCAGCCGCATCACCACCACCAGCGTCGGCAAGGAGCAGCCCTTCTGCACCGAAACCACCGACGATTGCTATCAACTCAACCGTCGCGGCCACTTCACCAAGGGCAATTAACCACCACGGGCCCTCCGGCGCCAGCCGGAGGGCCCTTTTTCCCCCTCGGCCATGGGGTTACAATGGCCGAACATGCTTGCCCGCGGCGGTTCCCGCCGCCGGCTGGAGGGTTGTATGCGGAAAAATCTTGTGGCGATTGTGTTGTTGGCCGCGCTGGGCGCGCTGTCGTTTTCCCGTCCCGCCGCCGCCGAAGACAAGGGCATCATCGCGCTGCAGCAGAGCGTCAGCCTGTTGATGAGCCAGGTCGCCGATTTGCAAAAGACCTTCAACACCTCCATCGGGATGATGCAGGGCTTGGTGTCGCAAAACACCGACACCGTCAACAAGCTCTCCGCCGCCATTGACGGCATCCAGCGCTCGCTCAACGGCAATCAGGTGGTGTCGTCCCAGCACCAGAGCGACATCAGCAAGCAGTTCGGGTCGTTGGCCGAGACCATCTCCGAGTTGCAAGCCCATCTGGCGAAAATGGACGAGACCCTGAAGCAGATCCACCAGATGCAGCAGACCATTCCCCCGCCTACGGCGGTGTCCGTCGGCGGCGACGCCGCCAGCGGAACCTCCGGCTTGTCCGGTGCCCCGGCCGCCTCCACCTCGCTGCAGCTCTACCAAGCCGCCCTCATCGACTTCGAGAAAAATAGCCCGGCCGCACAGGCCGAGCTCGCCAGCTTCATCCGCACCTACCCCAACGATCCCCAGGTGCCCGACGCCACCTACTACCTCGGCTCCATCTTCATGCAGAAGGGTCAGTACAACGAGGCCATTGACCGCTTCAGCCAGGTGATCGAGCAGTACCCCGACAGTCCCAAGGCGCAACAGGCGGAACTCAACAAGGGCATCAGCCTCTCCAAGCAGGGCAACAAAGCGGCCGCGATCAGCGAGCTGCGCGCCTTGGCCAAGAACTACGCCGGCACCGAAGCCGCTCGCCAAGCCGACATCGTGCTGCGCAGCCTGCTGCGCGCCCACTAGCCTTCGAATCGAGCCATCGGCTCCTTAACCCCGGCAGCACACCGGCGGCCCGCCCGGCGGCGGCATGCCCGGCGCCGGCGGCATGCCTTGCGTCGGCAACTGGGGCTGCTGCCCGGGCACGGTGGGCCCCGGCGGCGGCATGGTCATGGTCCCGTTGCCCCCGGTCTTGCTCGGCGGGGGCGCGTCCCCGGGCCGCCGCAGCGTGGGCGGCGGCTCCGCCGCTTCCTCCGCCCGCTGGGCCGCTTGTTGACGCTGTTGCTGCGCCGCCACCGCCAGCGCCGGATCGGGCGTGCTGTCCACAATGTGGGTGCCGTTGGGCTGGTAGGTGGTCACCCGCACCACCCGCCCGGCGATAAAGCGCACAAACACCGTCGCCTGCGGCGGCGCGCCATACACCCAATCCTCGTACGGCTGCCCCTGGGCGTTGGTCTCGCGGTCCTTGTTGCCCGTCCGCCCCAGCGCCGCCACTACCATGTCGGTGTCCATCCCCACCAGCACGCGGTGGTTGTGGATGGCCACCTTCACCGGCGCCGGCAGCGCCTTCACCATCACCTCGGCCTCCGAGGGCCGGTCCCAATCAATCAACGTCCCTAAATCTTTCTTCACCGTCTCCGGCGTCAGCGGCGGCACTCCCTGCGCGAAGTGCAGCGTGATGATCGCCCCGTGCGGCCCCACTTGGCTGTTCTGGCCCCCCGGCTGCACGTTGCCGCTCATGCCGATGGCGATGTGGTCGTACCAGTGGTTCTTGTGCGGCCCGCCGTTGATCGAGAAGACGATCTTGTCGTCCTGGAACGCAATGGCGGTGATCGCTACCCGGTCGCCCACCTTGGCGGCGCGGCCGTGGTCCTGCAGATCCTGGGTCACCTTGTCCGGATCCAGCACCTCGCCGTTCGCTCCCAGATCCACCCCCTTTTTATCCGGAGGCAGCGGCTGGCGGGCGATGCCCACCTCGGCGATCAGGCTGCGGATGATAGCCACCTTCTGCGCCTCGGTGATGCGCGGCGCCGACGCCGCCAGCGGGAGCAACAGCCCCGCGATTCCAACCGCGGCCCACATCGTGCGGTAGCCTAACACGATGGCTCTATTATAGTCCCAGGTGGGCCTCGCGCGGCGGAGCCGCGCAGGGGCCCGCGCCAAGGATAACCGCGCAGCGCCGGCTTGGGGCCTGGGGCCCCCAAGCCGGCGTGAGCACAAGCGGGACGCGCGGCGGAGCCGCACAGGGGCCCGCGCCAACCATCAGTGGGGCAGCTCGACCGCAAGCTGGTTGAGCACGTGGAAGCCCTTCCAGCCGTCCTTCTCCGCCACCGCGCGGGCCGTGCGCGTGGCCACCCCTTTGTGCTCGGCCGAGTGCACCAGGCCGCGCAAGGTGATGTCGGTGCCGGTGATCGCCAGGTTCACCTGGTCGCCCGCCAGCGGGGCGGCGCGCAGCGCCGTGGCCAAATCCTGCTCTAGCGCCGCAGCGCTCTTGGGCCCGGCCGGCTTGCGGGCCGCCACCACGGCGGTCTTCTTGGCGGCATGGCCGGGATGGGGAGCGGCCGGCGTCTGCGGCAGCCAGAAAAACGCGAGCAGAATCGTGGGCGCGAGCATGAGAGGTTCCAGCAACGATACTACAATATCCCCATGGAACATGGCGATTTTTGCGACCTGCTCATCGTCGGCGCCGGCCCCACCGGCCTCGCCTGCGCCATCGAGGCCGGCAAAGCCGGCCTGCGCGCCATCGTGGTGGAAAAGGGCTGCCTGGTCAATTCGCTCTTCCACTATCCCGCCAACATGGTCTTCTTCACCACCTCCGAGCTGCTGGAGATCGGCGGCGTGCCCTTCACCACCGCCCTGGCCAAGCCCAACCGCCTGGAGGCGCTGGAGTACTACCGCAAGGTCGCCGCCCACTTCGCGCTCGACACCCGCCTCTACGAGCGCGTCGAGGCCATCGTCCCCTGCAACCCCAGCGCCCCTGGCTTCGAGGTCTCGAGCACGCGCGCCGACGGCAGCCGCGGCCGTTACCATGCCGCCGCCGTGGTCATCGCCACCGGCTACTACGACCTGCCCAACCTGATGGGCATCCCCGGCGAGGATCTTCCCCACGTCCGCCATTACTTCCAGGAGGCCCACGCCTTCGCCCGCCAGGAGGTGGCCATCATCGGCGGCAAGAACTTCGCCGCCGAGACCGCGCTGGACCTCTACCGCCACGGCGCCCGCGTCACCCTGATCCACCGCCAGGCCGAGCTGGCCTCCAGCATCAAATACTGGGTCCGCCCCGACATCGAGAACCGCATCAAGGCGGGCGAGATCCGCGCCCGCTTCCGCACCCGCGTGCTCGAGATCCTGCCCGGCCGCCTCCGCCTGCTCACCCCCGAGGGCGAAGCGGAAATGCGCGCCGACTTCGTCTTCGCCCTCACCGGCTATCATCCCGACTTCGATTTCCTGCGCCACGCCGGCGTCGCGCTCGATGCCGCCTCGCGCCCGGTCTGCGACCCCGCCAGCTACCAAACCAACGTCCCCGGCCTCTATCTCGGCGGCGTGGTCGTCGCCGGCCGCAACACCTCCGAGATCTTCATCGAGAACGGGCGCTTTCACGGCCAAGTCATCGTTGCCCATATCCTTTCCCAGCGCGCGGCCGCCCAACTGGCATGACCACCGAAACCATTCTGCAAATCGAGACCAGCCTCGACGACTGCAGCCCGCAGGTGGTGGGCTATGTGCTCGAACAGGCGCTGGAGCTGGGCGCGCTCGATGCCTACGCGGTTCCCGCGCAGATGAAGAAACACCGCCCCGGCGTGCTGCTCACCCTGCTCGCCCGCCCCGAGCAGCGCGCCGTCCTGGTGGAGTTGCTGCTGCGCGAAACCACCACCCTGGGCGTGCGCGTCCTGCCCTGCGAGCGCGTCGTGCTGCAGCGCACCCTCACCCCGGTCGAGACCCCCTTCGGCCCCATTCGGGTCAAGGTCGCCGGCGGCCTCGCCGACGCCAAGGCCGCGCCCGAATACGAGGACTGCCGCGCCGCCGCCCGCCGCCACTGCGTCCCCCTCCGGCAAGTTATTGACGCCGCCCTCGCCGCCTGGCGCCGCCGGGGTTAACCCGCCTCAACGGGGGTGACCAAAGCGACATGTGAAGATCCCCGATTGACAACAGATTTATAAGCGCGTATATGTTCGCTTGACGGCACAATTTGGCTCAACCTACAACGGAATGTTTTGGGTGATGCCTGGAGGTTTCTGCAATGGTCATGCGGCATGGGTGTGGAACGCGCAAACCGTCGGGCCTGCGGCCGGCGATGCTATTCACGTTGGCTTTTCTGCTGTTGGGCACCGGCGCCTGGGCGCAAAGCCTGACCACCGGCGCGCTCTCGGGTGTGATCACCGATCCTTCCGGGGCGGCGATTCCCGGCGCCAAGGTGACCCTGACCAGCGCGGCCACCGGCTCGGTGCAAGCCACCGAAACCCAAATCAACGGCAGCTATCTGGTCCCGCTGATGAAGCCGGGCAACTACACCGTTACCGTGGAGAAGGCTGGGTTTCAAACCGCCAAGCAAGCCGCTGTGGCGGTCGCGGTCAGCACCACCGGCACCCTGAACTTCAAACTAGCGGTCGGGGCGTCTTCCCAGACCGTCGAGGTCACCGGCGAGGCCCCGCTGATCCAGCCGCAGAACGCCAACACTAGTACCACGCTCGACGAGAAGGCCATCGCCAACCTGCCCAACCCCGGCGGCGATATCACCATGCTGGCCCAGATCTCGCCCGGCGCGGTGATGCACGTCCAGGGCGGCGGCGGCACCGCCGGTCTCAGCTTCAACGGCGTGCAGGGCAACGCCGTTGAATACACCCAAGACGGCATGGATGACAACGACCCCTTCAACAACGACAACAACAGCGGCCCCAGCAACATGCTGCTCGGCCAAAATTCGGTCGCCGAAGTCACCGTCAACACCAACGCCTATTCTGTGGACCAGGGCCGCATGGCCGCCGGCCAAGTCAACTACACCAGCAAGTCCGGCAGCAATGGCTTCCATGGCGACCTCTCCTGGCAATGGAACGGCCGCGCCCTCAACGCCCACGATTTCTTCGACGGGGCCAACCCCGCCGCGCCGGTTCTGCAGAAGCCCTTTGACAACGTCAACAACTGGACCGCCAGCGTCGGCGGCCCCATCGTCAAAAACGGCTCTGAGCAGGAATCTGTAAACGATTGAGGACAGGACGGTTGGACACGACAGGGGTGAATTGCGTAGACTGCCGGACGTGACGGCAACGAATGACTGGACGCGGATATTGGGCTGGCCC
>Ga0307374_10005296_pt1 | contig 20919 bp, 18 predicted proteins | sample OX3MG_FD_202532 | JGI IMG/M metagenome (GOLD analysis project Ga0307374, IMG submission 202532) | Soil microbial communities from Risofladan, Vaasa, Finland - OX-3 | ecosystem: Environmental > Terrestrial > Soil > Coastal area > Acid sulfate soil | place: Finland: Risofladan, Vaasa | collected...
TTGTGGGGCTGACGGGGGCGCCCTCACTTCGGCCCACGTCCGTGAGTACCATCACGCCGATGGAATATCGCACGCTCGGCCGTACCGGTGTCAAAGTGAGCCCACTCTGTCTGGGCGCCATGATGTTCGGGGCGTGGGGCACCTCTGATCACGACGAAGCGATCCGCATCATCCACCGCGGGCTCGATGCGGGGATCAATTTCATCGACACCGCCGATGTCTATTCGTTCGGCGAATCTGAGGAGATCGTGGGCAAGGCATTGGCCCAGAAGAACCGCGAGAAGGTCATTCTGGCCACCAAGGTTCACGGTGTCATGGGAAAGGACCCCAACGCCCAAGGCAACTCGCGCCGGTGGATCATGGCCGGCTGCGAGAACAGCCTGCGCCGTTTGGGCACCGACTACATCGACCTCTACCAGATTCACCGACCATCGCCGGACACCGACATCGACGAGACCCTGGGCGCGCTCACCGATCTGGTGCGGGTGGGGAAGATCCGCTATTTCGGCAGCTCGACCTTTCCCGCCCATGAGATCGTCGAGGCACAGTGGGTGGCGCAACGTCGGGCCCGCGAGCGCTTCGTCACCGAGCAGCCGCCATATTCGATTCTGGTGCGTGGCATCGAGAAGGACGTGTTACCGATGTGCCAGAAGTACGACATGGGCGTCCTGCCCTGGAGTCCCCTGGCCGGAGGGTGGTTGTCGGGTGCTTTCGGGGAGGGTAAGCCGAACACCAGCCGGCGCTCCAGCATGGTGCCCGCCCACTACGACATGACCCTGCCGGGAAACCGGCAAAAGGTCGAGGCGGTCACGGCGCTGAACACACTGGCCGAAGAGAGTGGGTTGAGCCTGATCCAACTGGCCCTCGGCTTTGTCCTGGAGCATCCGGCCATCACGTCGCCGATCATCGGACCCCGCACAATGGAGCACCTGGAATCCCAACTTCCCGCCCTCGAGTTGCGACTCGCCCCCGACGTCCTCGATCGCATCGACGAGATCGTGCCGCCCGGGATGGACCTCAACGCCACCGACGTGGGTTGGGTGCCGGCGGCCATCGCAGAACCCTCGCTGCGCCGCCGTCCCCGCTGAGGACGGAGCGCGCGCCTACACCCGCCGTGCCCTCCCCGCCTCTTGCCGGGGCATGCTCTGGTGCTTCGGTACGGGGTACGCCGGTTGGTTGTCGGAGGCCCCCAAAATGTCGAGTTGCGTGCAGCCCTGTGCCATCACGTCCGCGGGAAGGTCCTTCGACGTCGAAGGGAGCGAAGGGATCGACACATCCTTGTGCCGCATGCGCAGCGTCGAGGTCAGGTCCCCCGCGTTGTCCCGTCGCCACGCCGAGAGGTTCGGGGCCCGCACTCCGAAACGCTCTTCGAGGAAGCGGAGCTGTGAGGTGTGGTCGAAGACGTCGGACGCGACATACCCGCCGCGACTGAAGGGTGAGAGCACCAGCATGGGGACGCGGAAGCCCATCCCGATGGGCCCCCCGACACCACCGGCATCCGGGGGTAGTGACGACGCGGTCAGGTGCTCGCCGGGGGTACCGGCGGGCGCCGTCGGCGGGGGCACGTGGTCGAAGAACCCGTCGTTCTCGTCGTACATGTGGAAGAGCACCGTCTTTGACCACACGTCGGGGTTGGAGGCCAAGGTGTTGAGCAGTTGGTTCGTGAACCACTCTCCCAGCGCCGGCGGCGCGGGCGGGTGCTCGTCGTAGCCGTCGGGCGGGAGGATCCAGCTGACGGAGGGCAGGTTTCCCGAGGCGACATCGGTCACGAAGTCCGTGGGGTACTGGGGCAGGAAGGCCTTCTGGTAGAGCGAGGAAGACGGATTCTTGTACTGGCTGAAGTAGGGGAGGATGGCGTCACCGACCAGGAGCCCGTGCTGCTCGAAGAATGCGGGCGCGTACAGGTCGCCCTCGGGGTTGTAGACCTTCCAGCTGATTCCGGCGTCTTCGAGCACCTCGGGCATGGTGGGCCAGTGTGCGCTCCAGATGGCGTCGACATCCTCGTTGGTGCTGATGACGGGGCCACCGGCCTTCCCCGCGGGGTCGATCGTCCCCGAAAGCGCCATGAGCCGGTTGGGATGCGTGGGGCCCATGACGGAGCAGTGGTAGTTGTCGCAGATGGTAAAGGCATCGGCCAATGCGTAGTAGAAGGGAAGGTCCCCACGGGTGTAGTAGCCCATGGTCACCACCCCGTCCCGGGGCCCTTCGTAGGCCGCGCTGGTGTGGGTCTTCACGAAGTCCGCGTTGTGTCCCGTGCCGCGACTGAGGTGCTCGGCGGGCCACGTGTGGTTGAGGTCGTGCGTGCATTCGCCGATGCCCGAGTTGGATCGGAGGTGGAAGGGGAGCAGGTGCGCCGCCACGCCCCCCGGCCATGCCTGTGCGAAGGCGCCGAGCGAGCCCTTCGGGTGATCGTCAAAACCGCGTACGCCCCTATAGGACCCGTAGTAGTGGTCGAAGGAGCGGTTCTCCTGCATGAAGAAGATGACATGCTCGATGGCACCGAGGTCTGAGCCCGCCGCCTTGACCTTCGACGCCGCCCTGATGGTTGCCGCCCCGGCCCCTGCGCCACCCATGGCGGACAGGAGGCCCCCTCCACCGGCCGCCAATGCGGCAGCGATGAAGGTGCGCCGGTTCATCTGCCGCACCACTCTCGTCCTGGGGGTCATGCGAGGTTCTCTCCTTGGTGTAGGCGCTGGGTTGTGACGCACCGGCAGTCACTTGTGTCGGAAATGGACGAACACACGTCCGAAGTTGCGGGAGTCCTTCTCGACACGGTCGTAGAGGGCCTTGATCTCCTTCTGGTCGAGAAAGCGCAGCACGCGCTTCTTCAACTGGCCGCTCCCTTTCCCCGGGATGATCTCGACGAGCCGGACCTTCTTCTCCACCGCTTCGTCGATGATCGCCCGGAGCGCCCGGTCGATGTCGCCGCCCCGATTGTAAATATCGTGCAGGTCGAGTGTGAGCTTCACGGCGGTGGAGTCCCGCTCTACGCACCCAGCGCGGAAGGAGCGTGCCCCTCAGCTGGTGTAGTCAACCGGGCCTGTTCCCTCTATACCGATGGCGAAGGCGAGTCCACGCAACGACGAGTTCTTGGTGACCGGCCAGATGCTGTGCACGGTGTCCGGCGGAATCCGTATCAGGTCGCCCTGGCCGACCTCGCGTTCCTCGTCGGCGATCTTCATGATGCCGCGTCCCGAAATGATGTAATAGAACTCGTGGGTGGGGTGGGAGTGCGGGTCCACGAGTCCGCCTCCCGCCACTTCCCATTCGCTGACGAGTTCGAGGAATCCACCTTTTGTCGCGTCGTGCAATTCACGGGGCTCGATGAGCCACCAGACCGGCACCGTGCCGGCGTGCTCGACAACGGGAGCCACGTCTCGGGCCGAACGGATGTCCATGTCATTCCCCTTCGCCTCGTTGGTGTCCGACGGGGCGATACTACGGGCAGGCGCGCCACGGGCCCGACCTCAGTCGTCAGACGGACGCCACCAGATCGGCGTCGTTGTTGCGGACGTTGCCCACCCGCGGGCTGACGGGGTGGTGGACGATGGTACCGGCGGGCGCGGCGCGGACGAGTGCGGTCAACTCGGCGATGTCGTCGATGTCGGGATCGAGCCATACGTCGAACGTGTCGGGGTTGAGGATCACCGGCATGCGGTCGTGGATCCCCTCCATGTCCTGACTGGCCGTGGTGGTGATGACGGAGCAGGAGTAAAGGGGCGGGGCATCGGCTGGCCCGTTCCTGTCCCGCCACCACTCCGAGATCCCGGCCATGGCCAACGGCGCACCATCGGCGCGAGTGAAGTAGTGGGGCTGCTTGCGGCCACTGTTCTGCTTGTGCCACTCGTAGAAGCCGTCGGCCGGGACGATGATGCGGTGGCTCCGGAAGGCGGAGCGAAAGGACGCCTTGGTGGCCACGGTCTCGCCCCGGGCATTGAAGAGGCGGCTCCCCGCCGCGGGATCCTTGGCCCACGAAGGGATGAGCCCCCAGCGATACGGTCGGAGCGTTCGAGAGAGACTGCCATCGGCGGGCGTGTGCCGGGCGACGACCCCGAGGACCTGGTCGGTGGGGGCGACGTTCCAGCTGGGGTTCGGCGCGGCCTCGACTCCTTCGCCCAGGGCGGCCTGGAAATAGCGGGCCAGGCGGGGTGGTGGGGTGATGAGGGCGAAGCGACCACACATGAGGACTGCATTGTGACCCGGTGACGCTGTGGGGGAGAGAGACCGGTGCTGAGCTGGTTGTTCTTTCCCCTGTGCGGCGAGAACAGCTTCTCTGTAGAGTACGAACATATGTTCGCTCCAGGTCCTCAGAAGCGCCCTTCTCCCCGTTCCCGGGAGCTCCCGGTCGGGCTGGCCGATCGGGTTCGTCCCGCTACCCCGGTGGCCGGGAGGCTCTTGCCGGTACCGGCCCCCTTGGTCCCCCTCTTCCCCGACGGGGCGTTGCGACGGGGGACGACGACGACCGTGGCCGGGTTGCCGGGTCACGGGGCCACCACGTTGGCGCTGGCTCTCCTGGCCGCGGCGTCGCAGGCGGGGAGCTGGTGTGCGGCGGTCGGCTTGCGCGACCCCGGGGTGGTGGCGGCCGCCGAACTCGGTATCGACCTGCGTCGGGTGGTCTTCGTGCCGCACCCGGGCAGTGGTTGGGCCGAAGCGGCGGGGGACCTGCTGCCCGGTGTCGACGTCGTCCTGGTGCGCCCGCCCGGCCGGGCCCGCCAGACCGCAGCCCGCCATCTGAGCGCCCGGGCCCGGGACCGCCAGACGGCGCTGGTGGTGCTGGTGGATCACGCCAGCGAGTGGCCACAAGGAGGTGATCTGGCCCTGTCGGTGGGAGCCATCGAATGGGAAGGGGTTGGCCGCGGGTACGGGCACCTGCAGGGGCGCCGGGCCGAAGTGCGGGTGAGCGGACGGAGGTCGGCTGGGCGAGCCATCGAGTGCTCGCTCTGGTTGCCCACCGGCTCGGGGGTGGTGGCGACGACACGGAGAGGGGCGGCACAGGGTGAGGACGGATCGGGTGTCGATCCCGGCGATGGGCCCGAGGCGGCCTGAGGCGTGAGGTGGAATTGGAACGGTTGGTGGTCATCTGGTGCCCCGAGCTTCAGCAGGAGGGGGCACGCGGAGAGGAAGCACGGCGCTTCGTGCACGTGGTCGCCCGCGCCGGAGAACTGTGTCCCTGGGCTCATCCCATTCGTCTCGGGGTCTGCGCCCTGCCGGCACGAGGGCCGGCCCGCTTTTTCGGCGGAGAGGAGATGGTTGTGTCCCGCCTGGTCGAGGCCGTGGGAGAGAACGCCCACGTCGGGGTGGCCGACGGGCTCTTCGCCGCCGTTCTGGCCGCCCGCTCCCGGCTGATCGTCCAGGCGGGGGAGGCGCGCCCATTTCTGGCGCCCTGGTCGGTCGCCACCCTGGCCCGGCCCGAACTGGCTGTCACCCTGCAGCGGCTCGGTGTCACCACGTTGGGACAGTTCGCCGCGTTGCCGTCCCCCCATGTATCGGACCGCTTCGGGGCCGACGCGGCCGCCTGTCACAAAGTGGCCCGGGGCGAAACCGGCGAGTTGGTGGGGATCCGGGACCGGTCCATCGAGCGGCGGCTGCGTGTCGCCCGGGGTGAGGATCCCGCGGGGGCGGAGCCACCGCCCTACCAACCGGGTTTCTTCGGGGGGGCCTCGGCCGCCGACACCCGGGCCGCCCTCTCCTTTAGCCGGGTCCAGGAGCGGCTTGGCATCGAGGCAGTCTTGATAGGGAGGGTCCAAGGTGGGCGTGACCCGGCGGAGCAAGCGGCGCTGGTGCCGTGGGGGAGCCCGGAGGCCGGGGTCGCCCGCACGGGTGGTGCGCCCTGGCCGGGGCGGTTGCCCCCTCCTTCCCCCACCCAGGTGCTCCAGGTGCCCCGGCGGGCCGAAGTGGTCGACGACGCCGGCGCGGCCGTGGGGGTGAGCGGGCGGGGACTGCTCAGCGGTGAGCCCGCTCGGCTCTCGGTCGAGGGCGGCCCGTGGCAGTCCATCACGGCCTGGGCCGGCCCGTGGCCGGTGACCGAGCGTTGGTGGACAGTGCGCCGGCGCCGGGCCCGGATCCAGGCGGTGACGGCTGACGGGGTGGCCCGGCTGCTCTCCACCGAGCGCGCGCAGTGGTGGGTCGAAGCACTCTATGACTGAGTGCCGGCATGACGGGTTGCCGGCATGCCAGGAGCCGATATGACAGAGCGGCCGCGCTACGCCGAGCTGCATGCCCACTCGGGCTTCAGCTTCCTCGACGGCAGCAGTGACCCCGAAGAGCTGGTGGCCGAAGCCCATCGGCTGGGGCTGGCTGCACTGGCCCTGACCGATCATCACGGCCTCTACGGGGTGGTGCGGTTCGCCGAGGCCGCCCGAGCTTGTGGTTTGCCCACGGTCTTCGGGACCGAGGTGACCCTGGCTCCGGCCGGGCCCCGCACCGGTGACCCTGACCCGAGCGGGCGCCACCTCATCGTGCTGGCCCGGGATCCCGAGGGTTATGCCGGGCTGTCGACCGTCCTGGCCGAGGCCCACCTCGAGGGCGGGGAGAAAGGGCGACCCGTTTTCACCCTCGACGCCTTGGCGGAGGCGGCACGGGACCACTGGGTGGTACTCACCGGATGCCGGAAGGGGGCGGTGGCCGCCGCACTGATGGAGGCGGGGCCGCGGGCGGCCTCCCGGGAGGTAGCCCGGTTGGTGGAGGCGTTCGGGCGGGCGAATCTGGCGGTCGAGTTGTGGGACCACGGGGATCCGCTCGACACGGCGCGCAACGACGCCCTGGCCCTGGTGGCCGCCGAGTGGGGGCTCGACGCGGTGGCCACCAACAACGTGCACTACGCCACGCCGGCCGGGTTTCGCCTGGCCACCACCCTGGCCGCCATCCGGGCCCGGCGACCGTTGGCCGAGCTGGAGGGTTGGCTCCCCTCGGCCCCGGCGGCCTGCCTGCGGGGGGCGGGCGAACAGCTCCGGCGCTTCGCCCGCTGGCCCGGGGTGGTCGAACGGGCGGGCGAGCTGGGCCTGGCCTGCGCCTTCGACCTGCGGCTGGTGGCCCCCCGGCTGCCCGACTTCCCCGTTCCCGATGGGATGGATGAGCAGGGCTACCTGCGCCAGCTGGTGACCAGGGGGGCGCTGGAGCGCTACGGGCCGCCCCACGACGAACGGGTGCCGGGGGCCTGGACCCAGATCGAGCACGAGCTCGAGGTCATCGGCGGGCTCGGGTTCGCCGGCTACTTCCTGGTCGTCTGGGACATCGCCCGGGTCTGCCGCCAGCTCAACATCTACTGCCAGGGTCGGGGATCTGCCGCCAACTCGGCCGTCTGTTACGCCCTCGGGGTGACCAATGTCGACGCGGTCGCGCTCGGGCTCCTCTTCGAGCGTTTCTTGTCCCCCGCCCGGGACGGACCGCCGGACATCGATGTCGACATCGAATCGAGCCGGCGTGAGGAAGTCATCCAGTACGTCTACGAGCGGTACGGCCGTCGTCACGCCGCACAGGTGGCCAACGTCATCACTTACCGCCCCCGCTCAGCCGTGCGCGACGTGGGAAAGGCCTTCGGGTTCACCCCCGAGCAGGTGGACGGGTGGGCGTCGGGGATCGACCGGGCCAACCGGGGGGCGGCCGCGGCGGAGGCGGTGGGGGCGGCCACCGACGGTGGGGGCGAGGTGATCCCCCCACTGGTGGCCGAGCTGGCGGCCGAGGTGCTGGACCGCCCGCGCCATCTCGGCATTCACTCGGCCGGCATGGTGCTGTGCGACCGGCCGGTGATCGAGGTCTGCCCCGTGGAGTGGGGGCGCATGCCCGGGCGCAGCGTGTTGCAGTGGGACAAGGACGACTGCGCGGCCATCGGGCTGGTGAAGTTCGACCTGCTCGGGCTCGGCATGCTCGAGGCGCTGCACCGCATGGTCGACATGGTGGGCCAGTTCCACGGGGACGTGGTCGACCTGGCCCAGTTGCCCCAGGAGCCAGCCGTCTACGACCTCTTGTGCCGTGCCGACACCGTCGGGGTCTTCCAGGTCGAGAGCCGGGCCCAGATGGGGACCCTGCCCCGGGTCGAACCGCGGTGTTTCTACGATCTGGCGATCGAGGTGGCCCTCATCCGGCCCGGCCCCATTCAGGGCCACGCGGTCAATCCCTACATTCGCCGGCGGCGGGGCGAGGAGGAGGTCACCTACCTGCACCCGCTGCTCGAGCCCATCCTGCGCCGGACGCTCGGCGTCCCGCTGTTCCAAGAGCAGCTGATGGAGATGGCGGTGGCCATCGCCGGGTTCAGCGCGGCCGAGGCCGATGAGCTACGCCAGGCCATGGCGGCCAAACGCTCGGCCGCCCGCATGGAGAAGATGCGGGCCCGGCTCTACGCGGGGATGGCCGAGCGCGGTGTGGCGGGCGAGGTGGCGGACCAGATCTTCACCGCGCTGGCCGCCTTCGCCAACTTCGGTTTCCCCGAGTCACACTCGGTGTCCTTCGCGCATCTTGTCTACGCCAGCAGCTGGCTCAAACTGCACTATCCGGCAGCGTTTACCGCCGGGCTCCTCAACTCCCAGCCCATGGGCTTTTGGTCTCCCCAGTCCCTGGTGGCCGACGCCCGCCGTCACGGGGTGACCGTGCGCCGGCCCCATGTGAACCGCTCGGAGGTGGGGGCCTCGTTGGAGAGGGACGATCCGGGCTCAAGAGATGCTCCCGCAGGGGATCCCGTGCTGCGACTCGGACTGGCCTCGGTGCGCGGGGTGGGTGAGACGGTGGCGGAGCGGATCGTGGCCGGGCGGCCCTGGGCCGGAGGCGAAGATCTGGTGCGCCGGGCCGGGGTGTCGCGGGCACAGCTCGAGACGCTGGCCGCGGCGGGCGCGCTCGATACGGAGGAGCACGCCACCGCGGCTTCCCGACGTCGCTTGCTCTGGGCGGCCGGCGCCGCGGCGCAAGGAACCCCGGACCGTTTGCCCGGCATTGTGGTGGGGGCCGAAGCCCCGCTCCTCCCCGAGCCGACCCTGTACGACTCGGTGGGTGATGACCTGTGGGCCTTGGGGCTGGCCCCCGAGCAGACGGCCATGCACCTGGCCCGGGAGCGACTCGAAGCCATGGGCGTGGTGAGGGCGTGTGATCTTCCGGCGTGCGCCGACGGGGACCGGGTGTCCGTGGCCGGCGTGGTGACGCACCGGCAGCACCCCGAAACGGCGCACGGCGCGGTCTTCGTCAACCTCGAGGACGAGACCGGTCATGTGAACGTGGTCTTTTCGCGCGGCGCCTGGGCGCGCTGGAAGCCGGTGGCCCGCCACTCGCCCGTGCTCCTCATACGGGGCCGGCTCCAATTGGGGCAAGGGACGGTGAACCTGACGGCCGAGCGGGTGGAAGATCTGGCGGTGGGCACGTCCGTGCCGGCCAGCCGCGACTTCCGCTGATCGCCATCTCGGGCCGACCGGACACGGCGGAGGTCCTCATCTACCGTTGCGCACAAGGGGAAATGGGAGGAGCCGCCGTCTCTTGACGTGCATCGCAGCATCTCGTCTCATCAGACTCGTCGCTTTGGGAGGCGTCGTTGCGCTCGGTGCCGCGAGCGGCATCGCCGCATTCGGCCCTGCCGCAGCCGCCGTCCCGTACGGTGTCGCAGCAGCCAGTACCGGTGATGCCGGCACCGCAGTGGTCACCAGCGTCTCGTTCACCGTCGATCTGCATGCGCACGTTCCTGCGCACCCCACCGTGCACCTCGCGGTGCAGGGCCAGATGAACTTCGTCCGTCACACCGTGACCGCCACCGTCACGCTGCCGCGGCCCGCTTTCCCTGCGTCCGTCGCCGGGGCCCTGCCTCACGGGAACTCGATCACGCTGCAGACCGAATGGGTGAACCAGCACGCCTACATGGCGGTCCCCTCCGGGTGGAGTGCGCTGGCCGATGGCGCGCCCGTCCTCTCACTGCCGACATCGCCCTCCTTGCGACGAGCGGTGATGACGACGCTCACGCAGTCCGCGGTGGCGCTGACCTACGCCAAGCTCCTGCTCAACGAGTTGATCGACGCGCACACCGCACACCGCGTGGCCCCCCGGGTCATCGGTGGCGTCGCCGCCACGGGGACGCACGTCGAGCTGACGCTGGCGCAACTCCTCAAGCTGGTGCCCGAGCTGTCGCCCACCATGTCGACGTATGCCGCCCGCCTGGCCGACCAGACGATCCCGGCCACGGTGTGGGTCGATCACCGGGGACGGCTGGTCGAGGTCACGCTGGCCGACCCAGGGCGCACCACCGCGCCGGTGATCGGCACCGTGCGGTTCTCCCACTACGGTGCGCCGGCTCCGGCCCCGGTGCCGTCCGCCACGACGGTGAAGTCGATCCCGCCCACGCTGGCTCATCTCCTGGGCGGGTGGTACTACTTTTGAACGTGCGCTCAGAGATCGGGCAGGCCCATCTCGAGATTGGTCGATTGCAGGCCGCCGTCGACCTCGAGGATGCGTCCCGTGATGAACGAGCTCGCATCGGACACCAGGAAGAGGATGGCGGCCGCGATCTCGTCAGGGTCGGCGATCCGGCGCATCGGCGTGGCCTGCTCCATGGCGGTGCGCAAGGCATCGCTTGACATGACGATGTCGAGGGCGGAGGTGGCGGAGGACCCGACGGCGACCGCGTTGACCCGGATGCGCGGTGCCAGGTCTTGCGCCGCCAGCCGGGTGTACTGCTCCACCGCTCCCTTGGCGGTGCCGTAGGCCAGGTAGCCACGCCCTCCGACGTGGCCCACCACCGACGACACGTTGACGATGGCACCTCCCGGAGCCTCGCCCTCCAGCATGAGGGGGACGGCGGCGCGCACGAGGGCATGGCCGGCGGCGACATTGAAGTGGAACGCGGCCTCGAGGGCGCGCGGTGAGGTGTCGAGCAGCGGGCGGGGCATGGCGCCACCCAGGTTGTTGACGATGATGTCGATGCGGCCCAACGCGTCGCGGGCCGTCCGGGCCAGGGAGCCCATGAGGTCCAGATCGGAGAGATCGCCCGCCACCACGACGGCCCGTCGCCCTGTGGCCTCGATCGCTCGCGCCACCTCGGCCAACTGCTCCTCGGTCCGCGCCGCGAGGAGGATGTCAGCCCCCGCCTCCGCCAGCGCCACTGCGGTGGCGGCGCCGATGCCCCGACCGCTCCCCGTGACGATGGCCACCCGATCGGCCACGGTAAATCGGTCGAGGATCACGGCGGGACTGTAGCTGGCCTGCCCTCCTTGACGCCGGCGAGCGGCGCGGGTGAGGGTGGTACGCCATGAGCCGCCCTCTTTCCAACGTCGACCCGGCCCTGCGGCGCTGCTGGCACCCGGTGGCCCGCCCGGCGGAGGTGACCGCGCAACCTCGGCGGTTCCTACTGCTCGGGGAGCCGTGGGTGCTGTATCGGGCCGACGGGGGGATCGTGGCCTTTGCTGATCGTTGCCCCCATCGCCACACGCCCTTGTCCATCGGGAGCTGTGAGGCGGGCGTGCTCCAATGCGCGTACCACGGTTGGAAGTTCGATTCCTCCGGCGCCTGCGTCGAGATCCCAGCGCTCGGCAACGGCGCGGCGCTGCCTCCGGCGGCCCGGCTCTCGCCGCCGGCCGGACTGGTCGAGGCGCACGGGATGGTGTTCCTGGCCCCGGAGCCGCCGATCGCCCCGCTCGGCCCTATCCCCGAAGCCGACGATCCGTCGTTCGAGGCGGGAGAGCTGCCCACCTTGGCCGTGCGGGCGTCGGTCGGGTTGCTGGCCGACAACTTCCTCGACGTGGCGCATTTCCCCTTCGTCCACGCCGGGACCTTCGGGGCGGACGAGGCAGCCGAGGTGCCGCAGTACGCGGTCGCCCGCGACGGCTGGTCGTTCACCACGTCCTACGAGCACTCCTTCGCCAATCGGGAGGATCCAGGAGTGGCGACCGGGCTCCGTCCCCTGACGCAGAACCGGCGCTTGGTCTACCGACTCGACGCCCCGTTCCACCTGAGCCTCCGCATCGACTTCATCGAGGCGGGAGGGACGAACGTGATCGGCTTCTTCCTCCAGCCCGAATCGGCCGAGCGCTGCCGCATCTTCACCACGCTGTGGCGCGACGACCTCTCGGGCGACCCGGCGCGGATGGCCGAAGCGGTCGATTTCGAGGTAGCGGTGCTCCGCGAGGACCTCCTCGTCCAAGAGGCGTTCGACGAGTTGGTCCTGCCCTTGACCCCCACGGCGGAGGTGCATACCCGCGCCGATCGCACCACGCTGGAGTTGCGGCGCGTGCTGTCGGATCTGGTCCGTGCGGCCGAGGGCGACGCCCCATGAAGGGCGTCACGCTGCTCGACCACCCCGTGGTGGAGCACCGGGTGACCACGTTGCGCGACAAGCGAACCGACCGGGACATGTTCCGCCAGCTGATCTCGGAGATCACCCGGTTCATGGCCTATGAGGCACTGCGTGATCTGGAGACGGCCCCGGTCGTCGTCGATACGCCCGTCGCCGATGGGGCACCCGGGCGCAAGGTGACCGAGAACGTGCTGGTCGTGCCCATCCTGCGCGCCGGCTTGGGCATGGTGCAGGCCATCGGGGAGGTCGTGCCCTTGACCGAGGTGGCCCACGTCGGGTTGCGCCGTGACGAGCGCACCCTCCACTCGGAGGTCTACCTCAACCGCCTGCCCGCTGACCTCACCGGGCGGCGGGTCATCGTCTGCGACCCCATGTTGGCGACGGGCGGCTCGTTGGTCCAGGTCTGCGACCTGGTCGTGGCGCGGGGCGCCAGAGCAGTGGTGGCCCTCTGCGTGATCGCGTCGGCGCCGGGGATCGACACGTTCCTCGGCGCGCATCCCATGGTCGGGCTCTTCTGTGCCGCGGTCGATCCCGCGCTGAACGAGGTGGGGTACATCGTCCCGGGGCTCGGCGACGCAGGGGATCGGCTCTTCGGGCCGCCCGACTGAACGCGGCCCGACGCGGGCCGATCCACCGAACCCTACAGCCCGATGTCCTCGTACCAGAGCTCGGGGTGTCCGGCGATGAAGCGGCCCAGCAACTCGGTGCACGCGGGGTCGTCGAGGATGATGACCTCGGTGCCGTGCGCAGCCACCCAGTCGTGGCCGCCGACGAAGTTCTCCGTCTCGCCGACCACAACGGTGCCGATCTGGAACTGGCGGATGAGGCCGCTGCAGTACCAGCACGGCGAAAGTGTGGTGACCATCACGCAGTCGACGTAGTGGCGACGCCGGCCGGCATTGCGGAAGGCCGCAGTCTCGGCGTGGGTCGAGGCATCGTCGTCCTGCACCCGGCGGTTGTGCCCGCGCCCGAGCAACGTCCCATCGCGGTGGAAGAGGGCGGCGCCGATGGGAATGCCACCCTCGGCCAGACCGGCCCGGGCCTCTTCGAGCGCGACCGCCAGCAACTCCCGGGCCGCGACTGCGGTGAGCGGCTCATTTGCGGACACGGCGCGCTCCGGCGAGAGTCATGTGCATGTCCGCCGATCGTACCTATTCAGCCACCGTGGGGGGCCAGACGGTCGAGCTGCCGCTGGTGCCCCTCACCGATGACCTGACCATCGCTCTGTTGATCTGTGTGGACCACGGCGTGGCCTTCGCCGAGGTGGCGGGACGGGAGTTGGCCGACCTCATGCGACCGGCCGCACCCGAGATCGTGGTGTCCGTGGCCACCATGGGCATACCTCTGGCCATCGAAGCCAGCCGGGCCCTGGGGCTGGACGACTACGTGATCTTGCACAAGACGCCGAAGATCCACCTGGGTGAGACGTGGTCGGAGCCTGTCACCTCGATCACGACCGACAAGCCACAGCGATTACGCATGGACCCGGCCCGCGTCGGCGCGGTGCGAGGGCGCCGGGTGGCGGTGGTCGACGACATCATCTCGACCGGCGCGTCCACTCTGGCCGCGTTGCGACTCGTCCGGCGCATAGGAGCAGAGCCGGTGGTCATCGGGACCCTCATGACCGAGGGCTCGGGTTGGCGCAGTGCCCTTGGAGCGGACGCCGACATCGTCCGCTCCCTCGGGTCAATGCCGCTTTTTCGGCCCGCACACGACGGGAGCGGCGGGCTCGTCGAGGACTGGGACTCCTAGAGGAGCCCCTCGGCCTTGAGCAGGACTTCCTGCTCGTCGGCCTGCTTGCGCACGCCGCGGTAGCCGAGAACGAGGTAGACGAGGCCACCGACGCCGAAGCCCAGGAAGACGCTGAAGTCGGCGCCGAAGTTCGCCGGGTAGTTCGTGGTGTGGAACGTCAGCTCGTTCAGCCAGTGCGGCAACGTGAACGTGGCCGAGAGGGCCGAGATAGCGGCATACATCCCGATCAACTGGGCGATGATCGCCGGCCAGAACACGCCGCCCGAGCGCCAGTACAGGCTGTCGCGGCCTGTCTTCTGTAGCTCGCTGGGCACGTAGCGGTAGCGCCGCAGTATCCAGTCGACCACGAAGATGGCGGTCCACGGCGCGATCCAGACGATGACGACGTCGACGAAGTCACTCAGGTAGGTCGAGAACGACGAGTTGAAGACGGCGTACATGGTGACGCCGAGCGCGATCACACAGTCGATGACCACGGCCTGGTAGCGCTTCACCGGGATGCCGATGGCTTGCAACGTCACACCCGACGAGTACATGTCCAGGCTGTTGATGGCGAACAGCTGGAGCGCGGCGAAGATCATGAAGACGACCACGAACCACGGCGGGATGATGCTCTGGTGGGCCAGAGCCAAGAAGCCGCCTGTGCCCTGCCCGATCCCGACGATGAAGGTGGCGACGGCTGCGCCCAGGGTCATGATCAGGATTTCGGGGAGTGCGGTGCCCAGGAAGACCCAGCCGACGACCGCCTTCTTCGAGGTGTTCGTGGGGCAGTAGCGGGAATAGTCGTTGCCGCATTCCGCCCAGCCCAGCCCGCTCAGCGCAATGGTGAACGCCAGCCCTTCGGTGTAGGTCTCCCAGTCGGCGCTGTGCGCCCCGTGGAAGTGGGCGTGCGGGATGGCGAACCCGAGGAGGATGGCGAAGAGGACGACGAACGGCACGATCAGCCAGCGGAGCGACTTGACGATGGTGGCATGACCGAGGAAGGGCAAGACGCCTTGGATCACGACGGCCGCAATGACGAGGATCACCTTGGCCGGATCACCGAAGGAGAATCCCGCCTTGGTGATGAGCACCAGACCGGCACCGACGATCAGGATGAGTCCCTCGACCTCGAAGCCGATCTGGGTCACCCAGTTGAAGAACGAGATCGGGCGCGAGCCGTTCGGACCGTAGCTGGCCCGGTTGATGGCAAAGACGGTGGTGCCCGTCTGGGGGCCCTGCAGGGAGCAGATGCCCAACAGGAAGTACGAGAGATTGCCGATGATGATGAGGGACAGGGCCTGAAGGAACGTGAACTTGAAGACGCTCATCAGGATGCAGCCGTAAATGAAGTACTCGATCTGCACGCTGGCTCCGGCCCACATGCCGAAGAGGTCGCGCGGCTTGGCCCAACGCTCACTTTCGGGAATGAAGTCGACGCCGTGCTGCTCGATGTGGAATGCCTCATCAGCCAGCGGGTCGTGGATGGTTGCTAACTCTTCTGCGATTGCCACAGCGTTGCCTCCCTCGTTGTCGCCTCGTTGTATGCCCCGGAGCTTTGGAGCACCCTCACACCCCAGTTCACGCCCTTCCCACACCCGGCACGCCCCCCGGCGCGCACGTGTAGACGTGCGAACGTGGATCTCCCCACGGCTGCCTCCCTCGGTCTCGCGTCTACACGTTCCGCCTCGTCTGTTTCGGCGCGCTCCCTGGCAACCGCGACCGAAGGTTGTCGGTCCTCACCTTGTTTGGTGCAGCGTCCCGCGTCAAGTGCAGCTGCGTGAACAGCGAACTCGGTGCGCACGCACCTGCAGTAGAAAGGGTCATGGTTCGCCGGGGCGCCCTCATGGTGTGCGGGACCACATCGGATGCGGGCAAGTCGACCGTCGTGACCGGGTTGTGCCGGCTGCTGGCCAGAGAGGGCGTGTCGGTGGCGCCCTTCAAGGGACAGAACATGTCGCTGAACTCCGTGGTGACGAAGGAGGGTGCAGAGATCGGCCGGGCGCAGTGGCTGCAGGCGGTCGCGGCCGGTGCCGAGCCCGAGACGGCCATGAACCCCGTTCTCCTCAAACCCACGAGCGAGCGATCATCGCAGGTCATCGTGATGGGCCACCCTCTCGAGACCCAGGAGGCGGCGGGCTACCAGCGCGCCAAGGCCAACCTGGTCGGGATCGTCGATCACGCGCTGGCTGACCTCCGATCCCGGTTCGACGTGGTGATCTGCGAGGGTGCGGGCAGCCCGGCGGAGATCAACCTGCTCGACGACGACCTCGTAAATCTGGGCCTGGCCGCCCGGGCCGGCCTCCCCGCCGTCGTCGTCGGCGACATCCACCGGGGTGGCGTCTTCGCCCATCTCTTCGGCACCGTTGCCGTGCTGCCCGAGCACCTGCGCCATTGCGTCAGGGCCTTCGTCATCAATATGTTCCGGGGCGACCCCGCACTGCTCGGCGACGCCATGGATCAACTGGAGGCCCGTTGCGGCGTCCCCACGTTGGGCGTCCTGCCCTACCTCCCCGGATTGGTCCTCGACGCCGAGGACTCCCTCCACCGCCTGCCCGACGCGCTGTTCCCCGAGCCCGTTGCTGCGGCGACGGCGCCACTCGATGTCGTCGTGCTCCGGCTACCGCGCCTGTCGAATTTCACGGACTTCGATCCCCTCCTGGTCGAGGGGGGCGTGTCGGTTCGCTTCGTGGAACATCCTTCGACCCTCGGCGACCCTGACCTGATCGTCCTTCCGGGGACCAAGTCGACCGTCGCCGATCTGGAGTGGTTGCGGACGAGCGGGCTGCGCGACGTGCTGCTGGCCCGCCGTCGTGCCACATCGCCCCCGACGCTCCTCGGCATATGCGGCGGCTTCCAGATGCTGGGCCAGACCATCGAGGATCCCGCCGGCGTGGAATCCGCCGTGTCGTCGGTGCCCGGTTTGGGGTGGTTGCCGGTGGTCACGCGGTTCGAGCCGGCAAAGATCACCCGGCTGCGGTCAGGGGCGGGGTGGAGCGGCGCCCCGGTGCACGGGTACGAGATCCGCCACGGGCGCACCCGGCCACGCCGGGGTTGGCAGCCGTGGCTCACCTTGGGCGACGCGGACCGCCTCGAGGGCGACGACCAGGTGGAGAGCGCGTGGGATCGGACCGGACGGGTGTACGGGACCTCGATGCACGGCCTCTTCGAGGCGGACCGCTTCCGGGGTGAGTTTCTCTCCGACGTGGCCCGGGCCCGCGGGAAGGCGTGGCGCCCTTCGGGCCGCTCGTTCGCCGCGGCAAGGGAACGGCAGATCGATCGCGTGGCTGATGCGTGCGCGGCGTATCTCGACACCGATGCCCTGTGGCGCCTGGTCGAGGGAGCGTCTACGGCGTGACGTGGGCACGGGCCGGCGGGGCACCACTCACTGTCCGAGCAGGCGCTCCATCTGACGGGCAAGGCGGCTCGGGTGGCCCTTGCGCTCCTCCGTGCGATCGGCCAGCTTCATGGTCCACAGCCCGGCGTTGACGCCCAGCCAGCGGAGCGGCTCGGGCTCCCACGGGCGTGAACGGTGATTGACCCATGGCAGATGGGTGAGGTCCGAGTCCGAACCGGTGATGAGGTCAGCCAGCGTGCGACCGGCCAGGTTGGTGGTGGCGACGCCGTCTCCCACGTAACCCCCGGCCCAGGCGAGGCCCAGGTGAGGATCGAACCCGACCGAAGAATGCCAATCACGGGGGATTCCCAGCGGACCTCCCCAGGCGTGGGTGAAGCGGGACGCGTCGAGCGCCGGGAAGAGGTCGACCAGGGTCTGGCGCAGGAGCGCGTGCACGGCCGGTGTCGAGTCGAAGGAGGGTCGCACGTTCGAGCCGAAGTGATACGGCGCGCCGCGCCCGCCAAAAGCGATCCGGCCATCTGCGGTGCGTTGCCCGTAGATGATCATGTGCCGGTAGTCGGTGAAGGTCGCCCGGGCCTCGAGGCCCGCCCGGTCCCAGAACGCATCGCCCAACGGCTCGGTCGCCACCATCAACGAGTACACCGGCACCAGCGTGCGCTTCTCGCCGGGCAACGTGGGCGTCCAGGCTTCGACGGCGCGCACGACCACGTCCGCCTTGATGGTGCCCGCCGTCGTGCGGACGAGGGGTGAGCGACCGGATCCACCCGGGATGATGTCGATGACCTCGGTGTGCTCGTGGATGGTGACGCCCCGCCGTTCGACCGCCTCGCCGAGGCCCCGGGCCAGGAGCGCTGGTTGGATGGCGGCACAGTGCGGGGTGAACGTGGCGCCGAGGATCCCGGCCATGCCGACCAGGGATCCTGCGTCACGGGCGTCGAGCCATCTCAGGTCGTCTTCCCCGAACCGCAGGGCACGAGCTTCCTCCACGTCGGCCAGGGCCCGGGCCCGCTGCGCCGGGGTGCGCGCCACATCGACGGTGCCGCCCTTGGCGAAGTGACAGTCGATCCCCTCTTCGTGCGCGGCTGCGCCTACTGCATCGACCGTGGACTGCATGGCGCGCCGCATGCGGCGCATGGCCTCGAGGCCGTAGAGCCGTGCCAGCGCGGCATCGGAGGTGGAGAACAGCGCCGAGCACCAGCCCCCGTTGCGACCCGAGGCTCCGAACCCCACCACCTCTTTCTCGACCACGACGATGCGGAGGCCTGGATCGGCCTGCGCCAGAGCGCGTGCCGTCCACAGACCCGTGAATCCGGCCCCGACGATGCAGACATCGACCACGAGATCGCCCGACAATGGCGGGCGTGGGCGCAGCGGGCCCGCGATGGCATCCCACCAGAGGGAGAGATGACGGTAGCCGTCCTCCCCCTCTGGATGGCCTATACCCGGCGCCACGCCTCGGTCAGGACCTCGCGCAGGGTGGCGACCATGAAGTCGATCTCCTCTTGCCCACAGATGAGGGGCGGCGAGAGCTGCACCACGGGGTCGCCCCGGTCGTCGGCCCGGCAGATCAGGCCGGCCTCGAACAGGGCCCCGGAGAGATAGCCCCGAAGGAGCCGCTCCGACTCTTCGTCATCGAACGACAGTCGCGTCGCCTTGTCCTTGACCAGCTCTATGCCGAAGAAGAAACCGGCACCGCGCACGTTGCCGACGATCGGCAGGTCGTACAGGCCCTCGAGGGCGGAGCGGAATGCGCCTTCCGTCGATTGCACGTGCTGGAGGATCTGCTCGCCCTCGAACACGTCGAGGTTGGCCAGGGCCACCGCACAACTCACCGGGTGACCGGCAAACGTAAAGCCATGGAGGAATGAGGCACCTTCCTTCAAGAACGGCTCCATCAGGCGGTCCGAGGCGATCATCGCACCCAGGGGGGCATAGCCCGAGGTCAACCCCTTGGCCACGGTGATGATGTCGGGTTGGTAGCCGTAGCGATCCGCCCCGAACCAGTGACCGAGGCGGCCGAAGGCACAGATGACCTCGTCGGAGACGAGGAGCACACCGTGGCGATCGCAGATCTCGCGCACCCGCTGGAAGTATCCGGGTGGGGGAGGGAAGCAGCCACCGGCGTTCTGCACCGGTTCGAGATAGACGGCCGCGACCGTCGTGGGGCCCTCCCGGACGAGGGCCCGCTCGATCTCGTCTGCCGCCCATCGTCCGAAGGCTGCCTCGTCATCGGCGAAGATCGGAGCCCGGTAGAAATTCGTGTTGGGAACCTTGATCGCCCCGCCCACGAGGGGCTCGAAGGGGGTCTTGAGGTCGGGAATGCCGGTGATCGAAAGCGCTCCCATGGTGGTGCCGTGGTAGGCGATGTCACGGCTGATGACCTTGGTGCGCTGCGGTTGGCCGGTCAGCCGGAAATATTGCCGAGCCAGTTTCCAGGCCGATTCGACCGCCTCGGAACCACCCGAGGTGAAGAAGATGCGGTTGAGGTCACCGGGCGCGTAGCCGGCGAGACGCTCGGCCAACTCGATGGCCCGGGGGTGGGCGTACGTCCACAGCGGGAAGTAGGCCAGCGTGCTTGCCTGCTTGGCCCCTGCCTCGGCCAGCTCCGTGCGCCCGTGGCCGAGCTGGGAGGTGAAGAGGCCCGCCAGCCCGTCCAGGTAACGCTTGCCGTGTTGGTCCCACACGTACGCCCCTTCGCCGCGCACCATGACCGGCACCTCATGGGTCTCGTAGGAGCCCATCCGACTGAAGTGCATCCACAGATGCCGACGCGCCTTTTCGCTCAGGTCGGAATTCTCAGGATTGCTGCTCATTGGTCCTCCACTCAGAGAGCGCCAGGGTGAGGTTCGGGCTCACCGCGTGCCCCATGTATACGTTTGCTTGGCCAGCTTCAGATAGAGGAACGTCTCCGTTCCGCGGACCCCCGGGATGGAACGCACCGAGTCATTGAGCACCTGGAGCAGGCGTTCGTCGTCCTCGCAGACCACCTCGGCGAGGAGATCGAAGGAGCCGGCGCACATGACGACGTAGTCCACCTCGGGCAACGCGGAAAGCTTGTCGGCCACCACCCGCACATCGCCTTCGACCGTGATCCCGATCATCGCTTGACGGGTGAACCCGAGCTGGAGCGGGTCGGTGACGGCCACGATCTGCATGATGCCCGTTTCGCGCAGGCGTTGGACCCGGCGCCGCACGGCCGCTTCGGACAGACCGACTGCCTGGGCGATGGCGCCGTAGGGCTGGCGCCCGTCGCACTGCAGCGCCTCGATGATGGCTCGATTGGCCGCATCGAGGAAGGGTGTGACGCCGGGGCTGCCTTCTTCGTCCTGGTTGCTCGATTCCGCCCGCCCGTCCGTTCCGGACATGCGTCTCCTCATTCCGATGGTCCGACCAGGGACCGCTGCGGCTCCCTGTGTGCCGAATTCTTTCACAATGACACTATCAGTCAAGCAGAATTAGTCGTTTCACGTTAGATTCTTTGCGGAATCGCTTGTTGCCACACGCTCATTCTGTGATTCTCTAGATGCGAGCCCACCAGCCAGAAGAGGGAAGGGAGCCAACGTGCGCA
>Ga0307374_10005298_pt1 | contig 20914 bp, 19 predicted proteins | sample OX3MG_FD_202532 | JGI IMG/M metagenome (GOLD analysis project Ga0307374, IMG submission 202532) | Soil microbial communities from Risofladan, Vaasa, Finland - OX-3 | ecosystem: Environmental > Terrestrial > Soil > Coastal area > Acid sulfate soil | place: Finland: Risofladan, Vaasa | collected...
TCGGGATGATCGCCTCGAACGGCGTGCTGTTCGCGGAAAGCGCACAGAAGGGCGCTCACTTCATCGAGCTCGCCTGCAAACGCCGCGTGCCGCTCGTCTTCCTCCAGAACATCACCGGATTCATGGTCGGCAAGGAGTACGAGGCGGGCGGCATCGCGCGCGACGGCGCGAAGCTCGTGATGGCCGTCGCCTGCGCCGACGTGCCCAAGTTCACGGTCGTGATCGGCGGCTCGTTCGGCGCCGGCAACTACGGCATGTGCGGCCGCGCCTACTCGCCGCGCCAGCTCTGGATGTGGCCGAATGCCCGCATCTCCGTGATGGGCGGAGAACAGGCGGCAACGGTGCTCTCGATGGTCGGCGACGCCGACCCCGACGAGATCCGCGCCACCTACGAGCGAGAGGGCAACCCGTACTACTCGACAGCGCGCCTCTGGGACGACGGCATCATCGACCCGCTCGACACCCGCCGCGTGCTCGCGCTCGGCATCTCTGCGGCGACGTGGGCGCCGATTCCGGAGTCGGTGTTCGGCGTCTTCCGAATGTGATGGGGGTCCGGTTCGTTCTCTGGAGCCTGGCCGATTCGCAGACGACTATCGGCGAGGTCTTCGACCTCGAGGCGTCCGTCTCCGTCGCGTCCGGCCCCGCCCGCCTCGGGCTCGCGCTCGAATGACCGCACTGCGCGTCGAGCGCGACGGTCCGGTGCTCCGGGTCGCCATGGCAAGGCCGGAGCGGCGCAACGCGTTCGACGCCGCGCTGATCACCGCGCTGACCGATGCATTCGCCGACGTCGGCGACGCGCGCGCGGTGCTACTGACGGGCGACGGCGCGTCGTTCTCGGCGGGCGCCGACATCGACTGGATGCGCTCGTCGGTCGACCTGACCTACGACGAAAACGTCGCCGACGCGCTTCGCCTGAACGCGATGCTCGAGGCGATCGACGCATGTCCGGCGCCGGTCGTCGCGCGGGTGCAGGGACACGCGCTCGGAGGCGGCTGCGGGCTCGTCGCCTGCTGCGACGTGGCGGTTGCGGCGGCGGATGCGCAATTCGGCTTCAGCGAGGTGAAGCTCGGGATCGTGCCGGCAGTCATCTCTCCCTACGTGCTCGCGAAGATCGGCACCGGCGCCGCTCGCAGGTACTTCACAACCGGCGAGCGGTTCTCGACGGAGGTGGCCCTGCGAATCGGCCTGGTGCACGACGTGGCAGACGACCTCGATGCGGCGGTCGAGCGCGTACTGGGCGAACTGCTCACCGCCGCCCCCGGCGCCGCGCGCGCCGCAAAGGAGCTCGCGCGCGCCCCGCTCGCGGCCGAGGAGACGGCCCGGTGGATCGCCGGCCACCGCACGAGCCCCGAGGGCCAGGACGGCCTGCGCTCCTTCCTCGAGCAGCGCGCGCCCGGCTGGACGAGCAAGTAACAGTCTGTTACTTGCGCCCAGGGCTAGATGGTTAGGGTCCGCGCGTGCAGAAGGTACTGGTCGCAAACCGCGGGGAGATCGCCGTCCGGGTGTTCCGCGCCGCGCGGGCCCTCGGCCTCGGCACGGTCGCGGTGGTCGCGCCTGACGACATCGGGTCGCTGCACGCCCGGTCGGCAGACGAGACGGTCGAGATCGGCTCGTACCTCCAACCCGAGGAACACATCCGCGCGGCGAAGCGCTCGGGTGCCGACGCGGTGCACCCGGGCTACGGCTTTCTCGCCGAGAACGGTGACTTCGCCGAGGCGGTCGACGCCGCCGGCCTGACGTGGATCGGCCCGCCTCCCGCTGCGCTGCGCGCCGGCGGCGACAAGCTCGCTGCGAAGCGCATCGCCGCCCAGGCCGGTGTGCCGACGATCCCGGAGACCTCCGAGCCGCCACTGATCGTCAAGGCGGCGGCGGGCGGCGGCGGGCGCGGCATGCGCATCGTCTCGACGCCCGGCGAGCTCGACGAAGCACTCGCGGCCGCGCGGCGAGAGGCACAGTCGGCGTTCGGCGACGACCGCGTCTACCTGGAGCGCTATCTCGAGCGGCCACGCCACATCGAGATCCAGTTGCTCGCCGACGCGCACGGCACCGTGCTCGCCCTCGGCGAACGCGACTGCTCCGTGCAACGCCGCCACCAGAAGGTGCTCGAAGAGTCGCCGTCGCCGGGGCTCGACGCCGAGCTTCGCGCCCGGATGTGCGCTGCCGCGGTGCGGTTCGCACAGGCGATCGGATATGTCGGGGCCGGGACGGCCGAGTTCGTGCTGGCAGGCCGCGAGTTCTTCTTCCTCGAACTGAACGGCCGCATCCAGGTGGAGCACCCGGTGACCGAGGCCGTCAGCGGCATCGACCTCGTGCAGTGGCAGCTGCGCATCGCCCGCGGCGAACGGCTCGACCTGCGGCCGCAACTGCACGGCGCCGCGGTCGAGGTGCGTCTCTACGCCGAAGACCCGCGCACGTTCCTGCCGCAGGCGGGTCGGATCGAGCTGCTTCGCCTACCGGCGTCGGTGCGCGTGGAGACGGGCGTCGAGGAAGGAGACGAGGTCGGTACCGCCTATGACCCGCTGATCGCGAAGCTGATCGCGAGCGGCGAGACCCGCGACGAAGCTCTCGACCGCCTCGCGGCCGCCCTCGCGGCGACCGCGGTCGGAGGCGTGACGACGAACCTGCCGTTCCTGCGCTGGCTGGTCGCGCACCCGGCGCTCCGCGCGGGTGAGACAACGACCGCGTTCCTCGCCGACTACCCACCGCTGTCCGCGCCGCCGGCCGCCTTCGCCGATCCGGTCTGGCACGGCGCCTTCCGTCTCAATCTGCCGTCGCCGCCACGCCGGCCGCCGCTCGACGTCGATGCGGCAGCGCACGCGCACGGGCCGGCGGAGGAGTCGAGCACCATCTTCGCCCCGATGCCCGGGACGGTGCTCCGGGTGAACGTCCGGGCCGGCTCGACCGTCAAGACCGGTGACCCGCTCGTTCTGCTCGAGGCGATGAAGATGGAGACGCCGCTGCTCTCGCCCTATGACGCGACGGTACGCGCCGTCCACGTCGGCGAAGGCGACCGGGTCGCGGGCGGCGCGGTCCTCGTCGAGCTGGACGACGGCGAACCTCCGCCCTAGATGGTTGATCGGTAATTCAGCGCCGTCGCGGCTGGGGGCCTGCACACGGCGCAGTGCGCCCGCCCCGCCCGCCGCCAAGGCCCACCGGCCTTGACCCCGGTCGCGTCGACCACACTGCTTGGTACAGACCCTCCCCGCAACAACGACAATTACCGATCAACCATCTAGGATCGATACATGGGCTACTCGATCGTGAACATCAAGGAACTCGAGGACATGGCGGTCAAGTTCGGCATGTCACCGAACGTCGAGGCGCGGTTCGGCCGCTCGGCGACCGACGCGAAGCGGGGCGGGTTCAGCTACCAGCGGTTTGCGCCGAACTTCCGGCAGCCCTTCGGTCACCGTCACCGCGAGCAGGAGGAGTTCTACGTGGTGGTCTCCGGCAGCGGCAAGGTGACCCTCGAGACCGAGACGCGCGAGATCCAGCAGTGGGACGCGATCCGCGTCTCGCCGCAGACAGCGCGCGCCTTCGAGTCGGGCGACGAGGGCATGGAGCTGCTCGTATTCGGCGCCGGCGAGACCGGCGACGCCGAGATCATCGAGAGCTTCTGGGACGACCTCGGGTAGCCCGATCTAGCTCTGCCGGGCGGGGTGCCCGCCGAACTGGAAGCGCACGACCGGCTGCTTCGCCGCCCGCACTTCGTCGAGCCGCTGCACCGGGCGCGAGTGCGGCGCCGTGTGGACGATCTCGGGATCCTCGGCGGCCTCGCGCGCGATCGCGATCATCGCGTCGCAGAAGGCGTCGAGCGTCTCCTTCGCCTCGGACTCCGTCGGCTCGATCATCAGCGCTTCGGGCACGACAAGCGGGAAGTAGATCGTCGGCGGGTGGAAGCCGTAGTCCATCAACCGCTTCGCGACATCGAGCGCGCTCACCCCGTGCTCCTTCTTCAGGTGACGGGCGCTGAGCACGAACTCGTGCATGCAGAGCCGATCGTATTGCACGTCGTAGGCGCCCTTGAGTCGCGCGAGCATGTAGTTCGCGTTCAGCACGGCCACCTCGCTCATCTCGAGCAAACCCGGGCCGTACGAGCGCATGAACGCATACGACCGCACGAAGACGCCGAACGGGCCGCTGAAGGCCCGCACCTTCCCGATCGTCTTCGGCCGGTCGTAGTCGAGCCTGAACGTCGCACCGTCCTTCACGACGACCGGAGCGGGCAGGAACGGCTCGAGGAGGTCGCGCACCGCGATCGGGCCGCCGCCGGGGCCACCGCCGCCATGGGGCTGCGCGAACGTCTTGTGCAGGTTGATGTGCACGACGTCGAATCCCATGTCGCCCGGCCGCGAGACGCCGCAGACGGCGTTCAGGTTGGCGCCGTCGTAGTACATGAGCGCGCCGGCGCCGTGAAAGATGTCGCGGATCTCTTCGATGTTCTCGTCGAACAACCCCAGCGTCGAGGGGTTCGTCAGCATCAGGCCGGCGGTTTGCTCGTCGACTTTGCCGCGCAAGTCATCGACGTCGATGTTTCCGCGCGCATCCGTCTTGACATGCGTCACCTCGAACCCGGCCATCGTCACGCTCGCCGGGTTTGTCCCGTGCGCCGTGTCCGGGATGACGATCTTCCGCCGCGTCTCGCTCTCGCCGCGATCGGCGAAGTACGCGCGAAAGAGCATCAGCCCCGTCAGCTCGCCCTGGCTTCCCGCCGCAGGCTGCAGCGAGACAGCATCGAGCCCGGTCACCTCGAGCAGGATCTCCTGCAGGTTCCACTCGAGCTCGAGCGCGCCCTGCGCTGCATCGTCCTCGACCAGTGGGTGCAGCCCCGCGAAGCCGGGTAGCCCGGCGAGCCGCTCGTTGACGCGTGGGTTGTACTTCATCGTGCAGCTGCCGAGCGGGTAGAAGCCCGTGTCGATGCCGAAATTGCGGGTCGAAAGCGCGGTGAAGTGGCGCATCACCTCCGGCTCGGCGAGCTCGGGCAGGCGCGGTGGCTCCTGCCGCGCGAGCTCCGGCGGCACCGCCGGCACCGGGAGATCCGGCTTCGGTATGCCGATGCCACGCCGGCCCGCCTGCGACTTCTCGTAGATCAGCTTCATGAGAGCGCCTCCACGAGCCGGTCGATCTCTTCGACGGTCCGCTTCTCCGTCACGGCGACGAGCAGCGCATCGTCCAGGCCCGGGTAGTCGCGCCCGAGCGGGTAGCCCGCATAGATGCCCTGCGCGCGAGCGGCCCCCAAGGCCTCGCGAGCGTTCCGTCCGGTGTGCACGGCAAACTCCTTGAACGTTGCCTTCTCGGGAAACACCGGTTCGAGCCCGGCCGCCGCAAGCCGCCCCTGCGCATAGCCGGCGAGGGCCATGCAGGTCTCCCCCAGCTCGCGCAGCCCCTGGGGCCCGAGCAGGCTCAGGTGCACGAGCCCGGCCAGAGCGAGCAGCGTCTGGTTGGTGGTGATGTTCGAGGTCGCCTTCTCGCGCCTGATGTGCTGCTCACGGGTCTGCAGGGTCAGCACATAGCCGCGGTCGCCCGCGGCGTCCACCGTCTCGCCGACGATCCGGCCCGGCAACCGGCGGATGTAGTCGGAGCGCGCGGCGAGGAAGCCGTAGTGCGGGCCGCCGTAGCTCATGGCGTTGCCGGCCGACTGGCCCTCGCCGATCGCCATCGCGCAACCGTAGTTGCCCGGCGCCTCGAGCACGCCGAGCGACACGAGGTCGACGTGCGCGATCGGCATAGCTTCGGCGTCGTTCGCGGCCGCCGCGAGCTCGGGTGCATGCTCGAGGATGCCGAAGAAGTTCGGCTGCTGGAAGATCACGGCTGCCGCCCCCTCGGCAGCGTCACGCACACGATCGGGATCGGTCGTGCCGCCCTCGTGGGGCACCTCGACCACCTCGAGCCCGAAACCGGGCGCGTAGGTCTTCACGACCTGGCGCACCTGCGGGTTCGTGGCCTCGGTGACCACGACCTTCGAGCGGCCCGTCGCGTGCTTCGCGACGAAGCATGCGTCCGCGGCCACGGTCGTGCCGTCGTAGCCGGAGGCGTTCGAGACATCCATGCCGGTCAGCTCGCAGATCGCCGTCTGATATTCGAAGATCGCCTGCAGCACGCCCTGGCTCATCTCGGGCTGGTACGGCGTGTACGCAGTCAGAAACTCGCCACGCTGCAGCACGGCATCGACGACGGCCGGAACGTAGTGGTCGTAGATGCCGGCGCCGAGGAAGCAGACCTCGTCGACGGTGTTCTTCGAAGCGAGCTCCTCCAGATGGCGCTGCAGCTCAACCTCGGTGAGCGCCGGCGCGACGTCGAGCTCGCGCGCGTAGCGCACGCCGGGCGGAATGTCGCGAAAGAGCTCCTCGACCGAAGAGATACCGATCGTCGCGAGCATCGCCTCGCGGTCCGCATCGGTGAGAGACAGGTAGCTCACCGGTGCTATGCCTCCGCCTCGAGCACGCGCGCGTACCCGGCGCGGTCGAGCAACTGCTCGCGCTCGTCCGGGCTCGACATCCGGATGCGAATCAGCCAGCCGTCGCCGTAGGGGTCCTCGTTCACCGTCTCGGGGGCGTCGACGACCTTCTGGTTGATCTCGAGCACTTCGCCCGAGAGCGGCGAGATCAGGTCGGAGACCGCCTTCACGGATTCGACCTCACCGTAGGAGGCGTCCTTGCCGATCGTGGCGCCAAGCGCGGGCGGCTCGTAGTGCACAAGCTCGCCGAGCGCATCCTGGGCGTACCAGGTGACACCGAGCACGGCCTCGTCTCCGTCGATCCGAGCCCAGTCGTGCTCGGCGTGGTAGAGGAGATCGTCGGGGTACGACTCGCTCGCGGTCAACTCACGGCTCCTTCTTGTAGATGGGCTTTGCGACGAGCATGGCCGTGCGGGCACGGCCTCGCACATCGATCACGATCTCGGTGCCGACGCCCGCCGAAGCTGCGGGAACGTACCCCATGCCGATGCCGGCATCGAGCATCGGCGAGTGCGATCCCGACGTGACCTCGCCGGTGCCGTCTGAATCTCCGGCTCTGATCGCCATGTGCTGGCGCGGGATCGCCTTCTCGGTCATCACGAACGGCACAAGCTTCTGCTCGGGGCCGCGCTCCTTGATCTCACGCAGCCGCCTGGCGCCCGTGAACTCGGTCCCGAGCGCGCACGCCCAGCCGAGCCCGGATGAGATCGCGTCCCACTGCGGGCCGATGTCGTTGCCGTGCAGCGGATAGCAGACCTCGAGCCGCAGCGTGTCGCGCGCTCCGAGGCCGCAGGGTGCGACACCGCGGGCGAGGATCGCATCCCAGAGCCGCACCGCATCCTCTTCCATGCAGGCGAGCTCGACGCCCTCCTCGCCGGTGTAGCCGGTCCGGTTGACCATCACCTCGACGCCGTCGAGCTCCGCCGAGAAGAACGTGAACGGCGTGCCCGCGGCGAGACCGAGGCGCTCTAGGGCCCGTGGGCCCTGGACTGCGAGCAGGGCGTACTGGTCGGAGACGTCGCGTACGTCGGATCCGCGCAGCTCACGCTCCTTCAGCCAGGCCAAGTCCACGTGGCGATTGGAGGCGTTCACGACGATGAGATATCGGTGCGTGTCGAGCCGGTAGACGATCACGTCGTCGACGATCCCGCCGTCGTCCGCAGTGATCAGCGAGTACTGGGCCGCGCCGACCTCGAGCCTGTCGATGTCGTTCGAGAGGGTTGCCTGAAGCAGGTCGCGGGCGGTCGGCCCTTCGACCTCGAGCTCGCCCATGTGCGAGACGTCGAACACGCCGGCATCGGTTCGCACCGCTTTGTGCTCGCCGATCACACCTTTGTATTGAACGGGCATCTCCCACCCCGCAAACGGGACCATCCGCGCTCCGAGTGCGACGTGACGGTCGTGCAGAGGCGTTCGGCGCAACGTTTGCATCCGCGGCGATGCTAACGCTCACCGGTGCGGTCGGGCGTCAGGGTACGCCCGGATTTCCCAGGTGCTGGTTTCCCGAGGTCCCGATCCGCCGGGTGGGCGCGCAGCGGACGGGGGCTCTGCCCCGGTGCCTCGCCCGCTTGTGACGTGCGCGAGGACATGTCCAGCCGGCTGTGATCCCTGCACAGACACCTGCCCCCCGCAGCCGACTCGCAACGCCAAAACCCCTCGCCGAAGGCCCCGAGAACATGTCCGGCCTGTGGACGGTCCGCGATCGTGTCTGACACCAGACGCGCCCAGCACGGCCGTGTCCGGTAGGGGAGCTTTGTGACACGACGCGCCACGGGGAACGCCGCCGGCGACGCTGCGCCTGGGCGGAGCGAGGCCCTGATCGTTTCGGACCGGTCGTCCGGAGACGTCTACTCGTCGCGCAGGAACGACGGCACGTCGAGCGAGTCGCCGGCATCGAACGTAGCGCGGGTGCCGAGCGAGGCTCCCTCGCCGATCGCGGTCCGAGCACGACGGCGCCGTTGAGCGCCGAAGCCGGTGGCGATCACCGTCACCCGCACCTCATCCCGAAGCTGGTCGTCGATCACCGCGCCGAAGATGACGTTCGCATTCTGGTCGGCCGCGCCGGTGACGACCTCGGCCGCCTCGTTGACCTCGAACAGGCCGAGGTCGGGCGGGCCGCTGATGTTCAGGAGGATGCCGGTGGCGCCCTCGATCGACGACTCGAGGAGCGGCGAGCTGACCGCATGGCGTGCCGCCTCGCCCGCGCGGTTCTCGCCCTGCCCGGAGCCGATGCCCATCAGGGCCGAACCGGCGTCGCGCATGATCGTGCGCACGTCGGCGAAGTCGAGGTTGACGATGCCGGGCACGGTGATGAGGTCGGTGATGCCCTGCACGCCCTGGCGCAGGATGTCGTCGGCCATCTTGAACGCGTCGGACAGCGGCGTCTTCTTCTCGACGACCTGCAGCAGCCGGTCGTTCTCGATCACGATCAGCGTGTCGACCTTGTCGGCGAGGTCGGCGATTCCCTGCTCGGCCTGCTGCGAGCGGCGGCGACCCTCGAACGAGAACGGCCGGGTGACGACGCCAACGGTGAGCGCCTCAAGCTCCCGTGCGATCTCCGCGACGATCGGCGCACCTCCCGTACCGGTGCCGCCGCCTTCGCCCGCGGTGACGAAAACCATGTCGGCGCCCTTGAGCGCCTCCTTCAGCTCATCGCGCGACTCGGTCGCGGCCTCGCGGCCGACGTTCGGGTCGGCGCCCGCGCCGAGCCCCCGCGTCGCCTTCGCGCCGATGTGGATCTTCACGTCGGCGTCGCAGCCGAGCAATGCCTGCGCGTCAGTGTTGACGGCCACGAATTCGACGCCCGTGAGCCCCGCGTCGACCATGCGGTTGACGGCATTCGTGCCGCCGCCGCCGACGCCGACGACTTTGATCACGGCTAGATAGTTACCGGAGCGATCTCTCATGTGGATGTGGCTCGGCCTCAAGCTCGAGTGCAGGGTGGGGCTACCGGGCGCCTCCTTCTTTCGGCAGAGTACGGACGGTTTCCTGCCCTGTCAACGCGGGAACGTCCAACCTCGACCAGCGTAACCCTCAACCTCAACCTCCGAGTCGAGACTTGGTCAGCAGCACGGGACGCTCGGGAACGCTGACGTCGAGGTAGCCGCCGCCGCTGCCGGCGGCCCCCGTCTGGGCCAGGATTCGGCGCGCGATCGCGAGCTTGAGGCGCAGGTCGCCGCCGTCGCCGAGTCGCAGTTCGAGCCCGCCGCCGAGCACGAGCCGCAGCTCGGTACGGCCGGCGATCACCAGGTGCACCCCGCCCGGCAGGGGCGCACCACGCAGCAGGGCGAGCGCCGAGGCAGCTGCGGCAGGGGCGGCGCCGAGACGCTCGCCCACCACCACCGGCGGCTGCGCCTGCTTGACCCAGAGCCTCGGCAGGTGGGAGAGGCGGGGATGCGCGAGCTTCTGGATCACACGACCGCTGGCCGCGATCAGGTACGAGTTGCTGCCGGGGACGACCCGAAGCACAAGCACCGGCTGTTCGGCGTGCACAACGACCCGCAGCGTGTTCGGGAAGGCGCGGTCGAAGGTGAACGTCCGCACGTCGGGCAGCGGCGAAACCGCACGTGCAACGGTGTCGCCGTCGACCCGCAGGAGGCTCGTTCCGATCGTCTGCCCGAGTGCTGCGCGCACCTCGTCGCGCAGCGCCGGAGTGCCGCCCGTGACATCGAGCGTGCGCACCGCGAACACCGAGGTGTCACGCGCACCGACGTACGCACCAACCGCGAGCACGAGCAGCAGGAGCCCGACGAGCACGGAACGACCCGACGGCAGGATCCGCCCGACGTCGGGGATGCCGCGGCGCGCGGGCAGCACCGCCGTGCGCGCGGTCGACCTCTTCCGGGCAGCCACTCGGCTCAGTTCGCCGCTGCGCCTGCTTCCCCTACACCGGGGGCAATTCGAGCGGGCCGAGAAACTGCACCTCGTGCTCGAGCACGACACCGAACCGATCGTGCGCCCGGCGGCGCGCCTCCGCCATCAGCTCGATGCAGTCGCCACTCGTCGCCCCGCCGGCGTTCTCGAGGAAATTTGCATGGCGAGGAGAGATGAGCGCACCACCGATCCGGTGACCCTTCAGACCGCACTCTTCGATCATCCGGCCGGCACCCCGCTCGCCGGGCGGGTTCTTGAAGACGCTGCCGAACGTGCGCTTGTTCGTCGGCTGCGTCGCCTTGCGCTGCGCGAGCAGCTCGGCGGCCCGGGCCCTCACCTCCTCGGCCGAGCTCGGTGTGAGCCTGAAGCGAACCTGGGCGACCACCTCCCCCGCCCGCAGCGCCGAGTGGCGGTACGAGAGCCCGAGCTCCACCGGGGTGAGCGTGCGCACGTAGTCGGCATCGACGATCACCGCATCGATCATCACGTCCTTCCACTCGCGGCCGTAGGCACCCGCATTCATCCGCACCCCACCGCCCGCGGTGCCGGGAATCGCCGCTGCGAACTCGAACCCGCTGAGCCCCGCAGCGCGCGCCCGGTGCAGGGCCACCGCGTTCGCAGCTCCACCGCCGGCAATGAGGACGTCCCCCTCCACCTCGACGGCGGCAAGCTCTCCGTTCAGCTTCAGAACCAGCGCGTCGACGCCGTCGTCGTGCGCGAGCACGTTCGAGCCGAGGCCGATCGCCTCGACCGTCAGGTCGCGATCCCCGGCGAAGCGGAGCGCCTCTTGCAGCTCGGCGACCGACGTGGGCCGGGCAAAGAACCGCGCGGGGCCGCCCGTGCCGATCGTCGTGTGCCGCGAGAGCGGGACGTTCTCCTCGATGTCCGTCACAGGCGCTCCGCCAGGAGACCGACCGCGCGATCGACGTCGCCGGCGCCCACGACGAGCAGGACGTCACCGGGCTGCGCCCTGCGGACGAGGCGTGTGACGCCCTGCTCGACGGTCGGCGTATAGGCAGCCAGCACACCCTGGTCGCTGAGCGCGTCGACGACGAGCCTGCCGCTCACCCCGGCGATCGGTTGCTCGCGAGCCGCGTAGATGTCGGTCACCGTCACGTCGTCGGCGGCGGCCAGCGCGGTCGCGAGCTCGACGGCGAGATGCCGCGTTCGCGAGTAGAGATGCGGCTGGAAGAGGACTCGCAGCCTCGCTCCGGGGAACCGCTCGCGGGCCGCCGCGATCGTGACGGCGATCTCCGTCGGATGGTGGCCATAGTCGTCGACCACGGTCACATCACCTTCGTGCACGTCGAACCTGCGCCCCGTACCGGTGAAGCGCGCGAGCGCCGCGGTCGCCTCGCCGCGCGGAACGCCGGCGGCCGCGAGAGCGCCGAGCGCCGCTCCGGCGTTCAGGCGGTTGTGCTCACCGGGCACAGCCAGCTCGCCGTCGTAGGGCGGCGCGGCACGCACGACGTGCGGAGCCTGCTCTAGCCACCGGTCGAATGCCTCCTCGAGCTCCCCGAGCGAGGCGTACTCGGTGTGGTGGTCGAGCTCGATGTTGGTGACGACCGCGATCTCGGCCGGCAACGCGAACACGGTGCGGTCCGACTCGTCGGCCTCCACCACGAGGTAGCCGTCGCCGAAGCCGGCATTCGAGCCGAGCTGCGGCACGGGCGCACCGATGACCCACGCCGGGTCATGCCCGGTCTCGCGCAGGACGAAGGCGATCATTGCAGCGGTCGTGCCCTTGCCGTGCGTGCCGCCGACGACGATCGAACGGCGCGCCGCGGCGAGCTCACGCAGGAATTCGCTGCGGCGCAGTCCCGGCACTTCCGGGTACGCCGACGAGACAACCGCCTCCCAACCCTCCGGCACCACCGGCTCGGGGCCGATCTCGAGCGTTACACCCGCGAGCGGCTCGAGGTACGGGGTGCGAACGCGGTCCCAGCCGCCGACCTCGGCACCCCAGGCGCGTGCGAGCTGGGCGTAGGCGGACAGGCCGGCTCCGCCGATGCCGACGAACCACAGGCGCCGGCCCTTCATCGAGCGGCCATCGCCACGAGCTCGTCCGCGATCTCGTCTGCGGCGTTCGGACGCGCAACCTGTGCCATCGCCGCCCCCATGCGAGCGAGCCGCGCAGGGTCCCCGAGCAGTGTGCGCACGAGATCCGGCACGCCGGCGAGCTCGAGCTCGCGCACCACGATCGCCCCGCCGGCATCGGCGAAGTGCTTCCCGTTCAGCGCCTGGTGGTCTCCGGTCGCGAACGGATAGGGAACAAGAATCGCCGGCTTCCCTGCGGCGGCGAACTCCCACACCGTGGAGCCCGACCGTGCGAGCACCAGGTCACACGAAGAGATCGCCGCGCCGAACCGCTCCGTCTCGGCGAGCACGCGGTAGTCGTCGCGGCGCGCTCGAGCGCGTACGAAGTCGAAGTCGCGTTGCCCGGTCACGTGCAGGATCGGTGGGCCGCTCGTGCCCCAGGTCTCGACGGCGAACTCGTTCAGCGCCTGTGCACCGGCGAGGGCCCCGAAGATGCCCAGCACGGGCCCGGTGGGCGAGAGCTCGAAGATCTCGCGTGCGTCCGACTGCGGCACGGCACGCGAGCGGGTGGGGATCGGGCGGCCGACGACCCGCACCTTCGCACGCCGGCGTGTGTCGAGTGGATACGCGAGGAACATGCGAGTCGCGAACGGCGCGGCGAGGCGGTTCGCGAGCCCCAGGTGTGCGTCCGCCTCCGTCAGGGCGGCGGGAATCCCGAGCGTTCTCGCGGCGACGACCATCGGCCCGGCGACAAACCCGCCGCCGCCGAGGACGACGTCCGGCTTCCGCGCCCTGAGAATGCGCCTGCAGGCCAGCGGGGCTGCCCCGGCCAAAAGCAGCGCCCGGGCGAGCGCCGGCGAGGGCCGCCGTGGGAACCCGGCGATCCGGAAGGTGTCGAGCTCGTAGCCCGCTTCAGGAACGAGCCGCGCTTCGACCCGATCCGGCGACCCGGCGAACGTCACCTGTACTCCGCGCGCCGTCAACGCCTCGGCCACCGCGAGTGCCGGCAGCACGTGTCCTGCCGTTCCCCCGGCTGCGATCAGGCACCGAAGCTGCCGCTGTTCCGCCACGATGAGCGATGTTAAGGAGAATCCCGACCCCGGCGAGCAGAACGACGAGGCTGGAGCCCCCGTAGGAGAGGAACGGCAGCGGGATCCCGGTCAGCGGGGCACTGCCCATCACCGCGAGGATGTTGATCGCAGCCTGCCCGGCGACGAGCACCGTCAGCCCGGCCGCCAGCCGCTTGCCGAACGGATCGGAGCAGCGCATCGCAATGTCGAAACCGGCATAGGCGAAGAGGGCGTACGCGCCGATCACCGCCGTGACACCGACGAGGCCGAGCTCCTCGCCGATGTTCGCGAGCATCATGTCCGTGTGCGCTTCGGGCAGGTAGAAGATCTTCTGCACGCCCTGACCGAGGCCGACACCGAAGATGTGGCCCGACCCCATCCCGATTTCCGCCTGCAGGATCTGGTACCCGCTGCCGGCGGCGTCCCGAGCCGGGTGGAGGAACGCGAAGAAGCGCGCCCGGCTGTACGGCTTCACCCAGATGGCCGCGAACCCTGCGACCGCGGCGATGCCGAGGGCAGCGCCGATCACTCGGCCCGGCGTGCCCGAGACGACGAGGATGCCGACGAGCATCAGTCCCACCGCGATCGTCGTCCCGAGATCCGGCTCGAGAACGAGGAGCGCGGCGACCACGCAGGTGGTGGCTCCGATGGGTTTCCACAGCTCCTTGAGCGTGCGCGGCGCCCGCTTGCGCGAGAGATAAGCAGCGGCCCAGACCGCCAGTGCGAGCTTGGCGAACTCCGACGGCTGGAAGACGGCCGGCCCGAACGAGATCCAACGGCGCGCGCCGTTGACCGGGGGCCCGATCACCAGCACGGCGACGAGCAGCGCAAGCGCGATCACGAGCAGGGTCGGGCCGAGCACCTTGAGCCGCCGGTAGTCCCACCGCTGGGCGACGATCATCACCAGGATGCCGAGCGTGCCGTAGATGCCCTGGCGCTCGAGGTAGTAGTTCGGGTTCTTGCCGCCGACCGCGGCAGCCGCCGAGGTGGCGCTGTAGACCATCACGAGGCCGAACGCGACCAGCGCGAGCGTCACGAGGATCAGCAGCCTGGAGTCGAGCTCGCGACGACGCACCCTGGTTAGTTCGTCGCGAGCCTCCTGAACGCCTCCCCACGCTGCTCAAAATTCTCGAACTGGTCGTAGCTCGCGCACGCCGGGCTGAGCAGGACCACGTGGCCCGGCTCGGCGAGGCGCGCTGCATGTGCGACGGCTGCCTCGAGCGTTCCGTCGCGATGGCCGGCGATCGCCTCGGCGAGCCGCCCCGCCTCCGCCCCGATCAGGTGCACCGAGCGGACGTTCGAGCCGATCGCGGCTGCAAGCTGTGCGAAATCCTCTCCCTTCGGCGAGCCGCCGAGGATCACATGCACCGGCTCGTCGGCGTATGCCGCGAGCGCGCGCACCGCGGCCGCGACGTTCGTTGCCTTCGAGTCGTTGACGTAGCGGACGCCGTCGCGCTCGCCGACGACCTCGAGACGGTGCGGAACGCCCGGAAAGCTTCGTAGGGCATCCGCGATGTGCTCGTCGGCGATCCCGGCGGCCCGGGCAGCTGCGGTCGCCGCGGCGGCGTTCTCGCGGTTGTGCGCGCCACGGATCAGCGGCTCGGCCGGCAGCTCGTCGCCGGCCGAGAACTCGATCCCTTCGAGCTCGAGGCCACGCGGCACCACACGGATGCCGGCCCGATCGAAGATACGCAGCTTGGCGTCGCGGTAGGCGGCGAACGAGCCGTGCCGGTCGAGGTGGTCGGGCTCGAGATTGAGCAGCACCGCCACGTCGCAGGCCAGCTCGTGGATGTCCTCGAGCTGGAACGACGAGAGCTCGCAGACCACCCAGTCTGCGCTGCGCACCGAGGTGAGAGGCGTGCCGACGTTCCCCGCGACCGCCACGTCGAGCCCCGCCCGGCTAAAGATCTCACCGAGGAGCTCCGTGGTCGTGGTCTTCCCATTCGTGCCGGTGACGCCGACAAAGCGCGCCCGGGGCAGCAGGCGGTAGCCGAGCTCCACCTCCGACCAGACCGGGATGCCGCGCTCCCGCGCTGCCGCGACGAGCGGGGCCTCCCCGGGCACGCCGGGCGACTTGACCAGCAGCTCGACGCCGTCGAGCAAGCGCAGCTCGTCCTCGTTGCGCAGCGAGCGGTCGACGAGAACGACCTCGTCGCCACGCTCCTCGAGCCGCTCGGCCGACGAGCGCCCGGAACGCGCGAGGCCGTAGACGAGCGCCCTCACTGCGGGCGGATGTTCGGGTAGTACTTGTAGAAGAGCGCGAAGCCGGCGGCACAGAAGATCGCGGTGATGACCCAGAACCGCACCATGATCTTGGTCTCCGACCACGCCTTCATCTCGAAATGATGGTGGAGCGGGGCCATCAGGAAGATGCGCCGCCCCCACCACTTGAAGGTGAGCACCTGCAGCATCACCGAGATCGCCTCGATCGCGAAGATGCCGCCGACGAACAGCAGGAGCAGCTCCACCTTCATCATGATCGCCATCGCCGCCATCGCGCCGCCGATCGCCATGGCGCCCGTGTCGCCCATGAACACCTCGGCGGGGAACGCGTTGAACCAGAGGAACCCGGTCGCCGCGCCGATGAACGCCGCGCCGATGAACGCGACATCGAGGCGGTTCTCGATGCGGCCGTGCGTCGCCGAGCTCGAGCGAATGTAGATCGTCACCGCCATCGCGGTGAACGTCGAGAGGGCGATGATCCCCGTCCCCGCCGCGAGCCCGTCGAGGCCGTCGGTGAGGTTCACGCCGTTCACCGCCCCGGCGATGATCAGGAACAGCAGGACGTACCAGAACGGCCCGAGCGGCAGCCAGCGGTCGATCACGGGCACGAAGACGGCGTGGCGGAGCTGCTGGTGGTGCGCGGCGAAGCCGACGGCCGCCGTGATCCCGGCGAGCAGGATGATCTTCCAGCGTCCCCTCAGCCCGAGCGAGCGCCGGTGCCGCACCTTGATGTAGTCGTCGAGGAACCCGATCGCACCGCACGCGAGCGCCGTGCCGAGGATCGTAAGAGCGGGAAGCGTGTAGTCGGACAGCGGCAGGAACGCGACCAGCGCGGCGACGATGATCAGCAGGCCACCCATCGTCGGTGTCCCCTGCTTGGCCACATGATGCTGCGGGCCCTCTTCGCGGATGTGCTGGCCGAACTCGTTCCGGCGCAGGAACGCGATGAACGTCGGGCCCGCGAGGATGGCGATGATCATGGAGACGAGCGCTGCGACGAGGACTCTGGCCATTACTCGGTCAAGTTCTCCGCTACGGCCTCGAGTCCCACCGAGCGCGAGCCCTTGACGAGCACGACGTCGCCGGGCCGGAGCTCGGCGCGCAGCGCGACCGCGGCCTCCGCCGCAGTCTCCACCCACGTGCCGCCGTAGGCGTGCGCGAGCGGCCCGACCGCGATCACGTGCGCAACCCCGAGCTCGTACGCGAGCTCGCCGATCTCGCGGTGAAAGGCGGCGGCGCCGTCGCCGAGCTCTGCCATCTCCCCGAGCACCGCCACGAGCCGGCGGCCGTTCCCGCGCTCGCTCAGGTGGATGAGCGCAGCCCGCATCGAGACGGGGTTCGCGTTGTAGCAGTCGTTCAACAGCAGCCCGCCGCCCGGCAGGTCGCGCTCCTCCTCGCGCAGCCTCGAGAACCGGACCGTGAGACGGTCCGTCGGCAGCGGCACGCCCAGGCTCTCGGCGACGGCGATCGCGATCCGCGTGTTCGCGAGCTGGTGTGCCGAGGAGTAGCTGGTCGGAAACGGGATTGGCGCGCCGCCGTCGACGCGCCGGACGACGATGTCGGTGCGGCCGAGGTACGGCTCCAGCAGGGGCTCGTCCGGCACGACGGCGATGCTCCCGGCGGGTAGCGCCTCGATCAACTCGGCCTTCGCGCGCGCAACGTCCTCGATCGTGCCGACGAGCTCGAGGTGCACCGGCCCCACGTTCGTGATCACGCCGATGTCGGGTCGCACGATCGAGGCGAGCCGGGCGATCTGCCCGAGACCGCGCATCCCGAGCTCGCTGATGCACACTTCGGTGTCCTCCTCGATGCGACAGATCGTCAGGGGCACGCCGATCTCGGTGTTGTAGTTCCCCTCGTTGGCGATCGTCCGGCGGTGCGGCGCGCACAGCGCATGGAGGATGTCCTTCGTCGAGGTCTTGCCGGTCGACCCGGTGATGGCGACGACGCGGGCCGTCGACCGGTCGCGCACGGCGCCGGCGATTGCCGCGAGCGCGGCGATCGGGTCGTCGGGCACGAGGGCCGCCGAGGCCCCGCGTGCGAGCGCGTGCTCGACGAAGTCGACGCCCGCACCGACCGCCACGAACAGGTCGCCCTCCGCGATCCGGCGCGAGTCGACCTGCATGCCGGTGACGGCGTCGGCCCACGGTCGTGCGACGACGCGACCGAGCGGCTCGACGACATCGAGGGCGAGCGGGATCACGAGTCCCCGCTCCCGCCGCCGGCCAAGCCGGCGCCTTCGCTCCTGGGCGGCTCCGTCGAGCCTACGCCGCCGAGCACCTCCCGCACGACCGCGCGGTCGTCGAATGGGATGCTGCGGTCGGCGAGCTCCATCTCGGTGTCGGCGCCTTTGCCCGCGATCACGACGACGTCGCCACGGCGGGCAGCGGCGAGAGCCGTCTCGATCGCGGTCCGCCGGTCGAGCACGATCTCGAGCCTCCCGGCGGCGACCTGCGCGGCGATCGCGGCCGGGTCCTCGGTGCGCGGATTGTCGGTCGTCACGATCGCCCGGTCGGCGAACCGGGCGGCCGCTCGGCCCATCAGGGGACGCTTGTCGCGGTCGCGGTCGCCGCCGGCGCCGAAGACCAGGATCAGGCGCCCGTCGCCGAGCCCGCGCGCTGCCTCGAGCACGTTGACGAGCGAGTCCGGGGTGTGCGCGTAGTCGACGATCACGGCGAACGGCTGCCCGGCGTCGACCGACTCGAAGCGGCCCGGGACGCCCGGGAGCGACTCGACGCCGGCGCGGATCGCGTCTTCGTCGATTCCGAGCTCGCGGGCCGCCCAGATCGCGCCGAGTGTGTTTGTGCGGTTGAACCTCCCCCGCAGCCTCGGCTCGATGCCGTCGAGGTCGTCGTCCGGCGTGAACGTCCGAGCGTCGGCGAGCTCGGCGGCAAGGCGCCTTCCCCACTCGTCCCCCACGTTCACGACGGCGCGCTCCGCCTGCTCGAACAGCGCCTGCTTCGCGGCGAAGTAGTCCTCCATCGTCCCGTGCAGGTCGAGATGGTCCTGGGTCAGGTTGGTGAAGACGAGCACGGCGAACCTGGTCCCGGTGAGACGGCCCTTCACGCTCGCGATCGACGTCGCCTCCATCGCACACGAGCGGTCGCCCGCGTCGAGCATCGTGCGGAAGAGACGCTGGAGGTCGATCGACTCGGGGGTGTTCAGGCCGGTCGGCCATGACTCGCCGCCGATTCGCCGTTCGATGTTCGTGAGCAGCGCAGGCTTGCGCCCCGCTGCCGTGAGGATCGCGTCGAGCAGGAACGCGGTCGTCGTCTTGCCGTTCGTCCCGGTCGCCGCTGCCACGTCGAGCTCGCGCGACGGGTCGCCGAAGAAGCGCACGGCAGCCGGCCCCATCGCGTCGCGGACGCTTGGCACGACCACCTGAGGCACGGCCGCCTCGACCGGCCGCTCGACGACGAGCGCGACCGCGCCGGCGGCGACGGCGGCACCGGCCAGGTCGTGCCCGTCGGCGTTCGCGCCCGGCACGCAGAAGAAGAGCGAGCCGGGACTGACCGAGCGCGTGTCATAGGCCAGGTCGCCGATCTCGACGGACGGCGCACCGGCGATCCCCAGGCGAGTCAGGTCCATCGGGAAGTGAGACTAGCGGGGGCGGCGCATGCCGCCCCCGCCAGCCGGCCGATCAACCGGTCGAGTGCACCAGCTCCCCTTCCGGCGCCTCGACATGCGTCGGCTTGTGCCGCTGAACGAGCGCGAAGTAGATCGCGCCCACGCCGACGATCACGATCGCGACCGTCCAGAGCACGGGCCGGTGGTTCAGCCAGCTCCAGCCGAAATCCAGTTGAAGATGCCCGTTGGCATCGACGACCTGATACGGCGTCGGGTTCGAGACCGCGCGGGGCCAGGCGAAGTTGACCAGCATCGCGCCGCCCCAGGCCAGGCCGGCGATCGAAACGGGAATGCCCCACTTGCCGAGCTTGAAGGGCGCCTCGCGCTTCGGCCACCCCTGGAGGCGCGCCCGCAGGATCGCGAGCCCCCCGAGGAAGTAGCTCATGTAGATCATCCCCGTCGCGGCAATCGCCAGGTACGCGGCGCCCGCGTACTGGATGAGCGGGATCGCAGCGAGCACGGTGACGACGAGACAGGCGACCCACGGCGTGTGCAGCCTCGGGCTGACCATGCGCAGCGCGGTCGACGCAGGCAGCTGGTCGTCACGCGACATACCGAAGCAGAGCCGCATCACATTGGCCTGGATCGAGAGCAGGCAGATGAAGATCGCGATCGACACGACCATCAGATACGTCGTCGCGAACGCGTTGGAGAAGTTGGCATCGATCACCTGCGCCGGGCCGAACGCGCCCTTCACGCCGGCTGCGAACGAACCGGGGACCGCCATCAGCGTCGCCCAGATGAAGATGCCGCCGATCACGAATGCACCGATGATCGAGTAGAGCACCGCGCGTGGCGCTTCTCTGCGCGGGTTGCGTGTCTCCTCGGCAAGCGTTGCCGCGGTGTCGAACCCGTAGATGACGAACAGGCTCATGAACATCGCGACGAGGAACGTCGAGACCGTCACGTTCGTGCCGCCGGAGTGGAACACGACACCCACGCCCTGGTGGTTGTGGAACAGGGCCATGATGAACGCGAACACGACCATTCCGAGGATCTCGAACAGCACTCCCACGTTGTTGATCAGGGCGACGGCCCGGACCCCGTAGACGTTCAGGATCGTCACGGCCAGCATGCTGATCAGCGCGACGATCCGCTGGTTGTGCAGGTTGTTCGCCATATTCCAGCCCATGTTGTTGAGCGCCGGGATGAGGGCGAGCGGCAGAGTGACCGCGACTGCGGTGATCGTGAGGATGCCGGCGAACAGGTACACCCAGCCGGTGAACCAGGAGTGGGTCTTGCCCGAGAGGTACTTCGCCCACTGATAAACCGAGCCTGCGATCGGAATGTGGCTCGAGACCTCGGCGAACGACAGCGCGATGATGAACTGCCCGACCGCCACGATCGGCCAGCTCCAGAAGAACAGGCCGCCGACCGTGCTCAGGCCGAGCGCGAAGAGCGCAAAGATGCCCGTCGACGGCGAGATGTAGCTGAACGCCACCGCGAACGAGCTGAAGAGGCCCAGTGAGCGCCGCAGCTCCTGGCGGTAACCGAAGCGAGCGAGCTCCGCTTCGTCGGACGCCGCTTCCGCGGGCGTCTCGTCACGAATGTCCACGCACGATCCTCCTGTAGGGGGGTTCAGGACATTTCGTGCATGGTTCCCGGACGGAGTCAATCCGCCCAGCCA
>Ga0307374_10005300_pt1 | contig 20907 bp, 17 predicted proteins | sample OX3MG_FD_202532 | JGI IMG/M metagenome (GOLD analysis project Ga0307374, IMG submission 202532) | Soil microbial communities from Risofladan, Vaasa, Finland - OX-3 | ecosystem: Environmental > Terrestrial > Soil > Coastal area > Acid sulfate soil | place: Finland: Risofladan, Vaasa | collected...
CCTCGTCGGCTGTTTTCACCATGTCGGAGAGCTGCTTCGGAGTCGGCACCAGCATCTCCTTGCGGACGGGCTGCGGTGGTGTGGACCGGTCGGTTGGGGCCCTGTCGATCCATCCCCACTTCACCGCCTGGCGGCATGCCGCGGACAGGATGGCGTGGTACTGGTGCACGGTCGACGGCGACAGCCCTTGCTCGAGCCACATCCGGTATGCCCCATCGAGGGTGTCGGGCTCCAGCCTGTCGAGCCTCAGATCGCCGAGCACGGGCCGAATTCGGCTGTTGATCTTCGAGCGGTTCTCGTAAACGGTCCGCGGGCGCTGCCGCTGCGAGGCGAATTCGAGCCACTTGTCAAGCAATTGCCCCACAGTGGCGGTCGTTCGCTTGAACTTCCCGGCACCGACCTCCGCCACGAGGGCAGTGAGCGCCTTGGCGGCCGCCCGCTCGCTTCCCGTGAACGTGCGGGACACCTGGCGGGGCTTGCCGGTCACGGGGTCGGGCCCGGCAAAGGCGCGCAGCTGCCAGTGGCCGGGCGTGCGCTCGCGCATCGTTCCAGGTCGGCTCTTACTGCTGGTCCTCGCCATGGCTCCAGGCTACCGCCTGGAGGACCTTTTGTAGGACTCCTGTAGGACACTGGCACTTTCCCATTCTAGAAAAAGTGCCTCTCACCTGGTGGGGCTAACAAGAATCGAACTTGTGACCTCAGCATTATCAGTGCTGCGCTCTAACCAACTGAGCTATAGCCCCGCAGACCGGACTCTGACGCTACACCACGCTCCGGCCCCATCCGAAGTCGAGACCCCGTCCGGCCAGGGGATCAGGCGCTCGGGGTGTCAGCCCTCCCCGGACGTCTCGCCGGCGACCGGGGCGACGGCGGCGACCGCGTCGCCCTCTCCCAGGTTCATCACCCGCACACCCGTGGCGTCCCGGCCCTGGCTGGCGATCTCGCGCACGGCCGTGCGGATGACCACGCCCGAGGTGGAGATGAGCAGGAGCTCGTCGTCGAGGCCGGCCATGAACGCGGCCACCACCCGCCCGCGCTTGGCGGTGAGCTTGATGCCTCGGACCCCCTGACCGCCCCGGGCCTGCCGGTTGAACCGCTCGACCTTGGTCCGCTTGCCGTAGCCGGCGTCCGTCACGATCAGGATGTCCGCCTCGTCGCGGGCGATGTCGCACGACACCACCTCGTCCTCGGGCTTGAGCCGCACGCCCCGCACCCCGGCGGCGTCGCGACCCATGGCCCGGACGTCCCGTTCCGAGAACCGGATCGTCATGCCGGACGAGGTGACGATGAAGACGTCGTCGTCGCCGTGGGTCTCCACCACCCGGACCAGCTCGTCGCCGTCGCGGAGGTTGATGGCGATGAAGCCCTCGCGTCGCGACTTGTCGTACTCGCTGAACGCCGTCTTCTTGATCTGCCCGTGCTTGGTGGCGAACACCAGGAAGCTGTCGGCCGGGAAGTCCCGGGTCCCGATGATGGCCTGGATGCTCTCGTTCGGGGCCAGGGGCAGCAGGTTGACGATGGCCGTCCCCCGCGCCGTGCGCTCCTTCATCGGGATCTCCAACGCCCGGAGGCGGAAGACCCGACCCCGGTTGGAGAAGAGGAGGAGGTGGGCATGGGACGACGTGTGGACCACGTCGTCGATCAGGTCCTCCTCCTTCAGCTTCGCCCCCTGGACCCCCCGGCCGCCCCGGGCCTGGGTGCGGAAGGCGTCGGCCGACACCGCCTTGACGTAGCCGGCGCGGCTCATGGTGACCACGAGCTCCTCGTCCTCGACGAGGTCCTCGACGTTCATGTCCCCCGGGTCGTGGGTGATGACCGTGCGACGCTCGTTGGCGAACTTCTCGCGGATCTCCCCCAGCTCACCGGCGATGACCCGGCGCAGCTTGACCGGGTCGTTGAGGATCGACTCGAGCTCGGCGATCTCCTCGAGGAGCTTGGCCATCTCCTCCTCGAGGTTGGTCCGTCCGAGACGGGTGAGCCGCGCCAGGGTCATGTCCAGGATGTGGTTGGCCTGCTCCTCCGAGAAGTCGAACGGTGTCGCCCGCAGCGCCTCGAGTGCGGCAGGTCGGTCGTCGGAGCCCCGGATGGTGGCGATGACCTGATCGAGCATGTCGATGGCCTTCAGCAGACCTTCGACGACATGGGCCCGGGCCCGGGCCTTGGCCAGCAGGAACTCGGAGCGCCGGGTGACCACCTCGACCTGGTGGGCCACGTAGTGGGTCAGCATCTGGGCCACGTTGAGGGTGCGGGGCACGCCGTCGACGAGGGCCACCGCGTTGACGCTGAAGGTCGTCTGCATCGGGGTCTGCTTGAACAGGTTGTTCAGGACCACGTTGGCGTTGGCGTCCCGCTTCAGGCGGATGACCAGGCGGGTCTTCCCTCCCGACGAGTCATCCTGCGCCTCGGCGATGCCGTCGAGGTCGCCGGACCGCACCAGATCTTCGATCTTCTTGGAGACCGAGGCGATCGACGTCTGGTAGGGCATCTCCGAGATCACGATGCGGGTGGCCCCGTCGCGGCCCTCCTCGATCTCGGCCACGGCGCGCAGCTTGATCGAGCCGCGCCCGGTCCGCATGGCGTCGAGGATCCCCTGACGGCCCAGGATGAGCGCCCCGGTGGGGAAGTCCGGTCCTTTGATGAACGCCATCAGGTCGTCCGGCGTCGCGTCGGGGTGCTCGAGCAGGTGCGTGGTGGCGTCGATCACCTCGCCCAGGTTGTGCGGCGGGATGTTGGTGGCCATCCCCACGGCGATGCCCTGGGACCCGTTGACCAGCATGTTCGGGAACCGGGACGGAAGGACCGTCGGTTCCTCGGACGTTGCGTCGTAGTTCGCGACGAAGTCGACCGTCTCCTGGTCGATGCCGCTCATCAGCTCGAGAGCGAGCGAGCCCAGGCGGCACTCGGTGTAGCGCATGGCGGCCGGTCCCTCGTCGGGCCCCGTCCCCCCGAAGTTCCCGTGTCCGTCGATGAGGGGATGCCGCAACGAGAAGTCCTGGACCATTCGGGCCAGGGCCTCGTAGATGGCCGAGTCGCCGTGGGGGTGGTAGGAGCCCATGACGTCCCCGACCACCTTGGCGCACTTGGAGTGCGGGCGGTCGGGCAGGAGCCGCTGGTCGTACATGGAGTAGAGGATCCGGCGGTGGACCGGCTTCAGGCCGTCGCGGACGTCGGGCAGGGCCCGCGACACGATGACGGACATCGAGTACTCGAGGAACGAGCGCTCCATCTCCTCCTGGATCTCGATCGGCTCGATGAACCCGGTGACGACGTCGTCGGTGGTGTCAGAGCCGCCACGGCCCTCGTTGTCACGTCTCGGCATGAACTGTCCTCATCTGCGTGTGTCTCGTCTGCACTGCTTGTGTCGGTCCTGCGGTGATCGGGCCCTGTCGCTCGCGTCGGGAATCGGGGGGCGGTTCCCGGCCTCAGATGTCGAGGAAGCGGACGTCCTTGGCATTGGTCTGGATGAAGTTCCGCCGGAGCTCCACGTCCTCGCCCATCAGCACCGAGCACACCTCGTCGGCGATGGCGGCCTGCTCGACGGCCACCTGGAGAAGCGAACGCTGGCCCGGGTCCATGGTCGTGTCCTTGAGTTCCCCGAAGTCCATCTCCCCCAGACCCTTCAGGCGCTGGAAATCCGCCTTGTGGTTGGGGTGCTCCACCAGGAACGCCTCCTTGGCGTTGTCGTCCTTCAGGTAGATCTTCTCCTTGCCGACCAGCGTCGAGTACAGCGGAGGCTGGGCCACGTATACGAAGCCGCCCTCGACGAGGGGCTTCATCTGGCGGAAGAAGAACGTGAGCAGCAGGGTCCGGATGTGCGATCCGTCGACGTCGGCGTCCGCCAGGATGATCACCTTGTGGTAGCGGATCTTGGTGACGTCGAAGTCCTCGGCGAGGCCGGCACCGATGGCCGCGATGAGTGCCTGGATCTCGGTGTTCTTCAGCATCTTGTCGATGCGTGCCCGCTCGACGTTGAGGATCTTGCCGCGGATGGGCAGGATGGCCTGGGTCCGGGGATTGCGGGCGTCCTTGGCCGAGCCGCCGGCCGAATTCCCCTCGACGATGAACAGTTCGCTCTCCCGGGGCTCCTTCGACGAGCAGTCCACCAGCTTGCCGGGCAGACCGGCGCCGTCGAGGGCCGACTTGCGGCGGGTGAGGTCACGGGCGGACCGGGCGGCCACCCGGGCGCGGGCGGCCAACAGGCCCTTCTGCAGCACCTGGTTGGCCTCGCGCGGGTTCTCCTCGAACCATTCGGCGAGCTTCTCGTTGGTGGCCCGCTCGACCAGCGAGCGCACGGGCACGTTGCCCAGCTTGCCCTTCGTCTGGCCCTCGAACTGGGGGTCCTGGAGGCGCACCGAGATGATGGCGGTGATGCCCTCGCGGATGTCCTCGCCCAGGAGGTTGTCGTCCTTCTCCTTCAGGGTGCCCTTGGCCCGGGCGTACTTGTTCACCACGTTGGTCAGGGCCTTCTTGAAGCCCTCCTCGTGCATGCCGCCGTCGATGGTGGAGATGCCGTTGGCGAAGGAGTGGATGCTCTCGTAGAACCCGGCGTTCCACTGGAGGGCGATCTCCACCTCCATCGTCTCCTCCTTCTGCTCGAACGAGCACACCTTCCGGAAGAGCGCCTCCTTCGAGGCGTTGAGGTGGCGCACGTAGTCGACGATGCCGTCCTTGTACTTGAACGTCTGGGCGGACTTGCCGTCCGCGCGCTCGTCGACGAAGTGGATCTCGAGTCCCTTGTTCAGGAACGCCATGACCTGGAGCCGCTCGATGACGGTCTGCGCCCGGAACTCGACCTCCTCGAAGATGGTGGGGTCGGGCCAGAACGACACCGTGGTGCCGGTGCGCCCCCGGGGGGCCGTTCCGGTCACGGTGAGCTTGCCGGTCGGCTTGCCGCCGTCGACGAACTCCATCTCGTGATGGTCGCCGTCCAGGTCGATCTCGAGGTGCAGCCGGGACGAGAGCGCGTTCACCACGGACACGCCCACACCGTGCAGGCCGCCCGAGACCTTGTAGCCGCCGCCCTCGCCGAACTTGCCGCCGGCGTGGAGCACCGTGAGGACGACCTCGGCCGCCGACTTGTCCTTGTACTTCGGATGGAGGCCGACGGGGATACCGCGGCCGTTGTCGGCGACCCTCACCCCGCCGTCGGCCAGCAACGTCACCTCGATCCGGTCGCAGAAGCCGGCCATGGCCTCGTCGATGGAGTTGTCCACGACCTCCCACACCAGGTGGTGCAGGCCGGTCGGTCCGGTCGACCCGATGTACATGCCGGGGCGCTTGCGGACCGGGTCGAGGCCCTCGAGGACCGTGATGTCGGAGGCGTTGTAGGTCGCCTTGTCCTTGCTGCTGTCGACTTCGTCCTTCAGCGCCACAGGCGCGCCCTTTCGCAGTGTTCGAGCGGGTGGGAACCGGCCGTCCCGACAGGATCCGGGCCGCGCACACGGCACGTCCGGACCGTCGGGCGTCCCCCGATTCCAATGACCCAGTGTACTCCCCCGGTGTGTCGCCCCGGGCCGATGGTCGGGCCCTGTCCGGGCCCCCTCAGCGCTGGACCCGCACCTCCAGGCGCTGCGGCCGTTCGACGCCGGCAAGGGCCGACGCCCGGTCCAGCAGCGTGTCACCCAGGCGCCGGACCTGGGTGGCCCACGCCGGGTGGTCCACCGTCACGACCAGGGACGTCGCGTCGATGCGGACCGGTCGCACGTGCTCCGCCATCGCCTCCCCCACGATCTCCTCCCACCCCGCGAACAGGCGCCCGAGGCCCCGGGCCCCTTGGAGCCCGAACCGCTTGGACAGGGCGTCGAGGGAGCCGTCGAGGGGGCGCGGCTCCGAGTTGCGGCGGTGCGGCGGCTCCGGGCTCACGGGTCCTCCCCGGCGGTGGCCACGTGCCCTCCCTCGGCCATGCGGTACACCTTGGCCGCCGTCACCTCGGGAGGGGCCGGCTGGGCCGTCGTGAGCATGGCCTGGCCGGGGGGTAGGCCGGCGAGCAGGGCGCGCGCGCGGTGGGGGTCCAACTCGGAGAAGACGTCGTCGAGGAGCAGGACCGGCGCCGTGCCCAGGCGCTCGGTGGCGAGCTGGTGGGCGGCCAGCTGAAGGGCGAGGGCGAGCGAGCGCTGCTCGCCCTGGGAGGCGTGGGTCCGCGACGGCAGTCCGGCCAGGACCAGTTCGAGCTCGTCCCGATGTGGGCCGACTGTCGAGACCCCCCGCTGCACGTCCCTCGCCCGCTCCGCTCCGAGGGCGTCCAGCAGGTTCCCGTCCCAGGACCGCACGTAGGTCAGCCCGACTTCGGTCGGGACGCCGGCCAGGCGGGCATAGTGCTCGGCGACCCGGGGCGCGAGTTCGGCCACCAGCTGCTCCCGCGCCTTGGCCAGGCGGGTCCCCGACTCGTCGAGCCGTGCGTCCCACACGTCGAGTGTGGCTGCCTCCTCGGCACGCAGCGCCCGGCCGGAGTTGCGCAGCAGTGCCGCCCGTTGCCGGAGGACCTTCTCGGTCTCCTCCGCCGCCCGTGCCGCCTTGGGGTCGACCACGGCGAGCGTCTCGTCGAGGAAGTGGCGCCGGTCGGAGGGCCCGGCCCGGACGACGCCGATGTCCTCCGGGGAGAACACGGTCACCCGGAGCGCCTCGTGCAGGTCCACCCGGCGACGGACGACCTGTCGGTTCACCTGGGTCCGCCCCCGTCCGGTCGCCGACACCTCCGCCTCGATGGTCACCGAGCGGTCGCCCACCCGGGTCTCGGCCCGCAGGATGGCCCGATCCGCGCCGCGCCGCACGAGCGCCTCCCGGGGCGAGCCCCGGAACGACTGGAGTGTGGCCAGGTAGGCCGTGGCCTCCAGCAGGCTGGTCTTTCCCGCGCCGTTGACCCCGGTGACGATGGTCGTGCCCTCAGGATCGAGTTCGATGACGGTGTTGACGAGGTTTCGGAAGTCGGTCACGGCGAGCGAGACGAGGTGCACGGGACGGGCGCGTACGCCAGGCCGTTCAGGAGACCCGCACGGGCATCAGCAGGTACCGGAAATCGGTCTCCTCCGCCGCCCGGACCGTCGCCGGCTTGGTGGCGTCCACCGTCTCGAGCAGGACCTCGTCCCCCGCCACCGCCTCGACACCGTCGATGAGGTACGTCGGGTTGAAGGCGATGGTGAGGTCCTCCCCCTCGAAGTCGGCGTCCACCGTCTCGCTGGCGTCCCCGACCTCCTGGGACACCACGGTCAGGTCCACGCCGCCGTGACGCATCGAGAGCCGTACCGGCGTCGTGTTGTCCCGCACCAGCAGCCGGACCCGGCGCAGCGCGTCGAGCAGCGAGTCCTTGCCGACGTGGAGCCGGTTTGGGTACTCGGCCGGGATCAGTTGGCGGTAGTCGGGATAGGTGCCGTCGAGCAGCCGGGTGCTGACCTTGACGTCGCCGACGGTGAACGTGACGTCGTGGTCGCCGACCGACAGGCCGACCATCGGAGCGCTCGTCCCGTCGCCGTCCGGTCCGGCACTTCCGTCTGCACCCCTGGCGCCCGTTCCGAGCGCAGACAGACGCTGCAGCTCGGCCAGCGCCCGGGCGGGAACGAGGATCTGGGACGCGCCGGAGAACGCGTCGCTCCCTTCGATGTCTCGGAGCGCCAGACGGTAGGAGTCGGTGGCCACGAGGCGCACGTTGTCTCCCTCCGGAGCGATCAGCACCCCGGTCAGCAAGGGCCGGGCATCGTCGCCCGATGCAGCCCGCACGACCTGGCGCAGCGCACTGGCGAGGCCGGCCGCGGGCAGGAAGGTCGCCGGTTCCGGGGGCTCGGGCAGTGCCGGGAAGTCGGCCACCGCGAACGTCCGGAGGCTGAACCGCGAGCGCGCCGCCCCGATCTCGACCTTCTCGCCCTCGGACTCGACCGTCACCGCACCGGGCTCGAGGGACCGCACGATGTCGGCCAGCAGTTTGGCCGGCGCCACACACACGCCGTCGGCGATCCCGATCGCCTCGGTGGTCACATGCACCGTCAGGTCGAGGTCGGTCCCGACCACCGACAGTCGGTTGCCGACCGACTCGATCCGCAGGCCGCTCAGCACCATCTGCGCGGACGAGCGCGTGCCCACGGCACGGCCAGCCGTCGTCAGCACCTCGACCAACGAGTCACGCTCGCATCGAAACTTCACGAAGAAGTCCTTTCTCGCTCTGCTTCTCAGTTAGGTAATTAAGAAATCTAGTGGTGGTAGTAAGGCATGTGGATTGTGGACAAACCCGTGTTCCCCCAGTCCAGGAGGGGTGAGGTTCTCCACCGTTCGTCCCCCGAATGGAAATCGGCGCCACCTCGGGAGTCCCGGACGTGTCCGGTTATGGACAAGTTCACGCAAGTTCACAGAATTACCCCAGGAAGGACGGGGGATATCCACAGGATGAGCACAAGCTCCGGATACCCATTGGCCATCACGATCCGCTCTTGATGCGGACGATGAGGTCGGTGACCTGGTTGTAGATCTGGTGCCGTTCCTTCATGAGGCCGGCGATCTTCTCGACGGCATGCATGACGGTGGAATGGTCCCGACCGCCGAACTCGCGACCGATGGCGGGGTAGCTGAAGTCCGTGAGTTCGCGGAAGACGTACATGCTCACCTGGCGTGCGGTCACCAGGGGGCGGCGGCGGTTCGGACCGCAGAGTTCCTCCACGGAGAAGCCGAAGGTCTCGGACGTGGCCTCGAGGATGACCTGGGGGGTGATCCGGCGGGGCTGGTCGGCCGAGACGAAGTCGGAGAGGACCTGCTCCGCCAGGGCCCGGCTCATCGGCTGGTGGTTGAGGCTGGCGAACGCGGTCACCCGGATCAGGGCTCCCTCGAGCTCGCGGATGTTCTCCTTGACGTGGGTGGCGATGAACTCCAGGACCTCGTCGGGAACGGCGACCCGCTCGTGCTCGGCCTTGGTCTGGAGGATGGCGAGGCGGGTCTCGAGCTCGGGTGGCTGGACCTCGGTGATGAGGCCGGAGAGGAACCGGCTCCGGAGCCGGTCCTCGAGCGTGGCGATCGACTTCGGGGGTCGGTCGGACGTCAGCACGATCTGCTTGGACGCCCCGTAGAGGGAGTTGAAGGTGTGGAAGAACTCCTCCTGGAGCGACTCCTTGCGCTCCATGAACTGGACGTCGTCGATGAGGAGCACGTCACATTCACGGTAGCGGCGCTTGAACGCCGTCGTGGAGCTGTGGCGGATGGCGTCCACGAACTCGTTCATGTAGGTCTCGGTCGTGACGTAGCGGACGTTGCGGCCGCTGAAGTTCTCGAGGACGTAGTTCCCGATGGCGTGCAGGAGGTGGGTCTTGCCGAGGCCGGCGTCTCCGTAGATGAACAGCGGGTTGTAGGAGCGGGCCGGAGACTCGGCCACCGACTGGGCGGCGGCGTGGGCGAACCGATTGGACGACGCGATGACGAACGTCTCGAAGGTGTACCGGGGGTCGAGTACGGGAGAACTCCCGTCGTCGGGGCGGGACCGACCTGCCGGCCCGGAACCGCGGGATCGGGGGAACGCCCCCTGCTCGGGGAAGTCTGGGACGTCGGCGGCTGCGGCCTGGTCGTCGAGCGGGGCGAGGACCTCGAGGTGGACGGTGAGCTCCCGGCCGAGGGTTCCGGTGACCGTGTCCTGGATGAGTGCGAGGAAGCGGGAGTCGATGCGGTCCCGGATCAGCTTGTTCGGCACCCCGAGAAGGATCTCGTGCTCCTTGATGGACAGGGGCGTGATCCCGGAGAGATAGGCCTGCCAGATGGCGTCCGACACCTGCTCACGGAGGGCCTCCGCGCACGATATCCACAAGTCCTCGGTGTCGTTCACTTGGGCCTCCGCCCTCTGACTGCGCAATTGGTCCACAGCGATTTCCACAGCTGTGGACGAGCGCCGTCCGACGCTGCACCGTCCCCGGTGGGGGCGGGCGCCTCACTCCTGCACTCACTGCGTCCCTGCCGCAGTCCGTACGACGACCGGGAACCCGATCGTCGCACCTGCTCGCGTGTCTGGGTCGGAACGGTACACCGTGGTCGTGGACGCTGCCTGTGGACGCCGACTAGAGCGCACCGCGCGTTTCGGCGTAGCATGTACGTCGAATGCCCGGTCCCGAGTGACGGGGCCCCCTGCCGCACGGACACCCGTGTCCGCGGTCCAGGGCGAGGAAGGATGTGGATGGATGAAACGGACGTACCAACCCAACGTGCGCAAACGCGCCAAGACACACGGCTTCCGCAAGCGGATGTCGACCAAGGCGGGACGGGCCGTGATCCGGGCGCGCCGGGCGAAGGGACGCCAGCGACTGTCGGTGTGATGCCGGCACGTCCCGTGGGGACGGGTGGCGTTGCCGTCGTGCCCGTACGGTCCCGCCGGACGTTCGGCGACCTGCGGCGACCCTCGGGCCGTGGCCGATACGGTCCCCTGTCGGTGAGCTTCGTCGATCGGCCGGACTGGGACCGGTGCGAGGTTGCCTACGCCGTCGGCCGGAAGGTCGGGAACGCGGTCCAGCGCAACCGCCTGCGCCGGAGGATGCGGGCGATCGTGGCCGAGCGGGCCGGCGCCCTCTCGACCGGTGCCTACCTGGTGCGCAGCGGGCCCGGAGGGCCCGCTCTCGAATTCCATGAACTGAAGGTGGCCATGAGCCGAGCATTGGAGAAGGCGACGAGCGGGGCCCCTGGGGGCACCCCGGCGACCTCGCACACCTCCGCGGGTGCCGGCTCGTGACCCGGAATGGAACAGTGGCACTGACCTGCGCTGATGCCGATCCGGACCTCTCGGCGACGGACGCCGCCCCACGCCGGTCGGGACCGTCCCGGATCCTGATCGCCCTCATCCGCGGCTACCAGTCGGCCCGATCGGGCCGTCCCACCGGCTGCCGGTACATCCCGTCGTGTTCCGAGTACGCCGTCGAGGCCATCGATGTCCACGGTCCCGCCAGGGGGGCCGCCCTCTCCGTCCGCAGGATCGCCCGCTGCACCCCGTGGGGTGGTCACGGCGTAGACCCCGTCCCTGATCGGAGGGCTCCGTGAGCTCACTCACCCACGCCATCGGCTCCATCTTCCAGCCGCTCCTGAAGTTCATCGCCGAGATCATGGCGTTCTTCTTCGCCATCATCCCGAGCTACCCGGTGGCGGTGTCGCTCCTGACGGTGGTGGTGATGGCTGCGCTCACCCCGCTGACCGTCAAGAGCACGAAGAACATGGCCGCCATGCAGGCCCTGGGTCCGGAGATGAAGAAGCTCCAGCAGAAGTACAAGGGGGCCGAGAACCGGACGCAGCTCAACGAAGAAATGATGAAGCTCTACAAAGAGCACAATGTGAACCCCGCTTCGGGGTGTTTGCCAATGTTGTTGCAGATGCCGTTCTTCTTCATGCTGTACAGCGTCATCCGAGGCATCACCAACACGGTCGGGAGGGGTACGACACTCCCCTACACGGTCACGGCGTCGGGCATCGACCCGACCAAGTCGAGTGTGTGCCACTCCGCCGTGTGCGCAGATCCCCGCTACATCTCCCCCACGACGGAGATGTACCACCACATCGTCGCAGCTCACGGACAGCTGGTCTCGGGTGGCATCGACTTCGCGTCCAAACTGCTGGCCCATCACACCGCTACGTGGATGTACATCCCCTACGGGCTCCTGGTGATCGGCGCCGTCGGGCTCCAGTATCTGCAGATGGCACGGCTCAATGCCCGAAATCCTCAAGCTAACCAGGCAAACCCGCAGGCGGCAATGCTGCAGAAGTACATGCCACTCATCTTCGGGTTCATTTACCTTAATGTGGCCGCGATTCTGAATGTTTATTTCATCGTCTCGAGTGCCATCCGGATCGGGACGCAGGAAGTGCTGTTCCGGAGGGGGATCGTCCCGGGACCGGGGACGCCTGCAACAGGGGGCGGCAAGCCGCGTGCCCTGCCAGGGTCCAAGGAAGCCGGCGTCGAGACGACGGAGCGCGCCCTGCCCAAGCCGAAGGGCGGCGGCGCGGCCAAGGGGCCCTCACCGTCCGGTAACGGCGCGAAGCCTTCGGCGTCGGGGAGTGCCAACGGATCAACGGATCCCTCGGGAGCCGGTGGGGCCAAGAAGCACCCCCGGTCGAAGGCCAAAAAAGAGAGAAAGGCGCGCTGACACGTGGAGTGGGTGGAAGCAAGCGGAAAGTCCCTCGCCGAGGCGAAGGAGACCGTCCTCGACATGCTCGGGGTGGCGGAGGACGATGCCGAATTCGTGGTGCTCAGTGAACCGAAGGCCGGGCTGTTCGGACGGCTGCGGGGTGAGGCGAGGGTCCAGGCCCGCGTACGCCCGGTGGCCCCTCCGCCGAAGCGAGGTCGTCGTCAGCGCCCGGACAAGAAGCGCGAGGGTTCGGATCGACCCCGATCAAAGGGGACGGGACAGAAGGGCCGGAACGGAGGCGGCCGCCAGGACACCGCCTCCGGAGACGAGGGCTCGGGCACGGCGGCCGACTCGGCCGACTCGGCCGGGACGGAGATTGCGGACGGCCAGGCAAACGGGAACCGGAGGCCCCGATCCCGCGGCCGGACGTCCGGCGGCGGAAAGCCCAATCAGCACGACAAGCAAGCATCCGGTCGATCGGCCGGAGATAGTGAGGACAGCATGGAAGAGTCATTGACACTGGAGCAGCAGGGGGAGGCAGCACAGCAGTTCCTCTCCGGCCTGGTCCGAGAGTTCGGGCTCGATGCCACGGTTGGGTTCTCCGAGGTGGACGAAGACACGGTGCAGGTTTCGGCGTCCGGGGAGGACCTCGGCCTGCTGGTCGGACCCCGGGGAGCGACACTGGCCGCTGTTCAGGATCTCACCCGCACCTTCGTGCAGCGCCAGTCGGAGAACCGGACCGACCGAATCCTGGTCGATGTCGGGGGCTACCGGGAGAAGCGCAACGCCGCGCTCCGTCGGTTCGCTGAGGGCATCGTGGAGGAGGTCAAGTCGTCGGGAACCGAGCGTGCGCTCGAGCCGATGTCCCCTGCCGACCGGAAGGTCATCCACGACACCGTGAACGAGATCGACGGCGTCGAGACGCGGTCGGACGGCACGGAACCGTCGCGCTACGTAGTGATCTCGCCCACCTGACCGGAGCCGTCACGGCTCGACCGAATGACGACGTGGCACCGGGTCCTCCCGGTGCCACGGTCGCGTGTGGACCCCGGTCGGCGTGCCGTCGCTCCCCTACAAGGGGATGCCCCGACGAGGACCGGCGGAGATCGTCCCGGACGTGGAAGAGTGGGACAATGAACAGCGAGAGTCCCGGGAGCGACGTCCTCGGTGGTCTGCAGTCCCGGGTCGACCCGTTGCTCCGTCGGGTGCTGACACGGTCGTTCGAGCTCGGATTCCTCGGGTCGATGCCCATCGACGACCAGATCGACCATGCGCTCGGGTTCGTGGCCGTGATCGAAAGCAGAATCGGGGCACCACCGCGCAGCGTCATCGACCTGGGGACCGGAGGTGGGGTTCCCGGCCTGGTCCTGGTCTCGTGCTGGCCCCAGACCCGGGTCGTCCTCATGGATGCCAGCGAGCGTCGCACCGGATTCCTGTCGGAGACGCTCGAGGGTTGGGATGGTGGTCGGAATGCCGAGGTCGTCCGGGGCCGGGCGGAGGAGCTGGGCCGAATCACCGGGATGCGGGAGCAGTTCGAGGCGGTGACGTCACGTTCGTTCGGCACCCCGGCCCTGACGGCCGAGTGCGGGTCAGCCTTCCTGGCGGTGGAGGGATGGATGGTGGTGTCGGAACCCCCGGACCTACCGTCAGGCCTCCGATGGCCCACGGACGGCCTGGCCCTGGTCGGACTCGAGCCGGCGGGCTCTTCGCGGGTGGCGGGGCGATTCGGGTATCAGGTCCTGCGCAAGATTGCCGCCATCGGAGATCGATTCCCCCGTAGGGTCGGAGTACCGGCAAAGCGGCCCGTGTTCTGAATCCGTCCCGCCAGGGACCTTCGCAGTCACCCTCCTCCCTGCCAGGTTCATGGTTTCACGTGAAACATCTGGAGATTCGCCGATGCTGTGGGTGGGACCCGGTGTCGGGAGACCGTCGAACACGCGAACCGAACGTCCGCTCCGAAACCGGTCCGCGCGGACCGACCCGGGGGATCCGGTCCACAGTTGCCCCAGAGGCGTCCGTGCCGGTTCGAGCGGCAGTGACCCCAGCCGGGGACCAAAGTGCACCGGACTCGAAGTTCGGGACCTGCCGGCGCCGTCTGCCTCGGCTTGGTCGCCAGGAGGACCCCTGGTCCGGTAGTCCCACATCAGGGAGCCAGAAGGGTCGTCATCCCTGCCACCATCCTGCGGACCGGACCGGACCGCGCTCCGCTCCGCAACCGGTGTGCAGTGATTCCGGAAATCACGGAGCCGCTCCGCAGTAGCTGGTCGGGCGCCACATCCCGCCCCTCCTTCGAATGCAACTCGAAGAACCCGATCGACCTCCCCATTACGAGGAAGGTGCATCCGACCTTGTCGTGATCGTCCCGCGATGTCGTTGGTCAGTTTCATTGCTCGCCGCCCACCCCCGATCGGGTGGCCGTCGATGATGCACCGGGGACTTCGGGGGGAGGGATTCCCGGGAGGGCGGAAATGGTGCACCCCGGTTGCCGCGGTCGCGTCCGCCGACTCGGAGACCAGTCCGGGGACGACACTGATCCGAGCGGGGGACTCTCAAGGGCCCCGCTCGGCCACGACCGGCACCTCGGATCGACCGGACCTCTGGGATCCTCACGGGGACATCCGCCCCTCCGTCCAGGACCTCCTGGTGTATAGGTGGTCCGCCATACATCGCCATACGTCGCGGTGGGACGTGGGTGGTCCCGTCCACGACGGACCTACTCGCGAGCGCCTACCGAGATGGACCGTGGCGGGGCACCACGTCGTTCCCGCTCCGCACGTCGCCGCCGTCCGCTGCGTCTCTGGGGAGGGCATACGGCAGTTCCCGATTCCCCCATTGCCCGCTCCTGCGCTCCCCGCTCCCCCACTCCGACACCCTGCCAACCTCGCGTCGGTCTGGATTCCGTATCGTCTCCTCCCCCGTGGCGCCGTCCAGTCGTGATCGGCCGACCGCCTCGCCGATCCGCAGGCAGAGCGCCACCTAGCGCTATTGGTGGACGGTCCGTACGTGACGGACGGTCCGCACGGGCCTCGGCCCGGAAGCTGATGGGCGCCCGATCAGGGAGTTCCCCAACTCTCGATGTTCCACGTGGAACATTCATCCCGAATGCTTGACCTGAGGGTCGTGCCGGGGGAGTATGAAGCCCTTGCAACCTGCCTACTCGAGGAGACGATAATGCGCGGCCGACGTCGTGGTCGGAACAGGCCATCCCCGCAGAGCCCTCCCTCGCAGGAGTCCGCAAAGGCGGCAGCCCCCGCAGGCAATGTGTCGGTCACACTTGTGGAGGAGCCCCGTCCGGACGAAGGAGCACACGATGTGGCTGGAGTGGTGGACGAGGATGCCACCACCGGACCCGTTTCAGACCGACCGGCTGAGGCAGTCGACGCCGGCGATACCCCCGCTGCGGAGGAACCGGCTGAGGACACCGCCGAGGCAGCCGCTGGCGCCGACGAACCCGAACCCGAACCCGCCCCTGCCCCGTTGATCACGAAGACGTTGCCCGCCGAGGCTCCGCCGAAGGTCCGCCCCTCCGAGACCGTCGTGGTCGGGTCGGCGACCGAGGACGACGAACCGGCACCTTCCAACCCAGGGCGTGAGGCCCAAGCGGCTTCGGGCAACCCGCTCCCACGGGTGCTCGCGGTCGCCAACCAGAAGGGGGGAGTGGGCAAGACGACGACGTCCGTGAACCTCGGAGCCGCACTCGCCGAACTGGGGTTCCGGGTCCTGGTGATCGACCTCGACCCACAGGGGAACGCCACCACCGGACTCGGGATCGATGCCCGGAACTTCGAGCTCTCGATGTACGACGTCCTGATGCGGGACTGCTCGCTGGAGGACTGCGTGGAGCCCACCAGCATGAAGAACCTGTTCGTCGCTCCGGCCACCATCGCACTCGCCGGTGCGGAGATCGAGCTGGTGCCGGCCTTCAGTCGAGAGCTCAAGCTGAAGCGGGCTATCGAGTCGGTGATCGACGACTTCGACTACGTCCTCATCGACTGCCCGCCCTCCCTCGGGCTGATCACCGTCAACGCCCTGGCTGCGGCCACCGAAGTGCTGGTCCCCATCCAGTGCGAGTACTACGCGCTCGAGGGTCTGAGCCAGTTGATGCGGAACGTCCATCTCGTCGCCTCGAACCTCAATCCGAAGCTGGACATCTCGACCATCGTGCTCACCATGTACGACGCCCGGACCAAGCTCGCCGACCAGGTCGCCACCGAGGTGCGCGACCACTTCGGGACCAAGGTCTGCCGGATCGTGATCCCGCGGACGGTCCGACTCTCCGAAGCTCCGTCCTTCGGACAGCCGATCACGGCGTTCGACCCCGCGTCGCGTGGAGCGATCGCCTACAGGGAACTAGCCAAGGAGGTCAGCGGTGGCACGTCGTAGCGGTCTGGGCAAGGGTCTCAGCGCCCTCATCCCCACCGAGGTGATGGGCGACCGGACATCGGCGCTCCGCGAGGTCCCGATCGGCAACATCAAACCGAACCCCCGTCAGCCCCGGACGAACTTCGACGAGGAGACGATGTCCTCGCTGGCCGCGTCGATCAAGGAGCTGGGCGTCCTTCAACCGGTCCTGGTGCGCCGCATCGGGGACGAGTCGTCCGACGAATTCGAACTCATCGCCGGCGAGCGCCGGTGGCGGGCATCGCGACGCGCGGGACTCCACACCATCCCGGTGCTGATTCAGACGTCCGACGACACCCACAGCCTCGAGCAGGCGCTGGTGGAGAATCTGCACCGGCAGGATCTCAACGTCCTGGAGGAGGCCGCGGCCTACCAGCAGCTGATCGAGGAGTTCGGCTTCACTCACGATCAGGTGGCCACCCGGGTGGGCAAGAGCCGCACGGCGGTGACCAACATCCTCCGGCTCCTCCAGCTGCCGTCGGGTGTCCAGCGGCTCCTGGCTGAAGGGCAGATCAGCCCGGGTCATGCCCGTGCGCTGCTCGGCACGCCCGACCGCGGGTATCAGGAATCACTGGCGCGATCCGTCGTGACGGACGGTCTCACCGTCCGGGCGATCGAGGAGCTGGTTCGGGAGCACAACGAGGAGGCGGAGGGGATCCGTGATCTCGGAGCTTCCCGCGTCGGGCTGACCGTGGTGGACGGTGGGGGAGAGGAGTCGGGAACCAGGGGTCCGGCTGTTCGGGCCACCGACAGCCCGAACGGCGCCGCTCCTGGTCCTCGGCAGTTGCCACCGCCGGGGATCCTCGAGCTCGAGGAGCTGCTCGCCAGCCACCTCAACACGAGGGTCAAGGTCGACCTGACCGCCAAACGGGGAAAGGTGGTCGTGGAGTTCGCCACGCTGGAGGATCTCGAACGGATCTACAAGCTCATGGTCGGAGGTGTGGAGAGTTCGATCGTCCGGTAAGCTCACCTAGAGTAAGGTTAACTGACATAATGCCAGTAAACCCTGGTAAATTGAGCGCACACAGTGGTAGTTCACATCCCTGAAGGGTAAGTAGAGCTTCGTCCACAACCTGTGCATGAGGTTGTGGATTACTGTTCCCACCCGACCTCACGTAGAGGTGGACAGCCTCCGGTGTGTCCTGTCACTCCCAGGCGGTGTCGACCCACTCGGCCAGCGAGTCGACCACGGCCCGGGAGACGACAGCCGACCGTTCCACCAGTATCGATGCCGGGCCGATCTCGCAGATGACCGCGGGCATGCGGGTTTCGCGCAGGAGCGGGAGCGACATCCCCCGGGTGCCGGCGTCGGGCAGCCCCAGGGTGCTGGACAGGGCCAGGTGGAGCAGCTCCGCCAGGCGCCGGCCCCCGGGGGAGGAGTAGCGGTAGCCGGCGTAGTACGAGGCCGAGCATCCCTCGACAGCTCCGAGCCGGATCCCCACGTACACCTCGGCTTCCGCGGCGTTGGCCTCGGCCGCCTGGATCGACCCGTCCGGATGGTGGTGGGTGGTCACCAGCCCCCCCTGGCTGACGAGGAGGCGACGGACGGCACCCACGGTGGCGCCGAGCCCGCCCTCCTCGCCGAGGGACACCCGCCGGCCGGCCAGGGTCCGGGGGGCCTGGCGGAGCCGCTCGCGGTCCCGCACGGCCGACACGAGTTCCGAGCCGTCGTGACGCGAACCGAAACGCAGCAGCGCCGAGACGGTCGTGGCGCCGGCGATGCCGTCGACCGGCAGGCCGGCATTGCGCTGGAACTCTCCCAGTGCTGCCGAGGTCCGGTCGCCGAAGATGCCGTCGACCCGCCCGGTGTCGAATCCGAGGGCGCTCAGCCGTTGCTGCAGCTCGGCCACGTCGTCGCCTCGTAGCATGGGGGAGCGGCGGTAGAGGAACCGGTCACCGAGCTGGCGACCGGCCTCGACGAGCGCTGACCAGGTCTGGCGTCCGCAGACGCCGTCGACGCGGAGACCGCGGCGGTACTGGAAGGCCTCCACGGCGGCCCGGGTGCCCTCGCGGAACGACCCGGGTCCGTCGACTCCCGGTGGAAATCCGAGGTCGGCGAGGCGCCGCTGGACGTCCGCGACGGGGTCGCCCTCGTCGCCGAGTTCCAGGTGGATCTCGCGGTCGGAGCTCAACGCCCCCCTCCGGCCCGCGTCCGGCCAGCCGCTGCCGGGGGCAGTCCCCCGGCGGACGCGGCCCCGCTCAAAGGTGCGCCGACAGCTCCTGGAGCAACTGGCCCTTGCCCTTGGCGCCGACGATCCGCATGGCGGGCTCTCCGTCCTTGAACAGGATGAGCGTGGGGATGCTCATCACGTCGAAGCGACGGGTCACGTCGAGGTTGTCGTCGATGTTGAGCTTGACCACTTCGAGCTTGCCCTCCTGCTCGTCGGCGATCTCCGCCAGCACCGGGGCGATCATCTTGCACGGGCCGCACCACTCCGCCCAGAAGTCCACCAGGACGGGAACCTCCGAGGACTTGACATGCTCGTCAAAACTAGCGTCGCTCAGGTTCGCGATCTTCTCACTCATCATCCGTGTTCCTCCTGGACCCGGTCCGGGCCCGACTGGTCTGTCCGAACGGACACGCTAGGTCAACCCGCCGGTCGGCCGTCTGATTCCCGGAAGGCCGGGTCAGCGGCCGGAGGCGGCCTGGTCCTCGAGCCAGCGTTCGGCGTCGATTGCGGCCATGCACCCCGAGCCGGCGGCGGTGATCGCCTGCCGGTACCGGTGGTCCTGCACGTCCCCGCAGGCGAACACTCCCTCGACGTTGGTGTACGAGGTCGCCCCGACCGTTGTCAGGTAGCCGTTGTCCTTCATGTCGAGCTGGCCCTTGAACAGGTCGGTGTTCGGGCGGTGACCGATGGCGACGAACAGTCCGGACAGCGCCAGGTCGTGCTCGTCGCCCGACTCGTTGTTCCGCACCCGGACGCCGGACACCTTGGTGTCTCCCATGACGTCGACCACGGAGCTGTGCCACAGGAACTCGATCTTCGGATTGTCGATGGCCCGTTGCTGCATCACCTTGGACGCCCGCAGCTCGCCCCGCCGGTGGATCAGGGTGACCTTGTCGGCGAACCGGGTCAGGAACAGGGCCTCCTCGAGGGCGGAGTCGCCACCCCCGACCACCGCGATCTCCTGGCCCCGGAAGAAGAACCCGTCACAGGTGGCGCACGTCGACACCCCGTAGCCGAGCAGGCGCTCCTCGTTCGGCAGGTCGAGCATGAGCGCCTTGGCGCCGGTGGCCACGATGAGCGCGTCGGCCGCATACGTCGGTTCGTCCGCGTCCGGATCGCCCACCCAGATGCCGAACGGGCGGCTCGAGAGGTCCACGCGAGACGCCTTGGCCGTGACGTAATCCGTTCCGAACCGGGCCGCCTGCTCACGGAACGCACCCATGAGCTCGGGTCCCATGACCCCCTCGACGAACCCGGGGAAGTTCTCCACCTCGGTGGTCAGCATGAGCTGGCCACCCGGCTGGTCACTGGTCGAGGACGGCTCACCTTCGATCACCAGGGGAGACAGCTGGGCGCGGGCCGTGTAGATGGCGGCGGTCAGCCCCGCCGGGCCGGACCCGATGATGACGACCTGCCGGGACTCGGTCATGACGGGGACCGGACGGCACCCCGGTCGATGCGCTGGGACCAGGCGAGGACCCCGCCGCCCACGAAGACCGCTCCGACGATGAGGTCCGACACCCACACCCGGTTCCCGGGGATGTAGACGGTGAGCAGTCGCACGAGCGTGATCGACAGGAGCGTCAGCGTCACGATGCTCGCGGTCAGGACGATGATGCCGAACACGATGGCGCGGGTGGCCAGGGTGAGGGGTCGGACCGCCTTGTTCTGGATGAAGTCGACGACGGCGTCCACAGCGTCCGCGCCCTTGATGGGCAGGTCGTCGAGGGCCGCCATGCTCGGCAGCGACGGCGCGTGGTGCTCGGGTTCGGGCGTGGGGTCCATGCAGCGAGGATACCCCGGCGGTGGAGCGGTGCCGCCGTTGCCACGTCTCCCGGGGCGACGTGGCAACGGCGCGTCAGTCGACGGGGATCATGCAGAGGCCGATGGTGCCGGGGCCCGTGTGGGTGCCGACCACCGGGCCGAGCTGGCTGACGATGATCGGGTGCTCGGACCTCACGTCGCCGAGCAGGGCGAGGAAGTCGTCGATGTCGGTGGCCGCGCCGTCGGCGACGGCGATCCGGCTCAGCGGGGGCGACTCGAGGGCCTTGTCCGCCAGGTAGCGGAGCGACCGGGCGCGCGTCCGCTGCTTCGACTCCTCGGCCACCACGCCGTCGACCAGGGTGACCACCGGTTTGATCGACAGCAGGGAGCCGAGCAGCGCCCGGGCGCCTCCGATGCGGCCGCCCTTCTCCAGGTGCTCGAGGGTGTCCACGACCCCGAAGACCTGCGTGCGGGGCACGAGGGTGGCCACCCGGGCCTCC
>Ga0307374_10005301_pt1 | contig 20905 bp, 24 predicted proteins | sample OX3MG_FD_202532 | JGI IMG/M metagenome (GOLD analysis project Ga0307374, IMG submission 202532) | Soil microbial communities from Risofladan, Vaasa, Finland - OX-3 | ecosystem: Environmental > Terrestrial > Soil > Coastal area > Acid sulfate soil | place: Finland: Risofladan, Vaasa | collected...
GCGGTCCATCGTGCGCCAGGCCGCCGCCGGGCAGCCGTTGCGGGTGGTGGACGACCAGACGACCAGTCCCACCTTCGCGTACGACCTAGCCTGGGCTATTCTCAGTCTGGCCGAGCGGAAAGCCGGCGGACTCCTCCACGTCACCAATGCCGGCTCCTGCACCTGGTACCGGTTCGCGCGCGCCATCCTGGAGCTTACCGGAATCGATGTACCGCTTACCCCCACCACGAGCGAGGCCCAGGTCGACCGGGCACGCCGACCCACCTACTCCGTGCTGTCCGGGGCACGGCTGGCCGGGTTGGGGATCGTCATGCCGCCCTGGAGAGACGGACTGGCGAGGTACCTACGCGAGATCGGAGCAACCGAGGAAAGAAGGATGCCATGAATGCGTCGCTGCTCGCTACCAAGAGAGCGGGAGACCTGGGATCATTTGGCGAGGTTTGCTTCCAGGCCATATACTGGCGACTGGACGCGATGCGAGTCAGCGCCGCCGGAGAACTTAGAGCATGTCGGGCTCTAATTGGCCGGCGCCGAGCGGATTGAAACCAAAAGGACCTCGTTCGCCGCATGCCGGTTACCATCACCATGGAACGCCCTGACACCGCGGACGCGCTGCTGCTGATCAGCGAACTCGATGCGCTCCTGGAGCCGCTCTACCCGCACGAAAGCCGCCATGGCCTGAGCGTCGAACAGCTACTCGACGAAGCCGTGGTCTTCTTCCTGCTCCGCGTGTATGGCACCCCTGCCGCGTGCGGAGGCATCAAGCTGCTTGGCGCCGAGTACGGGGAGATCAAGCGGATGTATGTGCGCCCGCACTTCCGTGGTCGCGGTTTCGCCAAGTCAATTCTGAACCACCTAACCGGCTACGCCCGCGGGCGCGACGTCGGGCTCCTCCGGCTGGAGACCGGTATCCACCAATCAGAAGCCATCGGCCTGTACGAACGAGTGGGATTCCAGCGCATCCCACCTTTCGGCGCCTATGCGGAGGACCCGCTCAGCCTGTTCTACGAGCTGCGCCTCGGGTGGGCGTGAGTGTTGCCCTCGGACGGCGTACCCAGTCCGGGGCTGAGCGAGGCGGACGGCGTGGCCTGCGTGGGCGAGATCTCGGTGTGGATTCTGCCGATGTAACTGGGCGAGAGCAATTGGGCGATAGGGTTCTTCACGAAATCCGGGTCGCCCAGGTAGGTGTTGCGGTCGAGATAGGCGTGGCGCATGGCCTCGACGGTAAAGTGGACGCTGGCCGCGGAGTGGAAGCCCATAACGCCAACTATCTACGTGTACCACCATGGTATGCCCCAAGAGAGGCTTGGTATGAGCATTGCTTGAGATGGTAACATGGAAGATGCGTGGTGGGCAACACTATGCTACCCTCCCCGCGCGAGCATCACTCTTCTCGGGTACCATGCGGAAGTCGGCTGAACGTAAGGAGGGGCAGAAGTGAAAGGGCTGATACTGAGCGGCGGCAAGGGAACGCGCTTGCGTCCGTTTACTTTTACCGGAGCCAAACAGCTGGTGCCCATCGCGAATAAACCGGTTCTGTTCTATGTGATTGAGGATCTTGTGCGGGCCGGGATCACGGAGATCGCGGTGATCGTCGGCGAGACCGGCGACCAAATCCGCGCCGCTCTGGGCAATGGGGCCCGCTTTGGCGCCCAGATCACTTTTATCGATCAGCCGCAACCGCTGGGATTGGCCCATGCCGTCCTCACGGCGGAAGACTGGATCGGCGCCGGCCCTTTCGTCATGTATTTGGGCGACAACTTCCTCCGTGACGGGATCGGCGGCCTGGTTGACCAGTTCCGAGCCGCCATGGGCCAGGGCGCGAGCGCCCAGATCCTCCTTACCCCGGTGGCGAATCCAGAACAATTCGGGGTGGCTGTCCTGGAGGAAGGGCGGATCAGCCGTCTGGTGGAGAAGCCCTCTCCGCCACCCCCCGGCCAGCCGGCGATCAGCAACCTGGCTCTGGTTGGCATCTATATGTTCGACCAGCGCATCTTCACCGCCGCCCGCGCCATCGCTCCCTCCCCCCGAGGCGAGCTGGAAATCACCGATGCCATCCAGTGGCTGATCGATCACGGTAGTGTGGTCCGTCCGTGCAAGCTGGAAGGCTGGTGGATCGACACGGGAAAGATGGAAGACTTGCTGGAGGCGAACCGGCTGGTGCTGGAGCGCCTGGAGCCCGCGATGCGCGGCGAGGTGGATAGCGCCTCCACGCTCGTGGGGCCAATCCGGATCGAGGAGGGAGCGCGGATCACAAACTCAGTGCTCCGCGGGCCGCTGATCATCGGCGCCGATACCGAGATCAGCGAGTGCTTCATCGGGCCGTTCACCGCCATCGACCATCATTGCGTGGTCCGCAGCTGCGAAGTGCAGTTCAGTATCGTGATGGAACACAGCCTGATCGAGGATATCGATACCCCCATTGAAAGCAGTGTCATTGGCCGGAGGGCCCGCGTGGGGCGGATCCAGCGCCGGCCCAGCGCCTACCGCCTCACGCTTGGTGACTATTCGTGCGTGGAGATGCCCTAGCCGCATAGGCTGCGCCCACTCCTTTCGTACCCGGCGAAATATGCGCGCGGAAACCTAATGCAACTGCCTCGTCTGCTATCATGGGCTTGGGCTATGAGATTCAAGGGCCCTGGCGGGTAGGCAGATGGAGAGTGATGCCGGCCAAAGATCGTCATCATGATGGGGTGGTACGCGCCTTGAGGAAGGCTGGGTGGACGATCCTCGCGGAACAAGTCGCCCTCTCTATGCCCATGCGTCGTGTCTGGATCGATATCCGCGCTTCCAAGGACGCCGACAACCTCGCCATTCTGATAGAGGTCAAAGGTTTCGAGCGCCTGGCCTCTCCCGTCGCCTACCTGGCCGAGACCAGCGGCAGGTGATTCAACGTGCCCAGGTGCGTCTTATCCTATTCGACCCCATTCAGGAGGTGATCACACGATGGATACCCTAAGTGATACACTCGCCGCGGTTATGGCGGGTTATGCCGGCCACGACCTCAATGGGGATAGCTTCCTCACCCGAAGCGAGGACCGGAAGGTGCTGACCATCCTTTCAGTCGGCAATTTGCACGGGCAGCACTTTGCCGTGACCAGCCTCGTCGCCCGCCTGGTGGATGAACACATCGTGATTGAGCATGACCTCAACGATAGGCCACTGGTCGACGCCTTGGTAGCGGCAGGGATGCCGCGCGGGAAGATCGTGCTCGCCTATGCCGGGGAATCCGGTTCCTATGCGGCATAAACATTCCACTGACCTATACGTGCGCTGCTCGAAGCGCTTGACCTGCTCGCGAAACGCTTCGCTGATGGGCGCCGCCCGCTTGGTCTGGTGATCGAAGACCGTCTGCACGGTCCGCCCGTCAGCGATCGGCTTGCCGTCACCGCTCCTGCTGATGTGGTACTCAATTGTTCATTGTGAGCTCTAGCGTTTGTGTACCCTGAGAAGCCCTACACCCGCTCCTGAATGCGCAGGAAATCGTGGGAGCCGCAACTCCTCCATTGCCCCCGGTGAGAAGTCGGCGTCCTGTACGAGGGCTGCCAGATCCTGCATACTGCTTGCTCCGGCGCCAATTCGCCCGGGTTGATCCCGGCGTCCCTCTGGGCGCTTGAAATCGGCAATCACCAGGCGCCCCCCTGGTTTGAGCACCCGTGCGATTTCCGCCAGTCCCTGACGCTTGAGGTCATCAGGCAAGTGATGCATCATCAGGCTGCTGAGCACCACATCGAACGTCTGATCGGGAAAGGCGAGCTGCTCGATCACCCCGATCTGGAAATCGATGGGCAAGCCGCGCCGAGCAGCTTTCGCACGGGCACGGGCGATCTGCCGTGTACCCGGGTCAACGCCGACGACGCGGCCCGGTGCGCCAACCCGCTGCTGGACTATTATCGCCAGCGTGCCAGTGCCGCAGCCTACATCAAGCACCTTCTCTCCCGGTTGAATGCGGGCCAGATTGGCGGTCCTCCGCCGAAGTTCCCGCAACTTGCCACGGTGCAAGAAGGTGTCGAAGAACCATTCCGCCAGATCGTAGCGCCAGCCCTGGTCGAGGATCAGCCCCCGTGTCTTTGGGGCGGGCGCCTCGCCCGATTCCCCGTGGTGGTGACGTGCGAAGGAAGGCATTGATCGTGCTCCTTTCAGAGAAAATCTCTCGTCTGTAGGGTCCTATGCGTCGCGGCGGGTGATCAGGACGAATCCGGCCCCGAGGGAGACCGCCGCGTAGAGGCAGAACACGCCGAACTCGGACCACGCTCCGAGGCTGCCCGCGTCCTGATGCACGGTGAAGATCGCGCCGCCGGCTTCCATCGGAAGGTAGGGGCCGATGGTGTCCTGCCAGGCGTGCGGCAGAAGTGCCGTGATGAGCTGCGGCACGAAGAGCACGCCGAAGAGCGCGGCGATCGCGCCGGCGCTGGAGCGGATGATCGCGCCGAGGCCGAGGCCGAACAGTCCGAGCACTGCCAGGTAGAGACCGGCGCCGGTCACCGCCCGAAGCACGCCAGAATCACCGAGCGAGGTCCGCAGGCTGTCGCCAGTGAGGAATGCTTGAAAGACGAAGTAGGCGGCGAAGCCCGCGCCGGTCCCGACGATGAGAGCGGTCACGGCGAACATGATCGTCTTGGCCGCGAGCATCCGACGCCGCCGCGGCACGGCACTGAGGGTGGCGCGGATCATGCCCGTGTCGTATTCGCTCGTGACGACAAGCACCCCCAACACGCCGAACGCGATCTGCGACACGTGCAGGCCGCCGAGGCTGACCCGGACCGCATCGATGGTCGCCTTCTCGTGGACGCTGAGCTGACGGGGGAGGAAGATGGCGAGGAGCGCCGCCAAGGCGACGTTGGACCCCACGGCCGCGAGGAGCATCCAGTAGGTCGAGCGGACCGAGCGGAGCTTGCAACACTCCGATCGGAGAATGTCGGCGAAGCCCGAGAGCGGGCTGGAGGAGGGCCGGGGGGCTGCGATGGCTTTCATGACCGGCCTCCGTTCGGGGAAGGGGCGGGCGCGCGCTCGGCCATGCGGTACTCGACAGCGTCCTTGGTCAGTTCCATATACCTCTCCTCGAGCGACGCCTGGTGCGCCGAGAGTTCCAGCAGGGTTAATCCGTTCGCCCTGGCGAGCTCGCCTACGGCGTCACAGGGGGCGCCAGTAAGGCGGAGCGTGTCGTCGGTCTCAAGGACGATCGCGGCGCCTTGCGCCTTGAGCAGCGTCGCGAGCGCGGCGGCCTGGGGCGAGCGCACCCGCACGAAGTTGCCCGAGCCGCCGTTGAGGAAGTCCGCGACCGTCGTCTGCGCGATCAGACGGCCGCGCCCGATAATGATCAGCCGGTCGGCGGTGAGTGACATCTCGCTCATCAGGTGACTGGAGAGGAAGACGGTGCGGCCCTCGGCGGCGAGCGACTTCAAGAGGGTGCGGATCCACAGGACGCCCGCGGGGTCAAGGCCGTTGACCGGCTCATCGAGCATAAGCACCGGCGGATCGCCGAGCAGCGCGGCGGCGATGCCCAGGCGCTGGGCCATGCCGAGCGAGAAGCCGCCCGCGCGCTTGCGGGCGGCGCTCCGCAGCCCGACCAGATCGAGCACCTGGTCGACCCGAGATCGGCCGATCCCATTGCTGAGCGCGAGGCAGAGCAGGTGGTTGTAGGCGCTGCGCCCGCCGTGGAACGCCTTGGCATCGAGCAGCGCCCCGACCGCGAAGAGCGGACGGCGGTATGCGGCATAGGGCCGCCCGTTGACCGTCACCGACCCCGAGGTCGGCGCGTCGAGGCCGAGAATCAGGCGCATCGTCGTCGACTTCCCCGCCCCGTTCGGGCCGAGGAACCCCGTCACCTGACCGGGCGGGACGCTGAACGACAGGTTGTCGACGGCCACGATGGCGCCATAGCGCTTGCTGAGGCCGATTGCCTCGATCATCCGTAGACTCCAATGCTCAACTGCTGTGTCCCGAAGCGAATCGGGGGTAGACGGATAGCCTCGGATCCTTTCCCCGCGCGTGTCGGAGCGCTAGTGGGTACCGGAGCCGAGAACGCCGGTGAGGTGCAAGACGACCATGAGCAGGACCAGGCCGATCCCAATGATCCAAAACGCATATACCCACCACGGTGTGCTGGGGGTCGATCCGCGGTCGGGCCCCACGCCGGTGTCGTTGGTGTCGGGGTAGGGGGGTGGGTGAGCCATGTGCGGTTCCTCTCTCTCGTGTGGTGGTCAAGGTCTTCATCCATCACTGCCTAGTTTATCAATACACTATGCCCGTGTCAAATCAAAGTGTCTCGATATCGTCATCAGGTGTATACGGCTGAAGGCGCAAGAGACGCGCTGGTAGTGCGGGAAGCCACCAGTTCCACCGCCCAAAGAGAGAAACCAGCGCCGGTACCAGCAGCATGCGAACCACAGTGGCATCGAGCAGAATGCCTGCCCCCAACCCCGTGCCCAGTACCCTGACGTCGGTTCCTGGGGCCGAAGCCAGAGCCACGAATGCGAAGAAGAGGATCAGGGCGGCGCTGGTCACCAGGCGACCGGTTCTGCCAATGCCCGTCACTATTGCTGCGTTGGTCATGCCGCTGATGTCGTACTCTTCGCGTATGCGCGCCAGAATAAATACCTCATAATCCATGGAGAGGCCGAACAGGAAGGCAAACACGATGAGCGGAATCCAGAAGATAATCGCTCCGGTGGATTGGACGCCCCAAATCTGGCTGGAACCGAGCCCATCCTGCCAGATCAAGACCATGATGCCCCAGGCAGCTCCCACGGAGACGATATTCAGCACGATAGCCTTGAGCGGCAAGAGCAGAGAACGGAAGGCACGTGCGAGCAAGAGGAAAGTGACCAGGGCGATGAGGAAGATCATGAGCGGGAAGTTGCCATAGACTGCCGAGACCGAATCCGCCGTCAGCGGACCAGGGCCTCCCACAAGTACCCTTCCTGCCTGTCCCTTGACGGCATCTCTGACCCGGCCCACCGTATCGCGCCCAGCGGCCGAACTGGCGTCCGCCGTGGGGAAAACGTCCACCATGGCGCTAGAACCGCGACGCCAGGCAGGGCCCCGCGGCGCGATGGCGCCTCGTACGCCCGACACACGCCGCAAGCGCTGCGCCACGGCGCCTGGATTACCATTCTGGACCAGTACCTCAAAGGGACTGAGCACCCCAGCCGGGATGCCTGAGCGCTCCAGAGCGTGCAGCCCCTGGTAGGCGTCGCCTGACTTGGCGAGAGAATCTGCCTTGGCTTGGCCGAGGGCAATGGTGCCGGCAGCTGCCAGAAGTCCGACCAGGATCAGCAGACCTGCTGCCGCCGCGATCCAGCGGAAACGCACAACATTCGTCGCCCACCAATGCCAGAAGCGGCCTTCGTCTCCCTGGTTGCGGAAGCGTGGCCAATCCATGCCTGGCCCCACGGTGGCCAGGACGACGGGCAGAAGGGTCAGGGCGACCGCCACGGTGACCAGGGGAATGAGCATGCCGCCATAGCCCATGCTGCGCAGGAGAGGAACGGGAAGGACGATCAAGGCAAGCAAGCCGATGGCCACGGTTGTTCCGCTGAAGGCCACGGCGCGGCCCGCTGTTTCCATGGCACGCTGCACCGCCGCGCCATTCTCCAGACCTTTGCCGCGCTCCTCTCTCCACCGCAACACAACTAGCAGAGAATAATCGATAGCCACCCCCAGGCCGATCAGGGCCACCAGAAACTGCACGATGAAGATCACGCTTGTGATTTTTGTCAGTCCCAGCACCAGCAGGAAAGTGGTAGGAATAGCGAACCCGGCCATGAGGAGAGGAATCAGAGCCATAAAGGAGCGAAATACGAAGATCAGGACCAGCAGGGCGCCCACTCCTCCCAGCAGCGTCTCGGCCAGGAGGCTCGTGCCACCTCCGCCACTGGACCCCACCGCCAGCAAGTCAAGGCCCGTCACGTGGAAGTGTGCTCCGTCTATGGTTATTCCCTTCATCACCTCCGTGACCATCTCAGCATCTGTGATGTCGCTGAAGGACCGCGGCTCGGGAAGAAACACAAGGCCAAAGGTGGTGCGACGATCGTGCGCCACCAGAGCCGGATTGGGCGTCGTGCCGTACGACACGACCCTGGAGTGGGGGAGGGCAGCGCTGACGCGGGCAAAGGCCAAGGCCAATTGAGCGCGGGCGCCTGGAGAGTCCACGGTCATTCCCGCCGGCAAGGTGATGACAGGAGCTACCGCCTGGGTGTCGGCCCCATTGCCAAAAATCCGCGTGATCGCCTGATTCGTTACATATGATTCCTTTCCCGGCAGTCCGAATTGCGAGGAAAGCGCGTTGACGGCTGATTGGCTGGCGGCAAGTCCGGCCCCGAGTACGATCACCCAGGTGACCACCACGATCAACTTGTGTCCGAGGACCCAGCGGGTCAACGTTGCCATATGAAACTATCTCCCCTTCAGCAGTGGGCCTACGGTAGTGATCGCCGGCAGGTGGGGCTCGAGTACCAGCATAGGTTGCGGCAGTCCGCGGGACATGACCCGTAGGAGGCAGAGGAGAGAAGAAAAGGGCTATCTTTGCGAGACGGAAGGGAGTGAAAAGAGGATGCTACCCACGCCTCTTGGGGCGTGGTAGCCAGCCACGGGCGACGCCATAGGCAGCTGCCTGGTGTCGGTTGTGGAGGTGGAGCTTGGAGAGGATGCTCTTCATGTGATTCTTGACCGTATGCACAGTGATCACCAGACGCTCGGCGATCTCGGTGTTGGAGAGGCGCGCCGCCACCAGGTCCAGCACTTCCATCTCTCGGGCAGTGAGTTCTTCCTCAATCCCGAAAGGCTCAGTGTAGCCCCGAATCTCTTCCAAGATCCGAGCAGCCAGGCGACGCGAGATCGCCGCCTCGCCCCGCGCCAAGCCCCTGAGCTGCTCCAGGAGCTCCCGGGACCGCATGTTCTTGACCAGGTAGCCTTGCGCCCCTCGCGAAAGAGCGCATGGTCGTCAACCAGTAGGAGTCGCAAGGGCTGCATGCCCGTTCTCCCTTCTCGTTCGTGGAATGGAGATGGTGGCAGTAACTTGGGTGCCCGAACCGGGCTGACTATTCACGAGGAAGGCGCCGCCGAGGGCCTCGACCCGCTCCCGCATACTCGTCAGACCCAAGGGCCGCGCCTTGCCGTTCCTCTGGCTGCCAGGGGTGAAACCCTGGCCATCGTCGGCAATGACGACCCTGAGCTGATCCGGCCCATTGGCTGTGAGCGTGACCGTGGCCGCCCGTGCCCCAGCGTGCTTGCGCACGTTGGTCAAGGCTTCCTGGACGAACCTGAAGAGCTGGAGCGCCGCGAGAGGTGAGAGCTGGTCGGCCACGTCATCCGTTCGGAGGCTCGTGGGAAGCTGGTGCCGCTCTTCAAACTGGTCCACGTAGTCCTGGAGTGCGCGGATCAACCCTCGTTCCCTCACATTGGTGCGGAGCCCTGTAATGGACTCCCCGATATCCTCGTAGATTTCGTCGGCGATCCGGTGTAATCGCTCAAGCTCTGCTTCCGCCTCCCGTGGTCGGTCGACCTCCACCAGCTCCTTGATGGTGTCCAGGCGCAAGAGCAGATGCGCGACGAGCTGGGCCGCGCCATCGTGGAGTTCCCGGCTCAGCCGTTCCCGTTCCTGCATTACGGCGTTCATGGTCAGGACGTCCTGCTCGCGGGCCGATGCCTCAGCCTGGAGTCTTCGCAAGACCCTGAACAGCGTCATGTAGGCCGGCGCCAGGGCCAGGAATGTCACGAGCGACGTCACGAGCAAGGTCTCCGCGAGTCCGCCCACCGCGTGCTCCAGCAGGCCGTGACCCACCGCGACCGTAACGAGAGGCATGAAGACCATGAGCCACTTGAACAGGAGCAGCCTGCGGTGCGTCATGACAGCACGATGCGTTTGAACCACTGGCGTTCCTCCAGTCAGGTCAGGTTGCATCCTGGCTGGTGATAGAGTCAGAACAGAGAGAAGGGACGAATCGGAATCCCTGTCGAGTATATCCTGGACCGGCGTCAACAAGACAGTACGTCGATATCAATACAGGCGTCTCGATAGCGTCATCAGATATACTAAGGTGATGCCGAAGCTATGGAACGAGACCATCGAGGCACACCGCCGCGCGGTGCGCGACGCGACCCTGGACACCACGGCGGCGCTGGTGACCGAGCACGGATTGGCGTCGGTGACGATGTCGGGGATCGCCAAGGAGACCGGCATCGGACGCGCGACGCTGTACAAATACTTCCCAGACGTTGAAGCAATCCTGATCGCCTGGCACGAACGGCAAGTCAACGGCCACCTCGAACAGCTCGCCGCGGTCCGGGATCAAGCCGGCGACGCTGGCGAGCAGCTCAAAATCGTGCTCGAGACCTACGCGCTCATTTCCCACGAGCACCACGGCGCCGAACTCGCGGCGTTCCTGCATCGCGGTGAGCACATCGCCCGAGCGCGGCGGCAGCTCAGTGACCTCATCCGAGACTTGCTGGCCGAGGGCGCGAAGACCGATGACATCCGGGATGATGTCGCGCCCGAGGAGCTTGCGAACTATTGCCTCCATGCCCTCACGGCAGCCGGCAGCCTGTCGTCCAAGGCCGCGGTCCGCCGGCTCGTCACGGTCACTCTAGCTGGGTTGCGCCCCCCGCGCTAACTCGTTCTCCTCAAGATCTCCGATGGAGCACACCGAGCCGGCGGGAAGTTCCTCAGCGCGAGACCTTCACGATGCCGGCCCGCACCGCCGTATCCCCTTGGTAGAGCACGTACACCAGATGCCGGCCATCGGGCGCCCACCAGCCTACCGGTCCCACGCCGCCGGGCGGCAGTAGCCGATGCGCCGGGCCGGATCGGGTGTCCATGACGTAGTTAAGCGTCCCGGCCCCCGTCCCCGTGCGGAAGCTGATGATGGCTCCGTCTGGGGAGCTAGGGCCTACCAGGTCAATCGGCCCGCGGAAGGTCAGGCCATCGTTGAGTTGCATCGGTACGCCCAGGGGCGCCAACCCCTGCCGATAGAGCTTGGCGGTCTTGCCGTCGAAGGCGCTATAAAAAATCGTATTCCCCTTCCATGAGAAATGAAACCCAGCCTCGGAAACGCGGACATCGACCCGCGACAGGACGAGGGCGCCGCCCTGGGACCGATCCCAGACCCGGAGGCCGCTCCCATCCTGGTAGGCAGGAATCGCTCGTTGGCCGACAAAGCGAAGAAGCCGCTCGGCTCCGCCGCGATGGCCACGGATGGGATCCCAGCGAGGGGGAACGCCCGCCCAGTGCTGGGGTCGATCTGGACGAGCACGCCCGATTGCACGGCCACGATTCCGGCGGGAAACCACTCCACGTTGGCATGATCTACCCCACTGAGTAGGCGATCGCTGGTTCCGTCGGCCCGCACCACATGGAGGCGCGCGGCTTCGAGCCCGACCCGCGGATCTCCCGAAGGGGCGGCGTTTTCCGTGGTATAGACGACGGAATGGCCATCGGGCGACCAATCGAAATCCCGCACTTCGGTCGCGAGTTGGATGATTCCCGCCGAGTTGTAGCGCATCAAGGCGCCGGCGTACCAACCCGTGGCGGGATCCACGGCCCAATGGCTGAGATAGAGGAGCGACGCGCTGTCGGGCGACCACAAGGGGAGCCGAATGGCGCCGGCGGCGAGGATGGTTTCGGGACTCATCCGTAGAGAGGCCGCGTGGTCCACCGGCGCGGGCGCGGTGTCGCGGGCGGTGACCAAAGGGCCGATTGCTGGCGCCAATGGCGGGGCCTGGCCCAGAGGCGCCGGCGCGGGAGGAGCCGCGGTGGGATGGGCATTCGGCACGCCATTCTGGCCTCCGAGCAAGGGGTCGCTCCCCACCTGCGCCCCAGCTACCCAGGCGAGGGCCGTGGCGCGCCCCTGTGTCGAAGAAGCGAGCTGGGGCGTCTGATGCCCGCTTCGCGACAGATTTCCCGCCAGGGCAACCAGGAGGATGGCCAGAACGGCCATGCCGGCGCCGCCCAAGCCACCAATCAGAATCTGCCCACGCCGGCGGAGCGGCCGCTCACGTACCGGCCGGCTTTCCCCCGTTCCTCGATGCACGGTCGCCGCCAGGACGGCGGCCCGGAGGCGCGGATTGGGGGTACTGATCAGGGCAGCGGTGATCCGCGCCTCGTCCCGGCGATAGGCGGCCAGGATGGCGGCGCAGTCGGGACAATCGGCGAGGTGGGCTCGGACCGCGTCGCCCTCGGAACCGCGATTCCCAACCAACACGGCATCGTGATAGAGGGAGAGGAGTGCCCGGCACCGGTCGCAGGTGATCATTGCTCCCCCTTCATGGTGGGCAGGGCATCGGCCGCTGGGCCGTCTCCCGCGCCCTCGGGATCCAGGCGCGAATAGATCTCGCGAAACCGCTCGCGGGCCCTGAACAGGAGCGTGTTCGCGTTTCGAGCCGTGATTCCGAGCGCCTGGGCAATATCGATATTTGACATTCCCGCCACCGTACGAAGGAGAAGGCACTCGCGGTAGCGGGGCGGCATCTGGGCCAGGGCCTGTCGCACCAACTCCCGTTCGGCCAACTGGTTGGCAAAATCACCTCTGGTGGGCAGGATGTGCTCGTGCTCGACGCCGAATGGCAGCCAGGAGATCAGGCGCTTGTGGCGCAAGGCGTCAATGGCCGTATTACGGGCGATCCGGAACAACCAGCCCGCCGTAAATTGCTGGCCGGCGCGCCGCCGTTCCATCGCCTCGTAGGCTTTGATCAAGGTGTCCTGAGCGAGATCCTGGGCCTGCTCCCTGCTTCCCACCATGCCAAAGAGAAAGGCGATCAGCGGCGCTTGATAGCGATCCACCACGCCAGTGAAGCTGCCGCCTAATACCTCCGCCCCGCTATCGGCCGCTGGGGCTGTCCACGCGGCGGGCGCCTGGCTCCGGTAGTCAACGCACTCTGCCTGTATCAGTTCCGTCGTCCCCTCGGCTCCGTTGCATGCCGCCGCTCCAGGCGCGCTACCCGCGGGCGGGTCCGCGGCCACGAGGCCGGACAGCGTGGGTTTCCCCTCTTCCGGGATCAACGGATGGGATTCCGACATTATTACACCACGGGCGAAAAATACGAGCGGGGCCGCCGCGTGCCGCGTCCTGGGCTATACTCACTCTCAGGGACATAGGATACCGCCCGCGGCGTCTGGCCTGTCCTATCGTGCCCCGAAAGAGGAAGTATTCATACCCGTGCAAGACGTTCGGATGCTGGCTCAACGCACCATGGACAACGTCGAGCGGGTGATTATCGGCAAGCCGGATGCCGTGCGCCTGGCTATGGTGGCCGTCCTCCGCGGCGGTCATGTGCTAATCGAGGATGTTCCCGGAGTGGGGAAGACGATGCTGGCCCGCGCCCTCGCCCGCTCCATTGGGGCCACCTTTCAACGGATTCAGTTCACGCCCGACCTCCTGCCCAGCGATATCACGGGCGCGGAGATCTACAACCAGCACACGCAGGAGTTCCATTTTCGTCCTGGGCCTTTGATGGCGCAAATTATCCTCGCCGATGAGATCAACCGCGCCACCCCCAAAACCCAATCAGCCCTCTTGGAAAGCATGGACGAGCGCCAGATCACGGTGGATGGGGTGACCCACCCGCTCCCCACGCCATTCATGGTGCTGGCCACCCAAAATCCGCTTGACTTCGAAGGCACCTTTCCCCTCCCGGAGGCCCAACTCGACCGCTTCTTCCTCACCGTCACTCTCGGGTACCCCACCATGCAGCAAGAACTGGCGATCCTGGATGGACAGCAACGTACTCATCCCTTGGACACGCTTTCCCCAGTCACCGAGATGGCGGACCTTCTGGTGGCCCAGGCGCGGGTCCGCGAGGTCTATGTGGACGACCTGGTTCGCCGGTATATCGTCACCTTGGTCCAACAGACCCGCCACCACGGTGATCTCAGGCTGGGCGCCAGCCCCAGAGGGTCGCTGGCCCTGTTCCAGGCCACCCAAGCCTGGGCGGCGCTGGATGGGCGCGATTACGCGCTGCCCGACGACGTGAAGGCCGTAGCCTCGGCAACCCTCAGCCATCGCTTGATTGGCCGCTCCTGGGCCGACTCCGGCGCCCACCAAGGCCGGGACATCATCGCCGAGCTCCTGCGCACGACTCCAGTGCCCGGCAACGGGCTGGTCCGCGGACGGCCAAGCATGGTGGCCGAGGTCCACCGCTAGGTGCGCCGCCCCCCACGCTCCTACCAGCGCGGCCTGCGCGCCATGGCGCCCGCCGTGGTCCTGAGCAGCGTGGTCAGCATCCTGGGCAATTGGCCCTGGACCCTGGAGCCGATGGCCGACTGGGTGATGCTGGCGACCCCGGTCGATCTCGCGGATCGCCTTCTCCTGGACCTCGGTTCGCTGTCACGCCCCCTGGCCCTCCTGGGCGGCTTTGCCCTTTCCCTGGCTATTGGCGGCCTAGGCGGGCTCATCGCGGGACCGGCGGCGAGCCGTGGCGAGCTAGTAGACCGTCAACCTGCATTATTTCCATCGAGCGTACCCAATCCCCGACCGCAGTCGGGGGATCGCCCCAAGCCAGTGCAACTATTGCCTGTTGACAGCCTACCAGAAGGATTCCCCGGTGAAATAGATCGCGGCCGGCTCGCTCGGCGGCTCGTGCGTCTGGCCGCCGCCGCGATCTTCCTGGGGCTCGTGCTGGCTTTCGTCTTCCCGGTGGCCGCCCTGGCGCCGGCCCTGGTGCTGGTGGTGGTCTACGTGGGGGTGCTGGCGATCCCGCGCCAGGGCGAGCGGGCGTCACGCGACGCCGGCCCAAGCCGGAGAGACTTTCTGGGGGGCAGCGCCCGCGTGGTGGGCGCCGCCGCCGCTTTGGTCGCGCTCTTATTCGTCCAACCCTGGTACCGGACCAGGACGATCGTGGCGCGAGGCGGACGTCTCTTCGCCTTCCGTGCCCCAGGGCCGAGGCGGAGCGGATTTACGATAACGGGACTCACTCCCGAGGTGACCCCGCCCAGCCAGTTCTATTATATGAGTAAGAACCTGGTGGATCCCGACCTGAGCGCCTCGGCCTGGCGGCTCCGCGTCGACGGCATGGTGCGCGCTCCGCGGCGTTTCGGCTTTGAGGAGATTCTCGCCATGCCGGCCCACAGCCAGTACGTAACCCAGGAATGCGTGAGCAATCCGGTGGGCGGGCCGCTGATCAGTTGCGCCCTCTTCACCGGTGTACCGCTGGCCCACCTGCTGGCCCTGGCCGGTCCGCTCCCCCATGCGGCCACCGTGGTGATGCGCGCGCCCGATGGCCACGCCGATAGCGTCCCCCTGGTCGTCGCCCAGCAGCAGGATGTGTTGCTGGCCTATGCCATGGATGGCGAGTACCTGGAACCGGCGCATGGCTACCCGGCGCGCATCCTCGTGCCCGGCAGCTATGGGTTCAAGAGTATCAAGTGGGTGGAGCACCTTGAGTTGGTGGCGGGAAGTTTTAGCGGCACCTGGCAGGAGCGCGGCTGGACCGCATCAGCGATCGTCCATCCCATGGCCCGTATTGACGTGGCGCGGTCGGTTCCTGGGGGCATCCTGACGGCCGGTGTAGCCTTCACGGGAACGCGCGGCGTGCGAGCGGTGCAGGTACGAGCAAACGGCGGCCCCTGGCGACCGGCTATCCTCCACGCGCCCCCCCTGTCGTCGCTGACCTGGGTACAGTGGCGCTGCTTGGTTCAGGCGCGTGGGAAGGTCACCCTGGAAGCGCGCGTGGTCGATGGGGACGGGATAGCCCAAGCCGGGAGGGCGAGCGATATCTATCCGGCGGGCGCTACCGGCTACCACCAGATCACCGTGAACGTATGAATGAGCTAGTGGGTCGTCGATGTTTCCAGAATCACGGAGGCACGGAAGAGCGCGGAGGACACGGAGGAGCGCCCATAGGAGTGGGCAGGTGAGAAGGCGCCACGGTGAAACTCCCAAACGGTTCCGTAACCAACGCCCGGCGTGGCGCATTAGGAGCGGGCAGGTGAGGCGGCACCACGGTGAAACCCCGGCATTTATGCCGGGGAGTCTCATTTGCTCTGCTAGCGCGGTCTTTAGGCCGCTCGTTTCCTGTGTACGACGGATCTCCATCGTACACAGGGGTGGTTGGATTGCTCGAAAAGGCGGCCTGAAGGCCACGGCTAGGTTGGCAAATGAGCCTCCCCGGCCTGAAGGCCGGGGCTTCAAGGTAGCCCATCGCCTGCTCACTCCTATGGCTCTCAGCCGGAGGTTGCCGGTCCCCCCTCTCCGACGCTGGGAGGCGCCGGTGATAATCACCCTCCTGGCTTGGCAGTGGCTGGCCGGAACCCTGGCCCGTCGTCGCTACGAAGGGCTGCCGAGGGTTCTTGCTCAAGGAGATGACTCTCCGACCGCGGTCGGCCCAGCGCTACCTCCCGACCGCAGTCGGGGGCATCAAATCATGGAACGTGATTATGCACTGATGCCTGCGGCCGGTGGGCCGGGCGATCCCCATCACGCGCCCGCCAACCCCCTGCCTGTCTCCGTGATCATTCCCGCGCGCGACGAGGCGGCTACCCTCCCCGCGCTGCTCGCCTCGCTGGCGGTGACGCAACCGCCGCCGGATCAGATCCTGGTGGTGGATGATCAGTCGGCGGATCGGACCGCCGAGATCGCCGGAGCGGCCGGCGCGACCGTGATCAGCGCGTCCGATCCGCCGCCTGGGTGGACCGGAAAGACCCACGCCTGCCATCTGGGCGCCCAGAGCGCCGATCAGCCCTGGCTGTTGTTTCTGGATGCCGATACCACCCTCCGACCCCAGGCGGTGGGCGCCGCCATAGCCTATGCCGAGGGAGCAAGGTTGGACGGGCTCTCACTTTTCTTGCGCCAGGAGTGCCGAAGCTTCTGGGAGCGCCTCCTGCTGCCCCATGCCTACGGGCTCTACTTCATCGGCGCCCGCGTGGGCGCGCCCCTGGCTAATGGGCAATTCATCCTCATCCGCGCCGCCGCCTACGAGCGCTGCGGCGGACACGCGGCGGTGCGGGGCAGCATTATTGATGACGTGGCCCTGGCGAGGGCCTGTCAACGCGCGGGAGTGCGGCTTGAGATGGCGCGGGGAGAGACGCTGGCGTCGGTAAGGATGTACAGCAGCCTGGCAGGGATCCGCGAGGGGTTTGGCAAGAACGCCGCCCGCTTCCTCGCGGTGGACCCGGTGGGCGGGGCGCGGACGGTCGCCGGCTCGATCGCCGCCACCCTCCCGCCCTTCCTGGCCTGGCGAGCCTGGCGGCGGGGCGGGAAGGCACGCGTCCTGGCGGCGGTGCTCTCCTATGGGCTGGGGGGGCGCAATCTGTGGTACTGGCAACGTCTCTTCCAGGCGGGGCGCCGGCTCGCGTTCGCGCATCCGCTGGCGGCCCTGGTGTTTCAAGGCATCGCCTGCGAATCACTGGCGCGGCTGGTGTTCCGGCGCGGCGTCACCTGGAAGGGGAGAACCTACCGCTAGGGAGGAAGGGAATGGTGCTTCAAGTTGCAGGCCCAGCGCCCGCGCGGTGTGACTCGCGCGCAGGGTCGGGTCCTCCGCCAGACGACAGCCCAGCCTTGGAAGGTCCTCAGGCACATCCACGTCGAAATCGTCCGCCAGTATCAGGTGATGTAGCGCCTGATCCGCCACCACCCGACAGGTATCCGTGAACACGGAGGGGGTGCTCATCGGCACCATGGTGAAAATGTCGTGCGGCGCCCGCATGCCGACCAGGTGATACCCGCCATCCTCTGATGGGGCAAGTACCACGTCATGACCGGCCAGGGCGGTGAACGCGGCATCAACCACGTCGCTGGGCAGGTGCGGCACGTCGGAACTTGCCACCACCACCCGCCCATAGCCGGCGGTGATCGCCTGACGGAAGATATGCAAGAGGCGATGGCCCAAATCAGGTCCCTCCTGCGCCAGCGTCGATCCAGCAATAAGGGTTGGCGGCGGCGCCCCGCCCTCGGGTGTATGGGCCCAGATCAGGTCGTAGGGTTGGCCGGAGAAGCGGGTAGCCAGATCCTGAAGGAAGGCCCGATACAGCGCGCGCGCCCCATCCTCCCCCAGCGCGGGGATCAAGCGCGTCTTTACCTTCCCTACATCGGGGTTGCGACAGACGATCGCCAACAGCATCCGTTCTTCCGGCAAGGGCGGCCTACCGACCCAGGCGGCGGGCCGCCGCCAGCACCGCGATGACCGTCATACTGTCCATGATCTGGTTGGTAAGCACCATCTCCAGCACCTCGGCGAATGGCTTCCAGGCAGTGGCCAGAAACTCGGTGTCGTCGCCCGCTAGGGCCCGCGCGGGAGAAAGGTCCTCGGCCAGGTAGAGATGGGCGGTTTCGCGCACCACGCTTTTACTGGTGTGGTAGGTGGAAAGGGGGGTGAGGCGGCCGGCCTGTAGGCCACCTTCCTCCGCCAGTTCGCGCCGGGCGGCCTCCTCCAGGGTCTCGCCCGCCTTCACCCCGCCGGTCGGCATTTCCCAGGTAGCCGAGCCTTGCACGTACCGGTACTGGCGCACCAGCAGCACCCGGCCATCATCGGCCAGCGGCAAGGCGCCCACGCAGTCGCCAAAGTCCACTACCCCGTAAATGGTGGTGCGTCCATCGGGCAAAAGAACCAGATCCTCGCGGACACGGGTCCAGGGATTCTCGTAGATCTCGCGGCTGCTCAGGGTCGTCCAGGGTTGCTCATGCATCGGCGAGGAGCCTCATTTCTTTCCGGCGGCGCCGGATCAGGCGATAGCCGGTTGTTTAGAAGCTCAGAGTCTGGGCGCCATTGACCATTTCCTCGACTGCCTTGGCGGCGCCGACGAGCTGGGCGCCCTCCACCAAATGCTCGGCCGTGATGCCGCGCGGTTTGGCGCAGGCGCCGCACACCCACAGGCTGCCCCCCGCAGCGACGAACTTGGTCACCAGTTCCGCCAGCGGCGCGAACCCTTCGGCCTGCAAGCCCTCGCTATAACCCTTGGTCGCGACCCAGGCGCCATCGATGGTCAACAACACGATCGCCTCCTGGTCCGAGCTAAGAGCGGCATTGGCCACCACGAAGCTCAGGGTCGCCCGTTCGAGGTTCTCCTTGCCATTGGTATTGTTGATCAGCACCTTACCCATCGCGCATCCTCCTGTCGTACTATCTCTAGTCTTTTCGTCGCACCAGATAGTGGTCGCCTGTGTGCTCTACCATGCGATGGCCGGTCAAGCGGCACCAAGCCGGCAGATCGACAGCCACGCTGGGCTCGGTGGCATGGATCTCCAGCGTCTGGCCCGCCGGCATCTTGCGGATCAGAAAGGCGATGTCATCGAGCGGACCATCACCGCAGCCCTTGTCGCCTGCGTCATAAAAGGCATCGGCGCCAAAACGCGGAAGCGTCCCCGGCCCATCCGCGCCATGCTCCCGATCGCTCATCTTCGGTTGTCCCCTATACTAGTGCTTTTCCAGTTGGCTTGGTTTGCCGTGACGTACCCCCGACCGCAGTCGGCCCGGCGCTACCACCCGACCGCAGTCGGGGGATCAAAATATGTGCCCTTACACTAGGCGCGCGGCACGGGCCATCGATGGATCGGCCATGCCGCGCGCTCGGGTGAGTCCATGCCTATCCCTACTACGTCATGGAGAGGCATTTGGATCAGTTCGTCTCACACTCTGGTGATGATAGCAGATGTTCTATGAGTGTTCCTCGCCAGCGAGATGGATTTGGTATGCTGGTTCATATACCTTGAGAGGTGGCCGCTTGACTGACGCGATCGACCGTTGTCCCGTGTGCGGGCAGGCGCACGAGGGCCCAGAAGGTCCGATCTTTTCTCGCCTGTGGATCTACACCAACTACGATTGCAACCTTGCGTGCTCCTACTGCCTGGTCTCCTCCAGCCCACGGGCCGAGCGGCGCGGCCTCTCGGCGGCCACCTTCGCTCAGGTGATCGACGAGGCGGCCGAACTGGGCTGCCGGGAGGTGTTCCTCACTGGTGGAGAGCCGGCGCTGTTGCCGCGTATCGTGGAGATGATTGCCTACGCTCTCCCACGCATGCGGGTTACCATGCTGACCAACGGCATGCTCTGGAAGGGGGCGCGGCTTTCACGCCTGGAATCACTGCGCGAGCATCCCGATAGCGGGCGTTTGACCCTGCAAATCAGCCTGGATAGCGGATCCCCCGAGATTCACGACCGAAATCGCGGCGCCGGAACCTGGGCCAAAACGGTAGCCGGTATCCACCTGCTCCGGGATCGTGGCTTCAGCGTGCGGACCGGCACTACCGAGACAACCCATAGCGCCGAGCAGATGGAGGAACTGCGAGCCTTTCTCACCGGCCTGGGTATCCCGCCCCAGGACCAAATTGTCCGCGAATTGGTGGCCCGCGGCGAGTCAAGAAATGGGGCGGTGCTGACGGGCGCGGATTTGGTGCCCGAAATGACCGTGGATGTGAACGGGGTCTATTGGCATCCAATCATGGGCGAGGATCTGCGGATTACCGAATCTATTTTTCCCCTGCGCGCGGCGGCGGCCCAGCTTGGCCGGCTCTGGCATACCATTTCCGGCCAATCCGGCGCCCTGGTCTTCCGTTGAGGCTGATGACGGCCTCCGTGTGAGGTCATGGCGCACAGATCCAGGAAGAGCGGACGCCGCGTACGCAGGAAAGGGAACCAGCAGGCGGGTTGTCGGTGCGCTGGACCTGAATACCGTGTAGAGGATGGCTTGTCAGGCCATCCAGCGAGGAGAACAAGAGCCAATGGATGTACGTAGGATGTTCGCTATGCTGGGGGCCGGCGGGTTGCTGGCTGGGGCCGCCGTTCCCACCGCATCCCTTCCCGCCCACGCGGCCACGCCCGCGGCCTCCCAAACGTGGGTTCAGTGGGACGGCGCCCACAAGACCGCCCATCTGACGCTGGTCGCCGCCTACAATCAGAATAACGGGGGGTTTAACTTCGACGGCTATAACCTTGGCCATCTGAGCATCACCATTCCCCTGGGGGCCAAGGTAGTGGTCGC
>Ga0307374_10005303_pt1 | contig 20903 bp, 20 predicted proteins | sample OX3MG_FD_202532 | JGI IMG/M metagenome (GOLD analysis project Ga0307374, IMG submission 202532) | Soil microbial communities from Risofladan, Vaasa, Finland - OX-3 | ecosystem: Environmental > Terrestrial > Soil > Coastal area > Acid sulfate soil | place: Finland: Risofladan, Vaasa | collected...
GGCGCTTCCGGGTTCTCTGTGGGTGAATTGGGCGAACGCCCGTTCGCTAGCGGCGTCCCGACGAGTGTCGCGACGATGGGGCGATGCAAGACACCGACCTCTACCGTCACCTGCTCGGGATCACCTCACCGTGGGAGGTGATTGGTGTCGAGCTGTCCGTGGAGGGCGAACGTGTTGACGTACAGGTAGGCCATCCGAAGGGCACACGGTTCGCCTGCCCGAAGTGCGACGCAGTGCTGCCCGTCTACGACCACGCCGACGAGCGGTCGTGGCGACACCTCGACTCGTGCCAGTTCGCCACGTTCCTCCACGCCCGTCCTCCCCGGGTCGAGTGCACCACCCATGGGGTGCACCAGGTGAAACTGCCCTGGGCCGAACCCATGAGCCGTTTCACCACTCTCTTCGAGCGCCTGGCCATCGATGTGTTGCGCGAGTGCGACGTCGTAGGGGCCTGCCGCATCTTGCGGGTGAGCTGGGACGAGGGTTGGCACCTGATGGAGCGGGCTGTGGCCCGGGGTCTGCTGCGCCGCCCGGCTGCGGCTCCGGTCCATCTCGGGGTGGACGAGAAGGCGGCGGGGCGGGGACATGACTACATCACCGTCGTCTCCGACGTCGACGCCGGCACCGTGCGCTTTATCGCCGACGAGCGCAAGGAAGACAGCCTGGACGCCTATTTCGACACCCTGCCGGCCACCGAGCTGGCTCGGATCGAGGCCGTGGCCATGGACATGTGGGAGCCCTACGCCGCCTCGGTCCGGGCCCATCTGGAGGACGCCGACGACAAGATCGTCTTTGATCGATTTCACATCATGGGCCACATGACCAAGGCGGTCGACACCGTGCGCAAGGCCGAGCATCGCCGCCTGAAGGCCGACGGTGACAACCTGCTGGTGGGCACCAAGTACATGTGGCTCCACTCAGCCGAGAACCTCCCTGAACGCCATGACGAGCGCTTCAGTGCCCTGCGGGCGTTGGAGCTCAAGACCGGACGGGCCTGGGCCATCAAGGAGGACCTTCGCTATCTGTGGGACTACGTCCGTCGGGGCTGGGCCGAGAAGCATTGGAAGCGCTGGTACTTCTGGGCCACCCACTCGCGACTCGAGCCCGTCGTCGCCGTGGCCCGTCTGATCAAGCGCCACTACGACGGCGTCATGGCCTTCTTCTCCCACCGCATCACCTCTGCCACTGCCGAGGGCATCAACTCGCGCATCCAGGCGATCCGCGTCCAGGCTCGTGGGTATCGCAACCGCGAGAACTTCAAGACGGCGATCTACTTCCACCTCGGTGGACTCGATCTCTACCCGAACACGGCGTGACCTGGGCTACCCACAGAGAACCCGGAAGCGCCAAATTTAGCAGGTTGTAGACAGAGCCCCCGCGGTGCCGGGGGCTCTGTCGCGCTCTACAGAAGCCCGGCCCGAAGGGATCCCGGGACGAAGCGACCGATCGGTCAGGAGTTCGTCACCGGCCGGTTGACGGGGTGGTCTTCGCCGTAGTGCTGGCGGGAGATGACAGGAGCATCGCGACCGGTACCCCGGGTGCCGCGACGGGCGTCGTCCTCGGTCGAGGATTCCTCGTGGTATTCCTCCTCGACGTTCACGCTCCAGACGTCGTGGTGGGTACCCCGAGCGATGTTCTCGGCCGTGAGCATTGCCGTGTACATCGAATGGTCCTGATTGTTGTAGCGGTGCATCCCGTTTCGGCCAACCGGATGGACATTCGGAGCGCAGTCCTCCAGCCACTCGACGATTCGCAGAACGTTCTCTTTGTAGTGTTCGTCGTAGAAGGGATAGGCTTTCGGCATCCGTACCACGTAACCCGCCTCGACCTTGCTTGGGTCCACTAATCCGAGGACGGCGAGTTCGCGCTTTCCCTGCTCGATCAGATCCTCGTCGCTCTTGTTCCACATCTCGTCACCCTCGAAGACGAAGAACTCGAGACCGAGACACGTCCGCCCCTCCTTCACGAGATACGGCGACCACGAGCCGAAGTTCTGGATGCGGCCCACCTGGACTTCCTTGGCGTGCACGTAAATCCAGTTGTCGGGAAAGCTGTACTTCTCGGGGACGACCAGCGCCACAGTGAGGAAATCCCGGTAGTGAAGATCACCGGCCGCCTTGACCGCGGTCTCTGCCGCTGGCGGATCCATCACCTTCAAGAGCTGGGAGATGGGCATGGAGGAGATGACGTGGTCGCACGGGAATTCCTGGCGGCTGCCGTCCGCGGTCTCCGCTACCACGGCCACAGCCTGATCATTCTCGTGTCGCACTCCGATCACCCGGTTGTTGAGGATGACACTGCAACCGTGTGCCTCGACCAGATCTCGGCACCGCTCCCACATCATGCCGGGGCCCAGCTTCGGGTACTGGAACTCCTCGATCAGGGACGTGATGTCCTTCTGATTTCGCTTCGGAAGCAGTGCATTCACTACCGCGTTCCACAGCGAGAGATTCTTGATCCTCTGCGCGGCGAAGTCAGCGGGGAGGTTGTTGGTGGGCACCCCCCAAAGCTTCTCGTTGTACGTCTTGAAGAAGTGCTTGTAGAGGCGCCACCCGAAGCGCGCCGCGATCCACCCTTCGAGGGTCGTCTGATCCTTGGGCGGGTGGAGGCGGGCCCAGACATACGACATCACACAGAGAAAGGCCTCCCAGATACCCAGGTTCTTCAGGGCGTTGGAGGCCTTGAGCGGATAGTCGTAGTACTTGCCTTCGTAATAGATCCGGCTCATCCGCGGTCGCAGCATAAAGTCGTCTTCGGAGAGAATTTCGTGCCAGAAGGCGTCGACCTCCTTCACCTTGGTGAAGAAGCGGTGACCCCCGATGTCGAACCTCCAGCCGTCACGCTCGACGGTCCGGCTGATGCCGCCGACGACGGAGTCCGATTCGAGGACCGTCGATGTGATCCCGTATCGGACCGCCAATTCGTAGGCGGCCGTCAGCCCGGCCGGCCCGGCGCCGATGATCACGACGGCGGGCGGCGTGTCCGCGAGCGGATTCGGGGAGTCGGGCATGAGGGGCATTTCTGGCTAGGGGTTTTCCATGGCGCAGGCGGGACGTTCGCATGGTACTTGCTGGGGAGCCAGCGCTGAATTCCTGGTCACGGGGTCGTCCGCCCTCTTAGGAAACCCCCAACCGGCGGCCAGCGCCGTCTCAGGAGGGGGGCGCAGAATGGTCTGTGAACCCCGACACGCGGGACCCGAACCCGAGAGGGCCTAAACGAAAGGAAGCGCACGCATCGTTGATCGGCAACCCGAGAAAGAGCCGTTTCGGGCGACACGATCTCGGGGAGAGAGGAGGAAGATAGCTCCCGCCAGACGAGCACTTAAGCCTGGCGACATGGGTCCCGGTAGCCCCGGGAGCGTATCGTGTCGATTCATCGTCTGATCTGTCGCTCAACCATGCGTGGGTGCCGGCGACGGCATCCGCGGGGGCGACGATTCGGTCAGGAACGCCGTGACGGCCATGGCCAGGGCGCCGGCCGCGTGTTGTTGGAATTCGGGGTCGACGAGAAGGGCCGCGTCCGTCGGGTTCTGCATGTTCCCGCATTCGACCATCACCTTGGGCACGGTCGTCAGATTGAGTCCTCCGAGGTCATCGCGCGGCACGATGCCGTCCTCTGCGTAGTAGTTGCTTATCGGCATCGGGGTCTCGGTCAGGAAGGCCTGGCGGACATGGGTGGCGAGCGCCTGGGACGCACTGATAACAGCGTCGTTGACTCCGCTCGCCATTGGTTCGAGGATCGAAAACCCACGGCCGTCGGCCGGCCCCCCGTCAGCGTGGATCGAGATGGCCACGTGAGCCCCGGCCTCGTTGACGATGCTCGCCCGTTGCGTGATGCAGGGCCCGAAGCCCGAATTGGTCGTTCTCGTCAGGACCACCGTCGCACCCAGCCCCCGCAGGGTGGCAGCCAGATTCTGGGCCACGTTGAAGGCGAACTCGGCTTCGGAATAGCCGTCGGCGGCTGCCGTGCCGGTGGTGTCGCACGCCTCTTCCTCGCGTCCGTTCCAGACAGACCGATTGATGTACGAGGAGTGCTCCCAATTGTCTCCGTTGTGCCCGGGGTCGATGCCGACGATCACGCCGGAGAGGCGACCTTTGGTTGCGTCGGAGGCAATGCCGCCGGCCTTCTGAGACACCAGCGGGGATTGGTGGGTGGCACCGCGTGCCACGCCACGGGCGTCTGCCGGTGCCAGGGAATGGCGGTGTCGCGTTGCCGTCCACGTGACACCGGCGAGTCCCAGACCCGCGGCGCCGCCCACCACGGCCTTCAGCAGGGTTCGCCGACTCGCAGCACTGGCATTGCTGTCGCCGGATCGGGACCTCGGAAACGAAAACGTGGCACGGCGTCGCACCGCGACAGCATGCCATGAAGGGTCGGGACGCTCTGTTCAGGCCGGGGGTCGCAAGAGGGCGAGTTGGCGCGACAGAGCGACCAGGCGACCGGAGCTGTCGAAGAGTTCCCCGTCCTCTTCAAGCAGACCGCCGACCATCGAGCGGGTGCGGAACGTTCCTTGGAGCCAGCCCGGCTGGGGCCGGGCTCGGACGTAGACCGAGTACTGCAGTGTCGGAACCCAACTGGCGGGAAAAAGGTCGAGTACCGCCGGTGGGAAGGCATCGGCGAACAACATCAGGGAGGTCGGATCCGGTTCTCGTCCGTCGGTGAATCGGGTCCACCCGTCGATCCGGGCCGCACGGTCAGAGGACGGCCTTGGTCGTTCCCCGTTGAGCCAACCGAGTCCTGGTGCCAGCCTGACGTCGAAATGCTGGAAGATCTCGGGCAGGGCGATTCCGTTTGGGCCGGGCCCGTCGCCGATGGGTACACACTGCTCGAGGTGAGGAATCGAGGGCGTCGGGAACTCGAGATTCGGACCCCTGTAGTCGTCGAGATCGCCGAGTATGACCGTGGCTCGGACGTGCTGGAGACCGTCCTGGTGCAGAACGATCTCGGCCACCGTGGATTGTCGTCCCTTCTTGGCCACCTCCACGCTGATCTCGGCAGGGCCGCCCACCGGCGGCGAGAGGTAGGTGGCGGTGACGGCCAGAGGTTCGGGTCGTGACGTCGCCGTGCTACCGGCGAGGCACATGGTGGCCAGGAGATATCCACCGTTCATGAAGCCCCCGATACTCCAGGAGTCGTCGAGATCCACTGACCATCCGCCGGGTGACTCCGTGAGGGCGGTCGCCCGGTCGTATCCGCTGGTTTGGTCCAGCACAGATGGTTCCGGTTGAAGGGACATGGTCGCTCCTACTCACCGGTCATGGCAACGACGGTCAGGGGAAGTGGTTGTCCCGCGCTTCAGCAAAGAGGTGATGAGTCCGGAGAGGATGGCCATGGCCGCGGCGAAGGTCCAGAGATGGCGGAAGCTGGCCAGTGCCGCCGGCGTCGACTGCGGGTTCCCCAGGATTACCACCAGCAAGGCCACACCGAATGCGCCCCCGACCTGGCGCGCCGTTTGGTTCACGGCGCTGCCTACGCCGAACCTTTCGATCTGCAGACTGGAAACGGCGGCTGCACTCAGGACCGGGAAAGTGAGTCCGATGCCGAGGCCTGTGATCAAGGTCGCCGGGAGCCAGCGGGTGACGTAAGAAGGGTGGAGGCCGATGGCGGTGGCGTACCACGTGAGCCCTCCGGCGAAAAAGCCGAAGCCGACAAGGAGCACGGTACGGAACCCGATCCGTTGCGCCGCACGCCCTGCCGGTCCCGAGACGAGGGCTACGACCAGGGGCCCGGGAGTCACCGCCAGGCCCGCTCTCAGGATCGAGTAGTGCCAGACCCCGGTGAGGAACAAGATGTTCCCCAGCAGCATGGCGAAGAAGCCCATGGCGTAGAGGACAGTGGCGGCGTTGGCCACGCTGAACGAGCGTGAACGGAAGAGCGTGAGATCGAGTACCGGCTGGGGATGGTGCGCCGACCGCCGGAGAAAGACGGCGCCGACGACCAAGGCGCCGAAGAAGCAGCCGATGACCCGCACATTCGACCAGCCCCAGGTCGGTCCCTCCGTAATCCCGAGAACCAGTGCCGCCAGGGTGGCGCTGATGAGCACAACACCGCCATAGTCCGGCCGTGATCCGGCGTCCGCCGTTGTCGTCTCGCGCAAGACCCTTCGGCCCTGGAGATACCCGATGGCGCCGATGGGCAGGTTGACGAAGAAGACCCACCGCCAGCCAGGGCCCGACACCAATAGGCCACCGAGCGACGGTCCGGTGGCCACGGCCAGAGCGCCGATACCACCCCACAAGGCCACCACCTGCGCTCGACGCTCGTTCGGGAATGCGCCGAGAAGGAGGCCGAGGGAAGCCGGCAACATGGCGGCCGCGCCGCTGCCCTGGATGAAACGGCCGGCCACGAGTAGATCCACCGACGGGGCGATCCCGCAGAGCGCCGAACCGAGGCTGAAGATGCCCAGTCCGATGAAGAACAGGCGGCGGCGCCCGAGCCGGTCGGCGCTTCGGCCGGCCGTGACGAGCAGGGAGGCGAACACAATGCTGTAGCCGGTGATCACCCAGGCGAGCGAAGCCCGGGAGTCGTGAGGAAAGGAGTGCTCGAGAGCCGGGAAGGCGACGTTCACGATCGAGAGGTCGAGCGACGCCATGAACGCTCCGAGGGCGGTGACCACGAAGACCATGTTCCGGCGCCGGGCGTCGACCCCGGTCTCCCCGGAGGGGACCGTCAACGAGTCGGACATGGATCGGATTCCCGTGGCGCTCGGCACGGGAAGGACTCTAGAGTATTGAGTTCTATCATGCAACCCACTAGACTCAGGTCATGGAGCGAAAGAGCTTCGCCGACATGGAGTGCTCGATCGCCCAATGCCTCGAGATTGTGGGCGAATGGTGGAGCATGTTGCTGGTGAGGGACGCCTTTCTCGGTGTCACCCGATTCGACTCTTTTCAACAGCGCCTGGGGATCTCCCGCAATATCCTCCAGCAGAGGCTGGCCCGCCTGGTCGACGCCGGCATCTTCGAGCGGGAGCCCTACTGCGAACATCCGCCGCGTTACGACTACCGCCTCACGGACAGAGGACGCGACCTCTGGCCGGTCCTCACCGCCATGCGCCAGTGGGGGGACCACCATTCGGCACCCTCGGGTCCACCGCTCGTCGTCACCCACAAGGGCTGCGGATCGTCGGCCGATGCCGTTCTCGTCTGCGGATCCTGCGGGGAGAAGGTCGGCCCCCGGGACGTGAGGGCGGCGGCCGGACCCGGACTCACCCGGGGTCAGATCCTGCCCGGGCGTCAGCCGTCGTCCGAGGGCGCCAAGACGTAACCTCCCGGCCATGGCGTCAGACCCCCGACCGATTCGCATCTCTCCGTTGCCGGAGAGCGAGCGCGACGAGATGACGAAGGAATTGCTCCATCCCCTCCAGGTTGATGGTGCCGACTTGAACATCTTTGCCACCCTGGTTCGCCACCCGCGCCTGTTCAAGCGGTGGTCCGCCTTTGGCGGGGCCTTGCTTGTCCGGGGGGAGCTTCCTGCCCGTGATCGGGAGTTGCTCATCCTCAGGACGGCCTGGAACTGTCAGGCCGACTACGAGTGGGGCCAGCACGCGCGGATCGCCCGCACCTCGGGGGTCACCGACGATGAGGTCACGCGTTCTGCCCAAGGTCCCGACGTGGTGGGGTGGTCATTGCTCGAGGCGGCCCTCCTCCGGGCCTGCGACGAGTTACACCATGTTTCTTCAATCTCTAATGAGACGTGGCGCGTCCTCGCCGAGCACTATGACGAACACCAGTTGATCGAAATCTGCATGGTCATCGGCCAGTACCATCTGGTGGCCTTCACTCTGAACTCGTTGGGGGTTGAGCGCGAGCCCGGGGTGGAGGGTCTGCCCGGATGAAGGGCCGACTCGAGGGTCGTCGCATTCTCGTCGTTGGTGCCGGAACGCAGCGCAGCGACGACCCTGACGCACCCGTCGGCAACGGCCGGGCTATCGCCGTGACGGCGGCAGGCGAGGGGGCGGTCCTGGCGCTGGCCGACCGGGACGAAGATGCGGCTCGGGATACCGCCGTCCTGGTCGACGCCATAGGCGACGGTGACGCGAAGAAGGCCAGTGTGATCGTCGGAGACGTATCCGACGAGGCGGCCTGCGACGCCATCGTCAATGAGTGTGTGTTCCGGCTCGGCGGGATCGACGGGCTGGTGCTGAACGTCGGCATCGGAGGAGGTCACCGTCTGGCCGGCACCTCGGCCGCCCAATGGGACCTCGTCTTCGCCGTGAACGTCCGGTCCCATTTCCTGCTGTCGAAAGCGGCCCTGCCCTCCATGGGCGACGGCGGATCGATCGTCTACATATCGTCTCTGGCCGGCTTGAAACCAGGTAGTTCTCTACCCTCCTATGACGCCTCCAAGGCCGCGCTCGCGGGTCTTTGCCGGCATGTGGCGTTGGAAGGCGCGAGACAGGGCGTCCGGGCCAATGTGGTGGCGCCCGGACTGATCGACACACCCCTCGGTCGCCTCGCTTCGGCTGGGAGGCCCTCGCGGAGCCGGACGGCGATTCCCCTCGGCCGCCAAGGCACACCGTGGGAGGTGGCAGGACCCGTCGTCTTCCTTCTGTCGGCCGATGCCGGTTACATCACCGGGCAGGTGATCGCCGTCGACGGCGGCCTCTCCACGCTGGCCTGACCGACCGTCGTCCGTTAGTAGAGGCGGACCGGTAGACGGTGCCAGCCGCTGACGGTTGTGGGGAGGTCGACCCGTTCGGAAGTCTCGTGTCGACCTCCCCGTCTGCGAACTCCTGAGCACCTCTTCGAGCGCCACCCGGCCTTCCAAGCGGGCCAGGGCGCCGCCCATGCAGAAGTGGAGTCCGAAACCGAACGTCACGTGGTGGTCGATCGTCCGCCGGACGTCGAAGCGGTCGGGGTCGTCGAATTGGTGCTCGTCCCGGTTGGCCGCGGCATTCAGCATCAACAGGATCGATCCTTCCGGCACCGTGGTGTCGTGAAGCTCGACCTTGCCGGTCACACAACGGGCCGGAACTGGCGATGGCAGCTCATAACGCGAGGCTACTTCGATGGCCGATTTCGAAGTCGTACGAGTAGTAGGAGATGTCGTTCGTCGAGGTGGCCATCGTCCATGATCAAGCTCACATCGCCGTTGGCGTGCCAGAGCTCATGACACCTCCGATGAAAGGTTCCTCCTCGAGAAGCGGCGCGATCAGACGGGTAGAAGAGCGCCACTATGGACATCGAAGATGAATCCGGCCACCTCGAGATCGGGGGGCAGGAGAGGGCAGCGTTCGATCCGGTCGATGTCGTGGTGGAGGGTGGCCAGCTGGTCGGTGGTGGCCAGAAAGTCCCACCCTGCCGCGACTACGCCGCGTTGCGCTTCGATCCGGGCCCGGATCTCGTTCTCGGTGGAGTCGACCATGGCGCAGTTCGTGTGCGCCACCACGCAGACCCGGGTCACCCCGAGGAGGTTGACGGCGAGGATCAGTGACCTCAAGGAGTCCTCGGTGACCCGTGCCCCGGCATTGCGGATGATCTTGGCGTCTCCGGCCCGTAGCCCGAGCATGGCCAACGGATCGATCCGCGAGTCGATACAGGTCAGGACGGCCAGTCCTCTGGCCGCTGTCCCCTCCACACCCGAGTCGTGGAATTCCGTCCGGTAGCGCCGGTTGGCGTCAAGCAGATCGTCGAAGATCATTCGGTTCTAGCAGGTCGTTGCGGCGCCATCGTCTGTTCCGTGCCGGCATCGTCCCCCGGGGTGGCCGATGCCCCTTTCGAGGGTCGCCGGGCGGTTCGAGGTGCCGTCGGCAGTGTTGACGGGGCAGCTGGTCGCGTGATCGGGGGCCAGCGGGCCGACGTCGGGAAGAGCCGAAGCGGAGCCCCGGACGGCAGGGGCAAGGGGGCGGGGCCGGCGGATGCGCTCGGCGGGGGCCATCCACAACGCCGGGACCAGGCGAGACCGGCGCCTCCGGCCCCCGTCCGTGAGCTGCCCACCGGGTGCTCCTGGGGTGAAGGGCCAGCTCGTCCGGCACCGACGATGACGCCATCGTGGGGACCATCGCGGACGCCCCTGCCACAGATGGGAGCAGGGAGATTGTGCTCAATCGCCGGCTCGGGCGCGCCGATGAGATTCCGGTCATGAGACTTCATGGTGGGCCGCCGCGCCCCGCAGAGGCAGGGGGACCGGCGCTGCGGTTCGCCGGGGTCGTCCACCGCTACCGTTCGATCCTGGCCCTCGACCACCTCGATCTCGAGGTCGCCCGGGGAGAGACCCTGGCGCTGCTCGGCCCGAACGGCGCGGGAAAATCGACGGCCATCTCCATCCTCCTCGGTATCCAGCGCGCCCAGGAAGGTGAGGTTTCGGTCCTGGGCACGGACCCCCGCTCGGCCATGGCGTCCGGGAAGGTCGGAGCCATGCTCCAGGTGGGCGGAGCCCGTGGTCTTCCCCACGGCGTCCGGGTCGGAGACCTGGTGGCCATGACGTCGCGTCTCTACCGCCGTCCGGCTCCCGTGGCCCGCACCCTGGCCCGGTCCGGACTCACGGCGCTGGCCGATCGGCAGACCCAGCGACTGTCGGGGGGCCAGGCGCAACGGGTCCGCTTCGCCCTGGCCATCGCCGGGGACCCGGAGCTCGTCTTTCTCGACGAGCCCACCATCGCCATGGATGTGGAAGGGCGGCGCCGTTTCTGGACCATGATGCGCGACTTCTCCCGGGAGGGCCGGACCGTGGTCTTCGCCACCCACCACCTGGACGAGGTGGACGCCGTGGCCGACCGGATCGTGGTCATGCGCAAGGGCGCCGTGGTGGCCAACGGCGCCACCTCCACCATCAAGGCCGCCGTCCCCACACGCCGGGTCCGCTTCACTTCGACGGGGGTCGACCCGGCCCGACTGCGCGATCTCGACGGGGTGAACGCCGCCTGTGTGCGTGGTACCCAGGTCGTCCTCGACTCCCTCGACGCCGACGCCACCGTCCGCGCCCTGGTGGCGACAGGGGTCGTCTTCACCGACATCGAGGTTACCGGCGCCGATCTCGAGCAGGCCTTCGTGGCCCTGACAGGCGACCTGGCCGAAGCCAACACGGTGGCCGATGCCGTCGCCCTGCCCGGCCCTTCGGGGACCGTGCCGGTCGTCTCCCCGCTCGGGCTGCACGCCGCGGCGCAGCCGGGGACAGCCCTGTGACCGGCCTGGGAACGTTCCTGTGGTTCGAGGTCCGGCGGTTGTTCCGCAATCTCCGCTACATCGGGATCACGGTGGGATTCCCTGTCGTCTTCTACGTCCTGTTCCTGCACAACGAGCACCCCGGCACGCGGATCGCGGGGACGACCTGGAAGACCTACTTCATGGTGTCGATGGCCAGCTTCGGAGCCATGGTGGCCTCGCTCAACGCCGGGGGGACCCGGTTGGCCGCCGAACGGGCATCGGGCTGGACCCGGCAGCTGCGGGTCACCCCCTTGCCGTCATGGAGCTACGTGATCACCAAGATCGCCGCCTCCATGGTGATCGTGCTGCCCGTGATTGTTGTGGTGGAATTGACCGGCTTGCTTCTCGGTGGGGTGCGACTGGGGTTCGGGACGTGGGCGGTGCTCACCCTGGTGCTCTGGGTCAGCGCCCTGTCCTTCGCCTCCCTCGGCGTTCTCGTCGGCTACGTGGCGTCGAGCGAGACGGTGTATCCCCTGGTGACGGCCCTGATGTTCCTGCTCAGCTTCTTCGGCGGCCTCTTCACCCCGGTGCCCGATCTGCCGCTGGCACTGCGCCACGTCGCCGCCTTCTTACCGAGCTACCACTACGCCTCGCTGGGCTGGGCCGTGGTGGCCGGCCGCGCCCCGGGCCTGGTCGACGCCGGCGTCCTTGTCGGCTACGCGCTCGTTCTCGGCCTGGCTGTCACCTGGCGCCACAAGGTCGAGGAATCCCGGGCCTTCGCCTGAGTCAGCCGACAAAGCTCAAGTCCAGGGTCCGGGGGGACGATTCGTCATGGTGGAGGTAGCCCAGTCGACGGTGATAGCCGAGCTTGATGCCGAGCTCGAGGCCGAGAATCAGCTTCTGGCCGCCCTTCCGGGCCCCAGCGCGACGGGGGCAGGCAAGGGATCGGTCCGATGGGCGACCCGCGCCCTCGACGGACACCCGGTGAGGTCGCTGACCGAGATTCCCGGTCAGGTCATAGAGATTTTGACGCGGTCCCGGGCGATGTCGTCCCAATTGTGGTGGCAGTTCCTGGCCGGTGTGCTCGTCCTCGTGTACTGCGGGTCGTTGGTCGAGATCCAACGCCCCGTGGCCGGCTATCTCTGGCTGTGGGACGGATGGGTGGGGAACATCGCCGCCATGCTCCCCATTATTCCCATCGTGCTGCGCATCCGGCATGTCCAGAAGTTGCGGGCGGGTTGGATCGCCATCGCCGTCGGTATCGCGCTCCACGCTCTGGCCAGCGTCGTCTTCATCCTGCACGACCAGAATCTGCACCCCATCCCGAGCCCGGCGCCAAGCGACCTCGTCTACCTGGCGTCGTATGCGGCGTTGATCGTCGGGGTGGTGATGCTGACTCAGGCGGCCTTCGGTCGGGGCCATCTGAGCGTGAGGCTCGACGGGGTGGTGGCGGGCATGGCCAGCGGGGCGGCGCTCGCGCTGTGGTTCGAGCCGCTGTTGGACGTCACCCGTTTCGTCAACATGGCCTATCCGCTGTGCGACCTGGTGCTGCTCATGGTGATGATCGCCGGTTTTGCTCCGGGACGGTACCGGCTCACGTGGTCGACCGGGCTGCTGGTCGTCGGTGTCGTGTGGTTCGTCGTCGGTGACCTCTTCTATCTCAACCAGATCCATACGCATTCCGCGGTCCAGGGTCGCCCACTCCACGGGACGTGGGCTCTGGCCTTCTGGGTCATTGGCATCGCCGCGTGGGGACGTCAGGACCGCCGGACGTTGCCGCGCCGTCCCTCCAGCCTGACGCCGGCCGGGATCGCGCTCGTCCCCGTTGTGTTCGGATTCATGTGCCTGGCCCTGTTGGCGATGTCGATGACCCGGCTCGACACGCTGGTGGCGTCGGCTCTGTCCCTGGCCGGCCTCGGCGTCGTGCTCGTTCGTATGGCGCTGACGCTGCGCGAATTGCGCCGAGGGGCGGATAACTTCCGCGACGCCCGTACCGACCAGCTGACCGGCTTGCAGAACCGACGGGCATTCCTCGAGGATGCCGAGGCGAAGTTGTCCACCGCACACGGTGCGAAGCACGTCGGCTTCCTGCTCGTCGACCTGGACGGGTTCAAGGAGATCAACGACTCCCTCGGGCACCACTGCGGTGACGAGCTCCTGCAGATCGTGGCTCGACGATTCCAACGCAAGATCGATGACAAGGGCTCGGTCGCCCGTCTGGGGGGCGACGAGTTCGCCAGCACGTGCGTCGTCTCATCCAGCCAGGAGCTGGTGGAGGTGGCCCAGGACCTGGCCGAGACGCTGTTCGACCCGATCTCTCTCGACGGCGTGACCGTTCGCGTGGGAGCCAGCATCGGGGTCTCCATCTCCCCCGACCACGGCATCAGCCACAGCGACCTGCTGCGTAGTGCCGACGTCGCTATGTACGAGGCCAAACGCAGCCGCTCGATCGTTTGCGTCTATCACCCCGATCACGACCTCAACAGCCGAGAGCGACTGGAATTGATCGACGACCTGCGGACGGCGATCAACACCCGGACCCTGCACATCCACTTCCAGCCCACTCTCCACCTGCTGACCGAGAAGGTCATCGGTGTTGAGGCGCTCGTCCGGTGGCATCACCCTGTCCACGGTCTGCTGCAACCGGATTCCTTCGTGCCCCTGGCCGAGAGGGTGGGACTGATCCCGCAACTCACCCGGGCCGTCCTGGAATTGGCCATCGCCGAAGCGGCCGCCCTCGACCGGCGCGGCTACCCGCTCCAGATGAGCGTCAACATCTCGCGTTTCGATCTGGTCGACGAGGATCTGCCCGCCTTCATCGACGACCTCCTGGAACAGCACGATGTCGCCCATAACCGACTCACCCTTGAGGTGACCGAATCCTGCATCGGTGCGGACCCGGAGCGGGCCAAGCGGAGCATCCACGAACTGCGGGCCCGAGGGATCAGGATTTCGATCGACGACTTCGGTGTCGGGTACTCATCCATGTCCCAGCTGCTCGAACTGCCCATCGACGAACTGAAGATCGACAAGTCCTTCGTGCTCGCTCTGGAGGACGACGAGCGGGCCCGGGCCATCATCAGCTCCACTGTCGAGCTGGCTCGAGCCCTCAAACTGGTGACGGTGGCCGAGGGCGCCGAGAAGGCGAGGAACCTGAACTCGCTGGCCTATCTCGGTGTCGACGTCGTGCAGGGCTTCATCATCGCCCAGCCCCTGACCAGCCGCGAACTGCTCAAGTTCCTGGAAGACTTTGACCGCAAGGGCCTGCCCTTGGCGCCCGTGACGGGCTGAAGTCCCTAGCTCCACGGCGTAGCGGTCGTCGGAGTGCGCCATGGTGATGGCCGCCAGGATGCTCAGTCGCCGGACGAACTTTCACTGCGGCCGGTGAGCACGGTGCTCAGCTGTCCGACAGTCATGGGCGGGTTGCTCCAGGCCGAGTCCGAGGGCCGCAGACCATCCATGACCAGCTCGAGGTAGCGGGCCGAGGTGAGCGGGACGTGGGGATCACAGAGGTCGGCCACGGCACGGGCCGACATGAGGACGACGGCCAGATCGGTGAACGTCACTTCTCCGCGGACCGAGCCTGCCTGTCGGGCGTTGTCGAGTATCTGCTCGACCAAGGGAGCAACGAGGGCCAGGGCCGTGCTCGTGGTCTGGTCGGTCCATGGGGCCCGGGAGGCGATGACCCGCCAGCATGACGGAGCGGCGATGCAGTGCCGGAGGAAATCGAAGACGCCTTCGGCCGGGGCGCTCTGGGCCAGCACCCGCTCGGCGATCTGTTGGGTGTGTCGACTGGCCGATTCGACGACGGCGCTGACGAGGTCCTCTTTACTCGGGAATCGACGATAGAGCGTGCCGATGCCCACGCCGGCCCGGCCGGCGATCTGTTCCATCGAGACGTCGTAGCCGTGCTCGGCGAAGACGTCGCGTGCCGCCAGCAGGATGCGGGCCAGATTGAGCTCGGCGTCGCGTCGCAGGGGCCGGCCTCCGGTGGCGAGGGCGGTGCCGCTCATGGGGCCGCGTCCGATGTGGCTGTGTCCCGGAGGCCGGCCTCCGGTGTGTAGCCGATGGCTCCGACGAAGACCTCGGCCTCCCCGGTGAGTCCCGGATGCGAGAGGGACTCCACCACCGACGAGTGGGGCCGGTTGGGGATCTTGAGGGCGGCCAGGGCGGCGATGACGAGCGAGAGGCCCGAGACGCCGAAGGAGGCGGTGTAGCCGTGTTCTCTCGGGAAACCGCTCTTCAAGAGACTGCTGACGATGATGCTGGTGGCGATGCCGCTGCCCAGGGCGGCACCGATGTTCCTGATGTTGGTGTTCATGCCCGTGGCCACCCCGGTCTGATGGGGCGGGACGGCCTCGATGATGAGGTTGGACATCGACGCGTAACCGAGGGCGATACCGATCCCAAGGAGGCCCGACGCGACATAGATGTTCCAGGGCTGACTGTGGGCCAGGGCCAGAAGGCCGTAACTCGAGGCGGCGAAGATCGATCCGGCGACGAGGATCGGTTTGGAGCCGAAGGCGATGGCGAGACGGCCGGTGAGGGGTGCCACCAGGAGCATGGCGATGGCGAAGGGGAGGAGGAAGAGGCCCGACTGGGTGATGGACGCTCCGAAGCCGTAGCCCTGGTGGACGGGCGTTTGGACGAACTGGGGAACGGTGATGAACATGGCGAACATTCCGAAACCGAACAGCAGGGCCGCCAGATTGGTGCTCCAGACAGCCGGGATCCGCATCATCTTCATGTCCACCACGGGCGAATCGGAGCGGACCTCGACCCAGATCCACAAGAGGGTGAGGGCGATGGTGACGACGAAGAGTCCGAGGACGGTGGAGTTGCCCCAGCCCCAGGTGGGTCCCTCGGAGACGGCGACCAGGCCAGTGACCAACCAGGCCGACATGAAGAGTGCGCCGAGCCAGTTGATTTTGCCCGGAGCGCGGACAGGGGATTCGGGGACGAAGGCGAAGGTGGAGACGGTGGCCAGCAGGGTGAGGACCAGGGGGATCCAGAAGAGCCAGTGGTAGGAGAGGTGCTCGACGATGGGCCCGGCCAGGATGATGCCCCCTCCCGCTCCGATGCCGAGGATGGCCGACATGATGCCGACGGCGGTGGAGACCTTCTGGCGGGGGAACTCGTCGCGGATGATGCCGAAGGCCAGGGGGAAGACCGCTCCCCCTGTTCCCTGGATGGCGCGACCGATGAGCATGACCGGTAGTGATGTGGCCAGGGCGCTGAGAAGGGTGCCCAGGGAGAGGGCGACGAGGACGACGACGAGCATCTTCTCCTTGCCCACCATGTCGCCGACGCGTCCGAGGATGGGGGTGGCGATGGCCGCGCTGAGGAGATAGGCGGTCAGGAGCCAGGTGGCCCCGGTGGCCGACGTGTGGAGAGCGTGCTCGAGGTGGGGGATGGCCGGGATGATCATCGACTGCAGGAGGCTGAAGGCCAGGGCGGCCACAGCCAGGACGGCGAAGGTGGCGCCGTAGTGGATCCGCGTACCCGGGACGGCCGAGGCCGGCGGCGATCCGGGGCCGGCCGGCGGTCCGGAACCGTCTGCCGACGTTGGATGGCCGATCGGATCGCGCTTCTGCTGGATGTCCGTCACGTTCTGGCTCCTCGTTACCGGAATGTCCCGCTCCGCTTGGGAGTGACGATAGCCGGAATGAAGGATTCCGTATAGCGGGACTATGATTGACGTTAACGTGAAGAAAACTTGCCGTAGACGTGAAGATGACGATTACCCTGGAGGCCGGTGACCGAGCTCGCCGAACCGTTGGGACCGGCGGCCGGGACCACGCGAGCCGAGGCGACAGCGCCGGCCCTGGGCGGAGGCTACAAGTGGACGGCGTTGTTCGTGTCCACGCTGGGGATGCTGATGGCCACGATCGACGGCTCCATCGTGTTGATCGCCATGCCCGACATCTTCCGGGGGATCGGGATCAACCCACTCGAGCCCGGGAACACCTTCTATCTGCTGTGGATGATCCTCGGCTTCCTGGTGGTGACCAGTGTGCTGGTGGTGACGCTGGGCCGGCTGGGTGACATCTACGGGCGGGTGCGGGTCTACAACCTCGGCTTCGCCGTCTTCACCCTCTTCTCCCTGTTGCTGACCGTCACCTGGACGCACGGGCACGCGGCGGCGGTCTGGCTGATCAGCATGCGGATCTTCCAGGCCGTGGGGGCGGCCATGCTGATGGCCAACTCAGCCGCCATCCTGACCGACGCCTTCCCGACCCATCAGCGGGGGATGGCTCTCGGGGTGAACCAGGCCGCCGCCTTCAGCGGCTCCTTCATCGGGCTGGTGCTCGGGGGGGTGTTGGCACCCGTCAACTGGCGGCTGATCTTTCTGGTGTCGGTGCCGGTGGGTCTGCTCGGGACCGTCTTGGGCTATCTGAAACTGCGGGAGCTCGGGCAACGGCGGGCCGCGGGGATCGACTGGCCCGGGAATGTCAGCTTCGGGCTGGGCCTGGTGCTGATCATGGTCGGGATCACCTACGGGATCGAGCCCTATGGGAGCAGCGACATGGGGTGGGGGAACCCCCTGGTGCTGGCGGCCATCGGCGTCGGGGTGGTGTTGATGGCGGCGTTCTGTGTGATCGAGACGAAGGTGGCCGAACCGATGTTCCGGCTGCAGCTGTTCAAGATCCGGGCCTTCAGCTCGGGCGTCTTCGCCAGCTTCCTGGCCGCTCTCTCCCGGGGAGGGCTGATGTTCATGTTGGTGATCTGGCTGCAGGGGATCTGGCTGCCCCTGCACGGCTACGACTTCGCCCGGACACCTCTGTGGGCCGGGATCGCCATGATCCCCTTAACGGTGGGGCTGTTGATCTCGGGGCCGGTGACCGGGATCCTGTCCGACCGCTACGGTGCCCGGCCGTTCGCCACCGGAGGGATGATCGGCGTGGGGATCACTTTCGGTCTGCTCGAGTTGTTGCCGATCGACTTTCCCTACTGGGTCTTCGGGGTGCTTCTGTTCTTGACGGGGTTGACGATGGCCGCCTTCGGGTCGCCGAACCGGACAGGGGTGATGAACAGCCTTCCCCCCGAGCACCGGGGTGCCGGATCGGGGATGAACACCACCTTCCAGAACTCGGCGCAGGTCTTCTCCATCGGGATCTTCTTCACCTTGATGATCGTGGGTCTGTCCTCGACGCTGCCCCGCAGCCTGTACCAGGGGCTGGTGAGCCACGGGGTGCCGTCGGCCACAGCCCAACACGCGGCTCATCTGCCGCCGGTGTCCACGCTGTTCGCCGCCTTCCTCGGGTACAACCCGATCGGCCACCTGATCGGGGCCGGGACGCTGGCGCATCTTCCCGCCGCGCAGCAGTCGGCCTTGCTCGGGCACGGGTTCTTCCCCATGCTGATCACGGGGCCGTTCCGGGCCGGGTTGCATGCCGCGCTCGACTTCGCCATCGTGGCCAGTGTGCTGGCCGCCGCCGCCTCGTGGAGCCGGGGAGCGATGTACGTGCACGACGACCTGAACACGGAGATGGCGGAAGTGGCCGCCGCCTATGTCGGGGCACCGGACGGAGTCGAGTGATGACAGTGGAGCTGTCGGCGACCGACGCCGGATCGGTGATGTTCCGGATCGGAGAGGTGGCAAAGCTGACGGGGCTGACGACGAGGACGCTGCGGTACTGGGAGGAGCAGGGACTGGTCACTCCGAGCTCGTACGGCGGCAATGGCGACCGGCACTACTCGGCGGCCGACATGGCCCGGGTGACCCGGATCCGGGATCTGCAGAAGCTGCTCGGGTTTTCGTTGGCCGAGGTGCGGGTGGTGCTCGACACCGAAACGGTCGAGGTACTCGACCGGGTGCGGTCGGAGTGGCATTCCGGAGAGCTGCCTCCCGTTCGGCAGCGTCAGCTGGTCGACGAGGCCATCGCCGCCAACGATCAGCTACTCGAGCGGCTCGACACCACGGTGGCGCGGATCGAGGCCTTTCGGGCCGAGAGGATGGCCAGCGGGGAGCGGCTGCGGGCCCGGCGGACGGCCCTCGGCCCCGCTCAGGGTGCCGCGTCCGGGGACGATGCGAGAGAGAATTGAGGCAGCGGTGACCGATGCGATGAGAGCGGAAACGGTGTCGATCACCGGCGCCGGTGGCGACGCCATCGAGGCCTACCTGGCCCAGCCGTTGGAGACGGCGCCGGTCGGTGGGGTGGTGGTGATCCATCACATGCCCGGTTTCGACGCGCCGACGAAAGAGATCACCCGGAGGTTCGCCAGCCACAGGTATCTGGCCATCTGCCCGAAGCTTTACTGGCGCGAAGCGCCTGGGGCGAGTCCGGACGACGCCGCGGCCACGGCGCGTGCCCGGGGTGGGGTTCCTGACGAGCGGTTGGTGGGCGACGTGGCCGGTGCTATCGCGCACCTGAAGGCTATGGACGGCTCCAATCAGAAGGTGGCCACCATTGGTTACTGCTCGGGCGGGCGGCAGTCGTTCCTGGCTGCCTGCAGCCTGCCGCTGGACGCCGCCGTCGACTGCTACGGCGCCTTCGTGCTGGCCGCGGCTCCCGAGGGGGCGCCGCTGAGCGCGAGTCCGATCGGCCATCTGGCCAAGGACCTGTCATGCCCGTTGCTCGGCCTGTTCGGCGTCGAGGACCAGTTCCCGGCCCCGGCCGAGGTGGCGGAGCTCGAGAAGATCCTGACGGAACAGAGAAAGACATTCGAGTTCCACAGTTACGAGGGTGCGGGCCATGCCTTCTTCGCCACCAACCGTCCCAGCTACCGGCCCGAGGCGGCCAATGACGGGTGGGAACGGATCTGGGACTTCTTCGGACGGTACCTGAGCAGCTGATCCGTCGGTCGGGCGGAGGAGGATCACACAATGTGTACGTACCAGACGACGACCCTGGCTTTGGAAGGCAGCGGTAAGGGTGCCGAGGGGTGGTTCGCGCTGACTGAGGCCAGCGTCTACTTCGACCATCCTGTGCACGCCGGCGCCGGGCACACGCTGAATATCGACTTGCTGAATCCTGGCCGGGGACCTTCGTCACGGGTGGCCGTCGAACTCGATCCGGGGTCGGCCCGGTCCTTGGCCGAAGCCATCCTGGCCACGCTCGAGAGCGCACCCGCCGGCCAGCTGACGGGTGAATGAGATGGCGGGGTCGGCCCGTCCGGTGGTGGTGCTGTTCGATGTGGACGAGACCCTGGTGCATACCGGAGGATCGGGGGCGCGGAGCTGGAGGGCCGCGTTCCAAGCGCTCTATGGGATTCCCGCCGACATCGGTGAGCACAGCTCGGCTGGGGAGACCGATCCCCAAGTGGCCCGAGCCACGTTCCGGGGCGTGCTCGGCCGCGATCCGAGCGACGACGAACTGAGCCGGATCTATGCCCGGTACCTGCTGCACCTGGCCGACGACATCGTGGTGTCGGAGCAGTACCGGGTGCTGTCCGGCGCGCGCGACACCCTGGTGCGGCTCGGGGGCGAAGGGGTGACGCTGGGCCTCGTGTCCGGGGCTATGGAGGGCGCAGCGCGTACCAAGCTGATGCCGGGCGATCTGAACCGGTTCTTCCTCTTCGGCGCCTACGGGTCCGACTCGACCGATCGGGGCGCGTTGACCTCGATCGCCGTCGAGAAGGCGGCTCGTCTGCACGGCGGTCTGAGCGCCGACCAGGTGTTCGTGGTGGGTGACACGCCACATGACATCGAAGCCGGCAAAGTGGCCGGAGCGGTGTCCGTCGGGGTGGCGACCGGCCACTATTCCGTTGAAGAATTGCAGGCCGCTCAGGCCGACCACGTACTGCGGTCGCTGGCGGACCCGTTTCCGGGCGGGTGACCTGCCCGGTGGGATCGAGGTCGTCCCAATTGGGATC
>Ga0307374_10005305_pt1 | contig 20896 bp, 18 predicted proteins | sample OX3MG_FD_202532 | JGI IMG/M metagenome (GOLD analysis project Ga0307374, IMG submission 202532) | Soil microbial communities from Risofladan, Vaasa, Finland - OX-3 | ecosystem: Environmental > Terrestrial > Soil > Coastal area > Acid sulfate soil | place: Finland: Risofladan, Vaasa | collected...
ACCAACCCCCTGACTGCGGGCTTAGCGGCCTGATGAACCTATCCCTAACTTCCGACCGAATTTACACCAACGATGGGACTTGACTTCGAGTCCGCCAGCCCGCGATCCGCATGAGGTCTCCCTCTTCCCCCCCGGCTGCGAGCCAGGAGTCGGCAAATGTGTGCCGGAATAGATGAGGCCAAACTTTGGTCGCCAGACCGGCCTGGGTCGCCCGGTCGCAGACCATCTGATAAACGCCAGAAGAGGTCATCTTGCCCCGACGTCCCAACCACAACCATGGTGAACTAGCACGGCGATGCCTGTCCCGGAACCGTAGATAGCGGTCGAGGTCCCTGGCAACCACGGCACCGAACGGGGCCAATCGCTCTCTGCTTCCCTTCCCCATGACCTTCACGGTGTTAGCCCTCAAGTCGAGGTCCTCCACCTTGAGATCGGCAAGTTCTGACCGCCTAACTCCGGTGTCGATCAACAAGCTAAGGAGCGCCGCGTCCCGCCGGTCCTCGAACGTCCGGCCCTCACAGGCCTTCAAGAGCAGGCGGATCGAATCCTCTGGGATGACCTCCGGGAGCACCTCCGGCACCGTGGGCGATTGCATCCTGGCCATCGGCGACGCTTCGATCTCTTCCTCTCGCTCCAGCCAGGCAAAGAACCGATGGAGTGCCCTGAAGCGATTGGCGGCGGTTGCCGGCGCGTATCGCTGGAGTTGATCCATCATGAAGGCCTCCAGGTGCCTACGTTCGATCCGGAGCGGATCCACGGGAAGACCGACCTCAGTGGCGAGCTCGGCATACTTCGCGGCCGCTGCCCTGTAAGTGACCAGGGTCTTGGGCTTTGCACGACCCGCCTCGAGCGACCGCTCAAAGGACGTCCAGAGCGAACCCAGTGGGGCGTCGGACCGGCGAGAGGGCAGCGGGACGATCTCAGCCATTTGACGAAATTATCGTCTATAACAGCGGTGTGCTAACCCGGTGGTGGTAACAATCCTATGTTATCGTCTGTAGTTGAACTTGCGGAGCGGGAGACGGGTCTCGAACCCGCGACCTTCTGCTTGGGAAGCAGACGCTCTACCAACTGAGCTACTCCCGCTTGCGGGCGGGAGTATATCGCTCCCCAATCGGCCCACCTTCGTTATCCACGGCATCAACTACTGCCAGGGCGGGCTAGACGGGCAGCTCCTCTGAGCCCAGCGGAGGCGCTGCAATCATGGAGACGACGGACCCGTCTCCACCGCTGCGCTCAACGGTCTCCGCGACGGCCGCCACATAGGCGGCCAAATCACTCGGTGCGTCGCCGTCCCCCTCGACCGAGACGATGACCCGGTAGCTCGGCCGGTCGGGGTCGGGAATGATCAGGACCCAACCAGCGTCAAGCTCCACCTTGAGTCCGTCGGTGAGGTCAATCCGCTCCGTGTGATACCTGTCCACCAGGAGGCGCATGACCTCGCCCTTTACCTCCCAGGGGCAGGCAACGGCGCCTTCCAGATGCGCGCCCTGGACCAGCTCCCGGCGCAGGTCCGAAAGTCGGCTGTTGGTGGTGACCAGCATCTCGACGGCGGTCAGGAGTGTGAACATCGCGTCGTAGGCACTCAGGTGCGCCGGCCAGACGAACCCTCCCGTCTCATCGAAGGCCACCAGGGCGTCGTTCCTCGTCGCGGAGCGGACGATGGAGGCGGAGTCGGCCCGAGTCAGGACAAGTTTGCCTCCGTTGTCGGCTATCACCCTCTCCAGCCGCCGGGATGCCGACACCGGAGCCACAACCGTGCCCGGACCCTTGGCGCGCAAGGTCAGCAATGTGAGCAGACAAGTAGCCTCCTCGTAGCTGATCACAGCGCCGGCGTCATCGATCATCGCCAAACGCTGAGAAGAGGGGTCCAAACGGGTGCCGAGGAGTGCATCCACCGTCTTGGTGATGGCTGAAGCCTGAACCAGCTCTTCGTCTTGATTGCGGGCCTGGGGCCAGAGTGCTGCCTCCTCCTCGAACCCGGAGCGCAGGGTGATGGCTTCGACATGGGCCTCCCGGAGGAGGTAAGGCAGGATCAGAGAAGCGCTGCTGAAGCCAAAGTCCACCAGAACGCGAGGGTGGGCATCGCGAATCGCGTCAAGCGCCAGCTGCGAGGCGGCATGGCGGCCGTAGCTGGCGAGAGCCCCGTCAACGTCTTCAATGTCGGTGATCTCGCCAGGCAGAACGCGGCGAAAGTCCTCACGGAAGAAGGTGTTCTCCAACTTGCGCTCCTGGCGGCGGTCGAGGGCCATACCTCGCTCATCCAGGACCATCAGATCGGCGGAACGGGCGTCCAAGGGCGAAGCCAGCACGTGCACGGAGCCCACCACACCCGACTCTCTGGTGTAGTAGCAGGTCACCGGTACAGGGAGCTCCGCCAGGTCGACCACCCGGGCGCCCGCCGACAGCATCCCAGCGATCATGGCCCGCTTGATCATGCCCGAACCCGGGCTCCGGTCGCGACAGATGGCCAGCTGGCTGCCCCTCGGTTGGGTGGCGGACCAAGCCGCAGCCAGGCGGGCGCACCATTCCGGAGTCAGCTCCACGTTGATGATCCCGGTGATCCCCGACTTGCTGAAGAGACTGCTCCGCCAGGTTCCGGCCCAGATCACCGACTCGTGGACCACCGAACCGGCCTCGATCTCCTTGCCGGGCCAGATGCGTACCCCGGAGTCGACCACCGAGCGGGCCCCGATAGTGCAGTCGTCTCCGATCACACTGGAGTCCTGGAGCACAACGTCGGGCTTGAGCGTCGCCGAGCTGCAGACGACAGCCTGGCGCAGGCGGCTGCGTTCGCCCACGTAGACCTGAGGCCAGAGGACGCTGTTGCTGACCTTGGCGCCGGCGTCGACCACGGCATATCGATCCACCACCACCGGCCCATTGAGGAAGGCCTCGTGGCCGATCACGGCATCACGCCCGATGAAGGCGGGCCCTTCGATCCGGGCGGTGTCGGCTACCGAGGCTCCCTCGTTGATCCACTGGGAGGGACCCGTGCGTTGGCCTGCGATCTCACAGGCGACCCTGCCCTCCAGGGCATCCCAGTTGGCCTGCAGATAGCTCTGCACGCTGCCGATGTCGCACCAGTAGCCACGCCCCACCGTCGCCCAGAGCGAATCCCGGCGACGCAGCATCTCCGGGAAGACATCCTGAGACCAGTCGTAGGCAACCGCCTCCGGGCAGTAATCGAGAACGGCGGGCTCGACGATGTAGATGCCGGTGTTGACTTGGTCGCTGAAGACCTCGCCCCAAGACGGCTTCTCCAGGAAGCGCTCGATGCGGCCATCGGAGGCGGAGATGACGACCCCGTACTCGAGCGGATTGGCGACACGAGAGAGGACCAGTGTGGCCTGCGAACTGTGGTCGCGGTGAAAAGCCACGGCCTGGGTGAGATCGATGTCGGTGAGGGCATCGCCACTGATGACAATGAACGTTTCGTCCAGCAAACTTGCGGCGTTCCTGACGCTCCCTGCGGTACCCAGGGGGCGGTCCTCGACCACGTAGTCGAGCTGCATGCCCAGCTCGGCGCCGTCCCCGAAGTAGTTGCGGATACTGGCGCCGAGATACTGCAGCGTAATGATCACCTCGGTGATACCGTGCCGCCGGAGGAGCCGGAGAACATGCTCCATACAGGGACGTCCAACTACGGGAACCAGGGGCTTGGGCCGTCGGCTGGTGAGCGGGCGCAGGCGGCTTCCCTCGCCGCCCGCCATCACGACCGCCTTCATCGGAGCATGTCCTGACCCACCTTCTGACCCTTGGCCGACCCAGCTCCCTCGAGACCGAGTTTGATCATACGGAGAGTCGGCGCCGGCGACGACTCAGCAACCAGAGCAAGAGAGTCGCCAGAAAGACCGATCCAACCGTGACCGCCGCTGTTCCCACCAGCTCGGCCACGGCGCTGGAAGCGCTGTAGCTGGGCGGTTGCGGCAGTTTCTGCAGTCGGTGTAAATACAACCGAGTGGGCGATACCGCCACCACCAATCCGCGCGTATGGGAGGAGAAGACGGGTCCCACGGTGGCCAGCTGGGAGACCGACGCGTTGGGCGGTGGGGCCCGATACCAGGTGTAGCCGCCGTCGGGTGTGAGCAGCGTGCCAAAGCCGTCCGTTCCCAGGTAGGCCGATGTCGCCCCATCTGCCACCAGGGCTGTCACGGCAGGCACTCCACCCAGTCCGCCATAGGGCAAGACTTGAAATGACCTAGCCCAGGCGTTACCGTCGCCGCGCCAGACGAGCCCGCTCGGCTCCCCCACCAGAACAACGCCATCGGAGAGCTCTGTCAGAGCCGTCGTCGTACGCGCGAACCTGGGCGCACTCCGGACCAGGGTCCAGCGCCGGCCCGGCGGACGTCGCCAGAGGCGTCCATTCACCAGTGCCAACCACGCGCGACCGGCGGTAGGCGGGGCGATAACCGCGCATCCGCTGCCGGAAGTGGTCTTCTTCAGCGGACTCCCGAGCCGACCGCTGAAGAGGCCACTCGAGGTCGCGACCGCTACGAGCACCTGGTCGTGTCCGAAGAGGGCCAGGGCCCTGGGTGACCCCGACACCCTGGGCAGTTGGCGGATGCTGCCGCCTCTCCGCACGTCGACCAGCTGGCCTCGGCCAAAGGCAACCACACCTTGTGAGCCAGAGGCACCGACCGCAACGGCGGGTCCGAGCCCGGACGGTAACTTCAGCTGGCTGAACCGACCTGAGGTTGGGGAATACCAGCCCGGAGCCCCCTTCGAGATTGCCAGCGTGATCGAACCCTGGTCTGACGCAATCACCGATATCGGTGGCGTTCCACCGGGCGCCGCCACCCACCAGCCAGCTGTCGCGGAGACCGGCATGACGGTCCAGAGGAGGGCGAGACCCAGCGCCAGAGGCACAGTCATGAGCGCCCGACCAGCCCCCCTCACCGGCTTATTGCCCATAGAGACCGCTCACGATTGTGGCCAGCAGGAAGAGCTCGGCCACCACATGGACCACTGCCGCGGGGAGAAGGCTGTTACAGCGCTGGGTCATCCAGCCCCAGATAAGCCCGAGCAAAATCACGATCGGGATCAGGCTGTCGGTGGGTCCCTGGTACTGGGAGGCGATATGGGCGATTCCGAAAATCAGCGCCTGGACCACGAGCGCCACCCAGCGGGAGTGCTGGCGCTCCAAGGCCGCCAGCAGAACACCCCTGAACTGGATCTCTTGGGCGATGGCGCTAGTGGCGTTGGTCATGCCGTAGGCAACCGCAGCAGATCCGCCGAAGGAGAGCAGCGGGATCCCCTCCCGGCCAATCAGGGGTCCCGGCAGGAGGAAAGCGACCGCTAGAAATACGAGAGAAACTGAGATCGCCATCAGCACCGGACCCCGCCGCGGGAGAACCCAGAGCCGGATGTTTGGCCTGGGCTCCGGCGTCAGGTAGTAGAAGGCGGCGGCCATAGCCAGGGCCACCAGCAGCCAGGCGACTCCGGCCCAGGCGTTGCGGGCGAGGCCATAGGGGGCGCCGAGGAAGGACGGCGCCGATCCGGAGAAGCCGAGCAGCCAGAGCCAGCAGGAGTACGGGAGGGTGAGCGTCAGCAGCGCAAAGGAGAGCGGCGCCAGCCGGCGCAGGGATCTGATCAGAAGCGTCGCTGCAGCGATCGCCGCGAAATAGCCGGTCAGGCGCCAGAGGTCGGGATCCACGCTCTGGGGATCACCGAAGAGGCGGGGAAGGAGCATGGTCAGGGCCGCTCCGCCCAAGACGACAGCCAAGCTCCCCCAGGAACGAAACATGGTGCGACCGGAAGCGAGGCTGGAGTCGGCCCGGCGCTGGAGCAGCCCGGCCATCACGATCTAGCCGATCGGGCTCCGCCTACTTGGTCGAGGAGTCGGACGCCCCACCGGTGCTAGCCGCCGAGGTTCCTGAATCCCGACTCGGGGCGGGAGCGGCGATCTCAGGCCCGTCTTCGTTCTCACCTCGGATCCGGTCGACCAGATCGTAGACCCGGTCCTGGACTGTCCCAGAGAAGAGGAAGGCCACGCCGGCCGCCGCCAGCAGTCCCCCGGCCAGCCACGCCTTGGACCTGCGACGGCGCCTGCGGGGCGGGTCGATGCCGGTCTTGCGCAGCGAACCCTCGACCCGCTTGCGGGCATCGTCGGGAAGTGACTTGGTGGCCTCGTAGGCCGCCTGGATCACCAACTCCACGAACTCGGCCGAGCGGTCCCTGGCGAGTTCGAGCACCTCAGCCGCACGCTTCTGGGCGGTGTCCGCGGCAGGCTGGACTGCGGTCGCGATCCGCCCCGCCACCTCGGGTACTTGCTGGGAGACGGCGCTCAAGGCCGGCGCAACCGCATCTCCGGCGCTCCTGACCCCGCTGCCGATAACTTCGACGACCGCCCCTGCCGCATCGCCGGCGGTGCTTCCGAGCCGCTCGATGGGTCGCTGCTTCTGGTTAGAGAATTTCATGGCACGGCCTCCTGACTGCTGTCCTCCGAGTCTACCCACGTGGGCAGCCAAAACCGCCCAGCGATGTGGAAATTCGCCGTGCATACGCTGGCCATCAGGGCTTCCCCTTGGGCCAGCCCGGTGGGAAATGCTCCAACGGCCCGTGCCCCGCGCCCAGGCCGGGGGCTGCAGCAATGGCCGCTGTCACGTACTTCTTGGCTTCGTAGATGGCGTCCAGTGGAGCCTGCCCCCGGGCCAAATGAGCTGCAATGGCCGCCGAGAAGGTGCAGCCCGTGCCGTGGGTATGCCGGGTCGGGAGGCGTCGCCCCTCAAGTCGGGTTACCCCACCACCCTGGTGCACAACCAAATCGGTCGGATCGCCTGAAGAGTGCCCGCCCTTGACCACCACGAAGTCGACCCCGAGGTCACCTATGAAACGGCCGGCTCTAATTGCTTCCGCCTCGTCTCCAACCGGTAGGCCAGAGAGAGTTGCGGCTTCGGGCCAGTTGGGCGTGACGACCAAGGCCAGCGGCAGCAGCTCTTGTCGCATGGTCTCCACCGCTTCTTCCTCGAGCAGACGGTCACCGCTCTTGGCCACCATCACGGGGTCGACCACCAAAGGACCCCAGTTGCGCTTGCCCAGTTCGTCGCAGACCACCTCGATGTGGGCAGCCGAGAGCAGCATGCCGGTCTTGGCAGCGGTGGGGCGGAGATCCGAATCAAGCGCCTCGAACTGCTCCCGAACGAAGTCCAGGGGCAGCGGGTGGATGGAGCGGACCTGGATGGTGTTCTGGGCTGTTAGGGCTACGGCGACACTGACGCCATAGACAGAGCAGGCGGCGAAGGTTTTGAGGTCCGCCTGGATACCGGCCCCGCCGCCCGAGTCGGTGGTGGCCACGGTCGCGGCTATCCGAGTTGTCGCTGAGACCCGGCTCACCCGGAGAACTCAGAGGCGGTGGCGGGTTGACCGACTCCCGCGCCCCCGACACGGCCTCGTTCCCATCGCCGGGCAAGCCAGTAGGCGAGGCCCGTCACCACGACCCCGACAAATCCCGAGATGTCGGCGGGCTGGCCGATGAAGAGGTGTTGGGCCAGGGGTGACACGAATCCCCACTCACCCGGAGGAGGAGGTTCGTTGAAGAACAGCAGGGTTGCCAGGGTGCCAGCCGCGAAAGCCGCCATCACGGGCCAGCGAAACCCAGCGCTGTACCAGTAGCCCCGGAGTGATACGAGGGCGCGGGGGTGTATCTCGCGGCGGCGCGCCAGCGTGTCCAGGATCACCAGCACACCCCATGCCGGAAACCAGACGTAGGTGATGGTGAGGAAGTCAACGTAGTTGCCTTGGAAGCCGACGCCGGCGAAGAGGACCAGGGCCCCGATCACTCCCCCCACCACGCCGACGGCGGTGGCTGCCGCCCAGCGTCGGAGCCGGATGCCGATCGCCAGGGCGCAAAGAGCAGCAGAGTAAACGTTGAGGTAGTTGGAACTGAGTTCCGCCACGATGATGAAGGCGGCGAAACAGTAGCCGAACCAGGCGGGAACCGAGTCAACGATCAGGTTGGGCAGGAGTTTGCCGGGATCGATGGTCTGAATCGCCGCACCGAGCAAGCCACAGATCACCAAGCTGGCGGCGCTGCCACCGCCGCTCGCCAGTGCCACCCGCACCCCCGATGCATCTATCGGTAGGTATCGGGAGTAGTCGGCGGCGTAGGTTACCCAGGAGACGATTAGGGCAAAGGTGAGAGTGAAGCCGAGGGCCATGGCGGCCAGGTGAGGGCCCAGGGCGAGCTGGCTCTGGAGTCCAAGGTCCCAGCGCCCGAAGGTGAATAGCCCCAGCACGAAGCAGACGATCAGGAAGGCAGGCACCTGGATGTGCTGGAAGACGGAGATGGTGCGGTGACCGTAGACGGCGACCAAGAAGGACACGCCAGTGATCGCCACCAGCAGGAGTGGCTCTACCACTGATGGAGCGGTATGCAGGATGGGCAGGGCCTTGGTGGTGGTGACCGCGATGGCGCAGTCGTAGGCAAACCACCCGATCGCAATCAGCATGGTTAGCAGCCCACCAACTACCGCTCCGCGGCGACCGAAAACCATCCGCGACTGCACGATCTGTGGCGCTCCCGACAGCACCCCGGTGATGCTCAGCAGGCCGATGAATGCTGCCCCGGCCAGCGCTCCCGCAATGAGAACCAAGGCCGCATCCCAGAAGCCCAGACCAGCCGAGGAGATGAGGAGCGCCCCGGCGAAGAGGGAAAAGAAGTCGGCCAAGGCGCCGCCCCAGATGAAGAAGAGCTCACGTGGTCGGCCCTTCCGTCGCTCCGCGGGAACCGGATCCAGGCCGCGCAGCTCGACGCGGAGGAACTCATCGTCCTCGGCCTGGTTGGACTCCGACTCCAAAGGCCATCCGGCTGCCGGCGCACCTGAAGGGTACCCGTCTACCATTCCCTAGCTCCTCTAGATCTACCTCTCGCCAAGGACTTGGCAGGTCGAGGCTTCCCGACGCTGGTACTAACCAGATCCGGTCATCAGGGTTGGCGGTCTGCCTCTCAGCGCCCTGCCGGCGCACCCCTAGCTGGGAGCCGTGCTCCGGGGGCGAGTATAGGCGCGGAAGAGGGCAGCCGCGCGCAAGATGCCGCGTCCGCCGCCGTCGATAATCACTGGGTGCCCCAAGATCCCCTGATCTTCACCGCCCGCTGGCCGGTGCGTACCTACGAGGTGGATCGCCAAGGGCACGTCAACAATGCTGTCTACCTGAACTACGCCGAGGAGCTGTCAGCCCAGCACTCAGAACATCTCGGCTACGGGGAGGCCTGGGCCACCGCCCAGGGAGGGGCTTGGGTGATCCGCCGCAATGAGGTCACCTACTTCAGCCCAGCCCGCTTCGGCGACATGCTCGAGCTCACCGTCCGCGTGGAGTTGGTGAAGGGTGCCCGGGGTCAGCGCAGAACGACGATCAAGGTCCTGCCCGAAGGGCGGCTGGTGGCCGAGATCTTCACCGAGTGGGTCTGGGTGCGAGGCAGCGATGGCAGGCCTTCACCAGTGCCCCAGCAGCTTGTAGATCTAGCCTCCGTGGCAACCACCGCCACTTTGAGGCGGCGCCAGGCGGAGCGGAGAACCGGCCCGGAGAAGTAGCTAGGTCGCCCCAACGTGAGAGATAAGAACAGCCTTTCCGGACACTGCGATGAGCATCTGCAACTGCCCATGCACGTGACTTGGTAGTAGCACGCGTAACTTATGCCAACCGGAGCCGACCTTGGTCGCTCTCTGCGCCAGTAGGTGCCACGCCGAGGAACCGGACAGCTGATACCTCACTCGGAAGGATCCCCCGTTCTGGCGATAAGCAAAGGAAAAGCTCGCACCGGCCTTCTCGTCGACCGATGGGATATAGAGTCGGTCGTCAGCGACTCCCGGCTCGATCGCATATAGGCCATGGTGAGGGGGTGGGCTTGTAAACCCCGGGAAGACCGCTGGAGTGACCGTAGTCTGCCTGCCCCCGACATGATAAATACTGGTAAGCCACTGCAGGGCGTTGACAGAAAAAACCTCCCGCAGCGGGAAGTACCTGCCTCCCAGCAGACGATCCATCGGCAGCAACTTCAGTGCCGGATCCTCAGTGCGCGGTGACTTGTCCCACTCCGAAATGAGTACCCACTCAACGCCGCGCGCTCTTAAAAACCGCAGGATGGCACCCGGCTTGGATATATGGCGAAGCGGGGCGGCCTCTGATCCGTCGAGATAGAAGAGGGAGTCCGGGTTATCGAGGTAGTAGGTCCGGTCTTCCAGTGTCGCAATCTTCTGCTCCGCTGGAATTCTGCGGTTTATCCACTGCCAGGCGAGATAGTCCCCGGTGTCCGTCGACCACAGGATATCCGAGTCGGACCCCAGATACCTCAGCCCCTGGATATAGCTGGTCAACACAGGGAAAGACTCCGTTGTCCAGACATTGTGTTGACCGGGGCCGGCCAGGCTGAGCCCGACAGCGACGGCGCCAGAGGCCACGGCGGTGAGGGCGAGAGTCGCCGGAACAACGATGCGAGCGAGTTTGCCCGCTGGTCCTGGTCTTGAGGTCAGAGATCGGCCCGCGCGCGGCAGCCGGGCCAGGAGGCAAGCACCGAGGACTACCGATACGCAGAGCAGCGGCATCAGATAGCGCACCCAGTACCATCCGGGAGCGAGCAGAATGCCGATAATACAGATGCAGGCAAGCCCGAACCAGGCAAACCTTCGATCCCCATTGCGAGCCCTCCAGCCCGCATACAAGACTCCGGGCGCCACCCCTATTGCGAGCATGTTCTTGTTGACGAGTGCGGTTCCTAGTTCCGCGAGCCGGACCGGCAATCGGGTTCCCGCCCACTCGCGCAGGGCAGATATCTTCAGCCCTGCCTCACTAGCAGCAAACACCGGACTCGCCAGACCTACCCCGTGAAACAGACTGCCAGCCAAGGGATAGATCGGGTCGTGGCTGATTATCCAGTTACGCAGGAGCCAGGGCGACGCGACCACTAGACACGTACCTATGTAGCAGGATCCGTATCTCACCCATCTGCTGGGACGCACAGAGAGCAGAACCGCTAACAGTCCAATTCCGGGTACCATCAACCCAATCAGGTTGGTGAGGAGAGCGAGACCTCCCACGACACCGGCGCTCACCCACGCAATCACGCTGCTGTGTTGAAAGGCGGCATCGACCAACAGGAAAGTAGCAGCCGCCAGGGCTGCCAGGAGCATGTAGTCGGTCGTCCAGACGCCGTAGAGAACCAAGAGGGGGGACCCCGAGGCTAACAGCAGTGCCCAGCTCGCCTCTGCTTCGCCAAACCGCTGCCGTGTATAGCCAAAAGTGAGCATGAAGAGCGCCGCAAGCAGAGTAGGTGACGCGAGCCTCAGGTAGAGATCGTGGAACCCACCCCCAATCAGATCGGTAACAAGACCTGCCGCGGGAAACAGGGGAGGATAGTTGTAGCTGCTTTCAATCCCGATCGAGGGTCCGTACATGAGAGGGGGGCTGGGTCTACCGAAATACCAGAAGCGGGCACTAGCGGCGTGGTAGATGGTGGCATCCCATTCGACGACCGGGGACATCGCTGCGTGAACGACAGTGAATACAAAGGTAAGAGCGGCTACCGCAATCGCACCGATTCGCAGCCACCTGTAGGCGCCGCTGAGCTTGGAGCGGGCAACCGAACCTTCGGCCAGGGGACGCTTTCGCGTGTCGCTGGTTAGGTGCCAGGTGACCGCGATGGCCAGGAGCACCAGAATCTGGAGAAGGAGAGCCATCGGCACGGTGACTTGAGCAACCACCACCATCAACATGCCGACGAAGCCGGTGAGTGCAACCAGCAGGACTAATGTCAGTCCGATTCGGCTGGCCCACGACCGGGCGAAGACTGAGCGAGACAGGAGGACCTCGCTCAACAACCAAGAACTGACTGCCGGTAGAAGCAGGTCCGCCGCCACCTTCAGGGATCCGGCGGGTATCACCAGAGGTCCCGCAACGGTCGGATGAGCCAGCCACTGGACTAGGGCAACGCTGAACTGCGGGAGCCACGTGATCTGTCCGCCGACGTAGTACGCAAGCCCTGCGCCAACAAGCAGAACGAGGATGAGAAACCACCCTACGGGAAGGTCGGCTGTCTCCCGTGGTGCATTGCTAGCCACGCCAGTCAGCTCGCGATCCGTCCGATCGCTCATGACGCCTCCCCGAGTGGATCCGACCTTGTCTGGTCTGCGCCGGAATCAGGCCGCTGGGCTGCCGCCCCGCAGCTGACGCAGTTCCCGGCGAAGAGTGAACAGCGCCTTTAGGTGTTCCACCGCGATGCCCGGAATCCGACTCGGCCTGTATACCTTGGTAGTGCCCGCAGTACGCTCGCGGTGATGGCACGGCGCTTGCGCGACCCGAAGGCCGGCCGACGCGGCTCGAGCATTGAATTCCCACCAGAATCCCTGGCGCAGCAGACCAGGGTGCCCACTGAGGATCCTCTCCAGCGCGGCCTGACGCACCACCAAAAATGGGCAGGACGGATCGCGCAGTCGAACTGGAAAGAGCGCCTCATACACGAGCCGGAAGAGTCGCGACATCACCTTGCGGTAGGCGCGATCATGACGTGGATTTCGATATCCGACAACCATGTCATTATCGCCCAAAAGCTGGAGCAGGCCGACGAAGTCTCCGGGATCGCACTGACCATCCGAGTCGATAAAGGCCACCACCGGGGAGGTCGTGGCACGCAGTCCATCGACTACGGCACGTGAGTACCCCTTGCGCTCAGTTGAGGTTACCAGAAGCAGAGGAAGGGTTTTTGCCGCTTGCTCTATGACCTGAACCGTGTTGTCGGTGGAGCCGTCCTCGCAGACCACGAATCTGAGCGGGATCCCCGTGTCTACAGCGACAACTTGATAGAATTCGCGAAGCGTCTCAGCAATGCCGTCCCCCTCGTTATGTGCCGGCAGTACGACGTCAATCGGGTCCTCCGGAGCGACCACGTCTGGCTACCTCGACATCAACGCCTGGTCGAGCCGGGCAAGTCGAGCAGCGTCCAAGTTGGTCGTGCACCAAGAAGTGGTGCGCTCCAGCCCCTGTCTGAGCGGTACCTGAGGACTCCAGCCCAACAGAAGTTCGGACTTGCTGACGTCGGCGGCACGGCTGAGGACACCCACCGGTTTGTCCAGCTGGTAGTCAATTGACTTGGGAGACCAATCCAAGAGCTGGAAGATGAGCTCCATCAGTTCCTGGATGCTGGTGTGGATCGGGCTACCCACATTGACGACATCGAAGCCTCTAAGGCGAGCTCCCGCCAGGGCCATTCCCATGGCAGTGTCATCGACAAAGGTGAAGTTCCGGGTCTGAGTGCCGTCGCCCCACACCGGAAATGGATCCATCCGGGCGAGCGCCTTGGCAATCAGCGCGATCACCGCGTGGCTTTCATTTTCCCGAGGTCCATAAGCGGTAAACAGCCGGCAGGCGATCGCATCCATGCCGTACTGCTTGTGGAAGGCACGGACCTGCATCTCGCCCATGAGTTTCGCCCAGCCGTACTCGCCATCCGGGAATGCCGCACCCTGAACCTCAAATCCGGCTGCGGTCTCAGGCAAGAGTCCGCGCTCCGTGGCACTCGACTGCAGCGTGGTGGGATAGGCGCAGGCGGAACTGGCGAAGACGACGCGACCAACCTGTGCCGCAGCCGCAGCGGTGAGGACCGCATGATCCAGAACCAGATTGTTCATACATTCGACCGGGTGAGTGTCGATGTAACCGCGGCCGCCATGCATGGCGGCCAAGTGGAACACTGTTTGCTGTCGCTGCGTTGCCCGCCGGGCGAGGCCTGCATCGCGCAGGTCACCGCGATGGAAGGAGATCCGCTCGGCGACTGCCGCCAGGTTCTCCACGTGGCCGCTGCTCAGGTCGTCTGCGACGGTCACGTCGGCTCCCGCTTCCAGGAGGAGTTCAACCAGGTGGCTCCCAATAAAGGATGCACCCCCGGTAACCAGGACCCGATCGCCAGAGTAGGACTCCCGCAGGATTGTTCGAAAGTCGGGGTGACTCATCGCTGCGGATTGTGGCACGCACCTGCTGGCAGGGTATTCACATTGAAGTCACGACCATGTTCCGATTCCGCCGATGCCGCAGGCCCGATCTAATCGACTTGCCTGGGTTAGCGGTCCTTCACCTGGTTAGTCCCCAGGTGTTGACAAGGTGGTGGGGGTTGGGCGGACAGAAGGCATAGCGCCCACCCGCCCCAGGCTGAGGAAGCCCGCGAACATGATCGCTGCGCCGACCGACTCGAAGACTCCGAGTTCATTGAGATTGCCGCCGACTGTCTTGGCCAGTGAGAAGCCCAGGGCCACCAACAGGGCACCCACCGTCAGAAGCACGTTGCAGAGCACCCGATCGAACCCGGCTCGCGACTGGATGAAGCGGAGCGCAGAGTAGGCTGAGCCGCCCGCCAAGATCAGGGTGCCGAGGATGTTGAACGTGACCGCGGCCACGAAGAGCGGTGTCCCATGGCCCACCAAGGCGCCGCCCAGCACCCCGGCGCTGGTACTCAGCTTCGCCGCATCCACTGGGACCACGGCGGCGTCCACCGCGAGGAGGACGGTCAGTGCGACCAGCACCCCGGCGCAAATCCGACCGACCCGGACCGGGGCGAGGAGAAAGGCTGTCCCCAAGGCCAAGTAGATGACACCAAGCACCCCGCCTAGGAGATAAAACGCTCGGAACAAGGGGACGGAGAAGCCGTAGGCCTGGCCCAGGGCCTGAGTCAGGGCCGCCGCGGCAAAGATCGCTAGGCCAGCGCCCCAGGCGGCGAATGCTGGCCGGCGGCTTCGCCACCAGTGCCCCCAGACCACCGCCGAGAAAGCCGCCCCCAGCAGGCAAGCCACCACCGCTGCGCCCATCTTCTCCCCACGCGACACGTCGCTGAACCAGCGGCCCGAGGGTAGCACTCAGCAACGGCCCGGGCCTAGCGCCCAGCCATAATCGCGGCGTGCGCTACCGCGACCTGGACGGACGCCGGCTTTCGGTGGTCGGCCTGGGGTGCTGGCAATTCGGGGACAAGCTTTGGGGATACGGCAGCGAGTACTCGCAAGCAGACTCGCTGGCGGTGATCCAGAGAGCACTGGAACTCGGGGTGACGGTCTTCGACACGGCCGAGCTGTATGGGTCGGGGCGCAGCGAGATGCTGGTGGGATCGGCTCTCAGCTCCTGGACAGGGGATCGCTTCCTGGCAACCAAGTTCCTCCCCATCATGCCGACGCCACCAGTGATGGTCTCCCACTGCGAACGCAGCTTGGACCGCCTCCAGGTGCCACTGGTCGACCTGTACCAGATCCACTGGGCCAACCCCGCCGTGCCTCTGTCCGTTCAGATGAGAGGCATGCGCCGAATCCTGTCACTCGGACTTAGCCGATACGCCGGGGTCAGCAACTTCTCGCTAAAGAGGTGGATCGCGGCGGAGAGGCACCTCGGACACCCGGTCATCTCCAATCAGGTCCGGTATAACCTGCTGCAGCGACGCCCCGAGCCGTCGCTGCTTGAGTACGCGCAGAGCAACGCCCGCCTGATCCTTGCCTACAGTCCACTCGCCCAGGGCGTCCTCGGTGGCCGCTACCGGCCGGGCAATGCTCCTCGGGATGTGCGACGGACCAACGCTCTCTTCACAGACACTGCGCTGGCCGCTGCCGCCCCTCTTCTCGACATCATCCGACAGATCGCAGACTCCCACCAGAGCACCATGTCCCAGGTGGCCCTCGCCTACCTGATAGCTCAGCCCCAGGTGATCGTCATCCCGGGCGCAAAGACGATCGAGCAGCTGGAGTCGAACGTGGCCGCGGCCGACCTGCGCTTGAGCCCGGATGAGCTCCTGGCGCTGCGCCGCGGCGCCGACCTTGTCCAATACTCAAGAGCGCGCGCGGCCACCCAGGTCGCGGCCCGGCTGCTGCCGCGGCGGCTCGCCGGAAGCGACAGCTAGACGCCCTCCCCGGACACGTCCTCAGGATCTCCCAGGGCCCACCTCTCGAGCCGGTGCCGCGCGAGAACGATGCCCCCCAGGATGAGCAGCAGGACGGCTATCCCAGCGGCCAAAGAAATCCAGCTGAGATCACCTCCATAACGGTGGTAGGCTCCGCCCAGCTCAAAGCCGACGAGGCCATAGGCGGTAGCCCACACCGCCCCACCCAAGGCGTTGAACAGTAGGAAGGTTCGGTAACGCATGGCGGCGGCGCCGGCCGCGATGGCCCCCCAGGTGCGCAGCACGGCAATGAAGCGGGCAATGAAGACACCCAACGGCCCACGATGCTCGAAGAATCGATGGAGCAAGTTGAGGCGGGCACGGTCGAGGCGCACCCAGCCGCCAAATCGCTCCAGGAGAGCACGCCCAGCCAGCCGACCGATGCCATAACCGAAGTTGTCGCCCAGGATCGCACCGGCGGCTGCAGCGGCTACCACACCGACCAGGCTGAGCCGGCCCGTGGTGGCTGAGTAGACCGCCGCCAGCACCAGTACCGTCTCTCCGGGAAAGGGCACACCAGTGCTCTCCACCAGCGGCGATACGAAGACGGCGAGGTAGCCGTAGGTGTGGAGCAGATGGTCAGGATTGAGGTCGAGGGTCACGTCAGTCGGCCGGGCCAAAGGGAAGCCGGGGCTCGTCAACGGGCCGCTCCGTCGTCTCGCTCGGTATCGATGTGGGGGCCGGCAGTCCGAGCTCCAGGATCTCGGCCATCTGCAAGCCGTTGACCACGGCATAGTTGGAGCGATTGTTGTTGAAGAGTAGATGGAGCTCTTCGGTCTCGTCGGCGAGCTGCCGAATGACAGGTTCCCATCCCCGCAGCTCGTCCGGGCTATACAGGTAGTTGAAGCGATCTCCGGAGGTCTTGCCCTGGGCGTACCACGCGTCGGTGTTCCGGCCGTGAAAGCGGACCGCAACCAGGCGTGGGTCGGTCACTTCAATCAGCCGAGGAAATGACCCGCTACCCACCTGGGGTTCGTCGACCAGGCAGAGTGACACCTGCGCTTCACTGAGGAGGTCGACCAGCTGAGCGACGCGCTCGGGCGCGGCCCAGTTGCGGTTGCGCAACTCGACGATGACTAGATCGTCGGGGTGGCGTTCGCGGACGCGAGCCAGACGGTCCAAGTTGAGCGGCGAGACACCGAACCAGGGGGGGAACTGGTAGTGGACCGCTCGCAGCTTTCCGCTCTCACGGAGGGGCACCAGGCAGGCGGCGAAGCCCTCCTCTTCGTCGGGGGTGGGTTCTCGCGGTTGGTCGGCCTCGCGCTCGTGGTAAGTGAGCGAACGATATGCCTTGACATTGAAGAGGAAGTCGTCCGGTGTCGTTTGCGCCCAGGAGGCACTGCGGTCGGGAGGGGGGATTCCGTAATAGGTGGTGTCCACCTCGACCAAGGGGAAAAACCGTGCGTAGTAGGCGAGACGGTCGGCAGGCGGCATCCCCTTGGGATAGAAGTTCTGGTGATCGCTCCAGTTGCACGTCCCGACCAGGATCCGACCCGCCATCGCCACATGCTCTCAGGTGCGGCGCCGAGACGAGGAAGGCGAGGCCAAGCAGGGTGGCGCGCGAGTTCCCGGACGGCGGAACAGACTACGATGGACAGCGGGTGGGCGGCTAGCGGCACGTGGGAGGTGACATTGGCGAAGCAGGGCGTCCTGGATGTCAACATCGTGGCCTCCACCGTCAACGGATCGGGTAGCCAGTCAGCCAATTTGGTACTGACCAGAGCCATCTTCGCGATGGGCATCCCGGTCGCCCCCAAGAATCTCTTTCCCTCCAATATCGAGGGGTTGCCGACCTGGTTCTACCTCCGTGCCAACTCAGCCGGGTACCGGGCGGGCCGCCGCCGCGCCGACCTGCTGGTGGCGCTTGACCGCGCCACCTTCGCGGCCGACGTGGACCGCCTGGAGCCCGGTGGAGTGCTGGTCTACGAGGAGGCATTCGGCGTGCCGCCTTTGGGCGACGCCCCGGCGCCCCACCTCTATCCGGTCCCCTTCGCCCGCCTGGCCAAGGCATCGATACCTGACCCCGACCTGCGCAAGTACCTGACCAACATCATCTATGTAGGGGTGGTGGCCGAGATCTTGGGAATTCCTGACACCGCCTTGGAGGAGGCGCTCCTACATCAGTTCAGGTCCAAGCCCAAGGCCCTGGCATCCAACCGGGAGGCGATCGCCACCGGACGCGACTACTTTCGGAGCAACCTGACCAAGTCCGACTCCCTCGGCCTCACTGAACTCCATCGGACTACAGGACAACTTCTCCTGGAGGGCAACCAGACGGCGGCGCTGGGAGCCATCATGGGCGGTTGTACCGTTCTCGCCTGGTACCCGATCACGCCCAGCTCCTCCCTCGCGGAGCACGTGATCGGACTCGCCGATCGCTACCGAGTTGATCGCGAGACCGGCGAGCGCCGGATCGCGACCATCCAAGCGGAGGACGAGCTGGCGGCCGCCGGCATGGTGCTGGGCGCGGGATGGGCTGGTGCCCGAGCCATGACCACCACCTCCGGACCGGGCATCTCGCTGATGGCGGAGTTCGTCGGCCTCGGCTACTATGCCGAAATCCCTGGCGTCTTCGTCGACATCCAGAGGGTGGGGCCGTCGACCGGCCTGCCCACCCGGACCATGCAGGGCGACGTCCAGTTCGCCTACACCCTCTCCCACGGGGATACGCGCCACCCGGTACTGCTCCCGGGGTCGGTCCTGGAGTGCTACCAGTTCATGGAGCAGGCCTTCGATCTGGCCGAGCAGCTCCAGACCCCGATCTTCGTACTCTCCGACCTCGATCTGGGCATGAATCTCTGGATGACTGAACCGCCTACCTATCCGGAGCAGGACTTCGATCGCGGCAAGGTCCTGCACAAGGAGCAGCTGGACAAGATGGCCCGCTTTGAGCGCTACCGGGATGTCGACGGAGACGGTGTTCCCTGGCGTACCCTGCCCGGCACTGAGCATCCCCTGGCTGCCTACTTCACCCGGGGCTCCGGCCACGACGAGGCCGCCCGCTACACGGAGAGCGACGAGACCTACACGAGGATCATGGACAGACTCGCCCGCAAGCTGGAAACTGGCCGTGATCTGCTTCCGCCGCCAGTCGCCGAAGGAGGGTCAGCCGAGGTTGGCATCCTCGCCTACGGCAGCTCCCATCACGCGGTGGTGGAGGCGATCGACATCCTGGCGGCGCAGGGTCTGGCGCTTGACTATCTCCGGCTGCGGGCCTTACCGGTGGCCGAAGCGGTGGCTGACTTCGTAGCCGCTCACGACAGGGTCTACGTGGTGGATCAGAACCGAGATGGCCAGATGCACCAGATCCTCCAGGTCGAGCTGGGAGCCCACCTGGCCGGCCGCCTCCGCTCAGTTCGCCACTACGACGGGATGCCGCTTTTCGCGGCTGACCTCGTCGAGCAGATAGCGCCGGCCGAGCTGGCCACTCAGGCCGAGTTGCAGCCCCAGCCAGTGGCCCCGGGTGCCCGCTGATGGCCGCCGTGACGTTAAAGGTGAACCACCTAGGCCTGAGCCGCGACGACTACAAGGGTCTGGCCACCACTTTGTGCGCCGGCTGCGGCCACAACTCGATCACAAATCACATCGTCAAAGCGCTCTATGACCACGGGGTCGACCCCTACCGGTTGGCCAAGATGAGCGGGATCGGGTGCTCCTCCAAGGCGACGGCCTACTTCGTCGAACGAGCCCATGCCTTCAATGCCGTGCACGGCCGGATGCCGGCGGTGACCACCGGCGCCGCAGTGGCAAACCGGGATCTCCTCTACCTCGGGATCAGCGGTGACGGGGACACTGCCAGCATCGGCCTGGGCCAGTTCTGTCACCTGCTCCGGCGCAACGTCGACTGCACCTACGTGGTCGAAAACAACGGCGTCTACGGACTCACCAAGGGCCAGTTCTCGGCGACCGCCGACCCCGGCTCGGTCCAGAAGAAGGGCAAGGTCAACCAGCTGGAGACGATCGACATCGCCGGTTTGGCGGTGCAGCTGGGCGCCTCCTTCGTCGCCCGTAGCTTCTCCGGCGACGGCGCCCAGTTAGTGCCGCTTCTCCGCGCCGCCCTGTCCCACCGAGGGACGGCGGTACTGGACGTGATCAGCCCCTGCGTCACCTTCAACGATCACGAGGGTTCGACCAAGAGCTACGAGTACGTCAAGGAACACGAGCTGATCCTCCAGGAGATGGACTTCATCCCTCACCAGACCGAAGTTGCGGTCGACTACGCCGAGGGCACCTCGACCGAGGTCGAGCTGCACGACGGTTCGCGCCTGCGCCTTCGCAAACTGGGACGGGAACACGATCCCAGGAGTCGCCTGTCGGCGCTCCAGGTGATCGACGAGGGCCGACTTCAGGGTGAGGTGGTGACGGGACTGCTCTACGTAAATGCCAAGGCACCTGACCTCTGCACCGCGGAAAACCTTCCCCGCACCCCGCTCCGGGACCTGGGCGCGGATGACCTTCGCCTCACGCGGGAGCAGTTCGCGGGCCTACTTGACACCTGGGCCTAGACAACCTCAGCCATCGCCACGCTCCTTCTAAGTGGCGTCTCAGGTTCCCAATTCGTGGGTGGCCTAGCCTGGGGCTGTAACGACAGCTCAGCGGCGGTGACCGCCACTGCCTGAAATAGGAGTAGGGAACATGCGCAACATCACAACGAGGGCCCTGGCAGTGACTGCCGGGGCAATCTGCGCCACGCTCTGCGGGGTAACGGCGGCGTCAGCGGCCACCGCCACTCCGACTCCGTCGGCATCGCCGGCCGCGGGGCGGGCCCATCTGCTGCGGGCGCCACGGTTGGTCGGCCAAGTTGTCTCTGACAGTTCCAGCGGCGGCTCTCTGAGCGCCGGACAACTGGTAGTCAAAGAACCGGATGGGACCCAGGTAGCCCTTAGCCTGACCAGCAAGACGAAGGCCTGGAGGTATCAGGGGTTCGGAGCCAAGCCGACCTCAGAGAGTCCCACCAGCATCGATGCGGGCGAGATCGTTGTGGTAGCCGGG
>Ga0307374_10005306_pt1 | contig 20888 bp, 15 predicted proteins | sample OX3MG_FD_202532 | JGI IMG/M metagenome (GOLD analysis project Ga0307374, IMG submission 202532) | Soil microbial communities from Risofladan, Vaasa, Finland - OX-3 | ecosystem: Environmental > Terrestrial > Soil > Coastal area > Acid sulfate soil | place: Finland: Risofladan, Vaasa | collected...
CGCGGATCTGAGCCGGGTCCGTGGAATCGAGCACAAGCATTTCAGGATGGTTCTTGATGTCCCCGTAGGTGAGCTTCAGTACTTCGACGCAAAGGCTCGAGCCGCCCATCCCCAGGAGCAACGCATGGGTGAAGCCTCCCGTACGAATATCCTCGGCAATCTTCTTGAATCTTAGCTCGTTTGAGATTTGACTCTCGGTAACGCCCAGCCAACCCAACCATTTGCTCTCATCCGTATTGGTCCAAAGCGAAGCGTCGCGAGCCCATAGGCGTTTGACTTTGTTATTGGCCTTCCAATCTTCCAGCGTGGCTTGCACCGCCTTCGCCAGGTTTTCCGGGAGCCGATAGCTGAAATTCTTCACAGTGGGAGGAACCGCCTTCTTCGCGTGCTTGTCTACGGCGGCGAGCAACTTGTCAAACGCCTCGGCGAATAGATTTACGCCCTCGTCGGTCAGTTGATCCGTCACCTTCTTCATGGAGATGCCAACGCGGGCCAGATCCGCCATCGTCCGGCGCGCCGATTCCACTCCCTCTTCCAAGCTCGCGCGAGATTTGCCGTGATCGCGAAACGCGTCGTAGGTTGCGGGCGGAATCGTATCGACCGTATCGGCGCCAATGAGTTCTTCGACGTAGTAAAGGTCGCTATAGGCGGGATTCTTCGTGCTGGTGCTGGCCCAGAGAACCCGCTGGGTCTGGGCGCCGCGACTGGCGAGCGCCTCCCAGCGAGCGCCGCTGAAGATAGCCTTGTAACTTTGATAGGCGAGCTTCGCGTTCGCAATCGCCACTTTCCCTTGCAAGGCCCGCTGCGCCGCGCGACTTTCCTCATTCTTGGCGTTCTTGATGCCATCGTTGAGCAGGCTATCGACCAGGGTGTCGATGCGGCTCACAAAGAAGCTCGCAACACTGGCCGCGCGGCGCAAGTCCCCGCCCCGCTTCGCGAGGCCCTCGAGCCCGGCGATGTAGGCCTCGGCAACCTGCTCATATACTTCCTGCGCAAAGAGCAACGTCACATTGACGTTGATTCCTTCGCTGATGAGCTGCTGGAACGCGGGGATTCCTTCCGTGGTGCCGGGCACCTTGATCATTACGTTCTCACGGCCTACCGATTTCCACAGGCGCCGCGCTTCGCTCATGGTTTCCTGCGTCTTGTGTGCCAGATAGGGCGAGACTTCCAAACTTACGTATCCGTCGCGCCACTTGCTTTCTTTGTAAACGGGACGAAACAGATCGGTGGCATCCTGAATGTCGCTAATGGCAAGGCTCTCGTAGATGGCCTGTCCATCCAGATCCTGATTCTCCAGTTGCTGCAACGCCTTGCTGTAATCCGTGCTGCCTGTGATGGCTTTCTCAAAAATAGAGGGATTGGAAGTCATGCCGCGCAAACCGTCTTCTCGAATCAACCGAGCCAGCTCGCCGGTCGAGATCAGGCTGCGGCGAATATAGTCCAGCCAAATGGCCTGCCCGAATCGGCTCAGGGCCTTCAAGGGATTCTCGGTCACCGGCTGGCTGGAAGCTACGTTCGCGGAAAGACTCATTGTATTCACCTCGCTGTTGTCACTCCGAAGATTAGATTCTTCAAATTGTTTGATGCGAGCCACGCGGGCTAAGCGGCAGGCACTAAGTTTCAGTCTACTCTCGATGGCCACCGAATAAAAGTTTCCGGAAGCCTTCCAAATTTCCATGGTTCCATCATCGGCTTATCCGGACTTTTCGTCGGCTCAATATGCGGAATCGTCCTGGCTATCGATCGTCGCCGCTCGTCATCACATCGTTGCCCGTTCGACCGCGGCCGGGTCCACTCGGGAGCCTTTATGTTTCGATAGCCGAATCTCCAAGAGAACCCCACCCTTCGACATGCAACGATACCTAAAGTCATGGTAAATTGTGCCTGCCGCCAGAACTGGGATCGAGACGACACCCTATCGAGGACCGTTCGCGATAAGCTGGCCTACCCATGAAGAACATGAAGCTATTCACGCCTCGTGAGGCGGCCCAGGTTTTGGGCATCAGCTATCCCACGTTGAAACAGTGGATTTATAAAGAAAAAATCCGAACGGTTAAGACGGCCGGGGGACATCATCGCGTCCCCGAAAAGCAGCTCGACAAATTTCTCTACCAGGCTTCGGAACGCGCCCCTGTCAGCGAGCGAAGATCTAATTTTCGCCGCATCAGCGGCCGCAATCAACTCGTTGGCCGCGTTCTGGAAATCAAGATCAGCGGACTCATGGCGCAAGTTACGTTGTCGATCGGCGGCCAGCACATCACTTCGATCATCACGGCGGACGCCGTCCGCGAAATGCGGCTAAAAGCGGGCGATACGGCTGCCGCCCTGATCAAATCCACTGAGGTCATGATCGTCCGGCCGTAGCGTCGAGCCCTTCCCTCTTCGAGCAAGCAACACCTGGAAGTAGCATTTCTTTTTACCACTCGCACTAAGTCGATTTGACATATCTATTGTGGTCGTATTAAAACGTACATGTCGCTGTTGCCTGCGGCCGTGTCGGAAATTCGTACTTCAATATTCTGAATACCCTGGGAGGACTTTCAGCTATGCAGCCGTGCGTGCCCGAAGTGATCCGTACTGCCGTCGCGAGTCATGCAGAACGTCGGAACAGCCGCTGGCCCTCCTTTTTGTGTTTTCGATCGTCCGGCATTTATTTTCTCGGGCTCTTCGTCCTCATCGCGTTCTCGCTCCAAACCACGTCCGCGCAAGTATCGGCCAGCCTCTCGGGGAGAGTTACAGACGCCTCGGGGGCGGTCGTCGCTGCGGCGGAGGTAACGGTGAGGAACGTGGATACGCAGGTGGCTCGCAACACAGAAGCCGACAACGCCGGCCGATACCAGGTACGGGCTCTTCCCGTGGGCGAATATGAAATCCACGCAAAGAAGCAAGGCTTCGCCGAAGAGGTCCGCACCGGCATTCATCTCGTCGTAGGCGAGGATGCCATTGTATATCTCAGTTTGCGCGTCGGAGAGGTCAACGAACAGGTGACGGTCAACGCAGATGCCCCGCCGCTGAGCGTCACCACTGCGGACATCTCGGGCCTGGTGGGCGAACGGCAGGTCAAGGACCTCCCTCTTAACGGACGCAGCTACGACGAGCTCCTTACGCTGAATCCAGGCGTGATCAATTTTACGGCGGCTAAGACAGGCGGGATCGGCGTATCCAATTCCACCGTCGGCAATAATTTTGCGGTTTCGGGAAACCGTCCTCAGCAGAACCTTTTTCTATTGAACGGCGTGGAATTTACGGGTGCGGCCGAAAACAACATGCAGCCTGGAGGGACCAGCCAGCAGTTGCTTGGCGTCGATGCCGTTCGCGAATTCAACGTTCTCCGCGATTCTTACGGTGCCGAATACGGCAAGAGGCCGGGGGCACAAGTACTCATCGTCACGCAGTCGGGGACAAACCAGCTGCACGGGTCGGTCTACGAATTTCTGCGAAACAACGCATTCGATGCTCCCAACTATTTCGATGCCGGCTCGGCGCCGCCTTTTCAGCGCAACCAATTCGGAGTCTCCCTCGGCGGTCCCATCCAAAAGGATCGGACCTTTCTTTTCGGAAACTATGAAGGGTTGCGCCAGCATCTGCACCAAACCTCCGCTGCATTCGTCCCGGACCTGGCGTCGAGAGCTTCCGCTGTACCCAGCGTCCAGCCGTTGCTCGCATTGTGGCCCACGCCTCCTGCAAACGCTCCCGACTTCAATGGAATCGCACAGGTCTTCAGCAGTCCACTCCAGACAATTCGCGATGATTTTGGCACCACGCGCCTCGACCACATCTTTTCCGAGCAGGACACTTTCAATGCGGCCTACACGATTGACGACAGCGCGGACTTTACGCCTACGCCAGCCGATCCGTATAGCACGGACGTAGAAAGCCTCCGCGAACAGGTTGTGAGCCTGGAGGAGACTCACGTCTTCTCGCCTAACCTACTCAATATGGCCCGGCTCGGGTTTTCACGCGCCAGTTACTTCTTTACTGGAGAGCCCACACCCGGCACGCCCGCTGCTGGCGTTCCGGGTTTCCTGACAGGCCTCCCTGTAGGCGCCGTGGTGGTGGGAGGCAGCGCGGCGTCCAACCCACAGTCATCCATTGGCCTGGCAGGAAGCAATAACGGCAGCAACCTCAGCGTTCATCGAAATCTTTTCACCTACGAAGACCAGGTGAGCCTCACAAGGGGACGCCATGAGATTCACGCGGGAGCATGGTTCCAGCGGGTCCAATCCAACGAGGAGCTGGCTCAAAGCCAATTCGGGCAGGCTACTTTCTCAAGCCTTCAGACGTTCCTCCAAGGAACTGCCTCCAGTTTCCTATCCGTTCCGGCGCCGACGGAGATGAACTGGCGCTCGTTGCTCGGCGCATGGTATGTGGAGGATGTCATCCGTCTGAAGCCGAACTTCACGCTCTCGCTCGGCTTTCGTGATGAGTTCACCAACGGATGGAATGAAGCCCATGGACGCGCTTCATCCTACACCTTCACGAACGGCATCATTTCCACGCAGCCCAGAGTTGCCAATTCCGTCTTCACGGTCAACAATGCGAAATTTCTGGCGCAACCGCGCATTGGCCTGGCCTGGAGCCCATTCGGCAATAAGACGGTGGTCCGCGCGGGCTTCGGGATGTACAACGATCTTCAGGATGCGCTGGGCTACCGGACGGACCAGAATGCTCCTTTCAATACAACTTACAGCATCTCCAATTTTAATATCTCCCAGTTCCCGCTTTCTCCTACCGCGCCCGTGCCGGCAACCGCGAAGGTGGTGCCCGGAGGAGTCCAGCCTAACCTGGAGACGCCGACCCTAATCTCATACTCACTCCGAATCGAACGCGAGTTGACGACCAATACCACTCTAACCTTGGGATACGTGGGATCACACGGATATCACGAAATCCTTGGCATTGACGCGAATGAGCCATTCCCCGTCATCTGCCCGGAATCGCCTTGCCCGGCGACTTATCCGACGGCGCCGCCGGCATCGATCACAACAGGCTTCCCCGCCGGTTCTCCTTTGGCCGGAGCAACCGTGCCTGCCGGAAGCTATTACGTTCCCACTGCAACGAGGGCAAATCCGCTGCTGGCAAATACATGGACATGGTTCTCGGAAGCAAATAGCTCTTACAACGCCTTCCAGCTCGACGTCAGTCACCGCGTCAGTCACGGGCTATCTCTCCGCGGGGTCTATACGTGGTCAAAGGCCCTCGACGATGGAGACTCGGTGAACTCGACGACTTCAGGTGGTGAGCCGGCTCTCGCGTCGAATCCCTTCAATCTCCGTGCGGACTGGGGGCTCGCGAATTACGACGTTAGAAACGTCGGTGTTTTCGAGGAAACATATGCTCTCCCGCTTGGACATGGAAACCATTTTCTCGGCAATCTGCAAGGTGTCACGAACGCAGCCGTAAGCGGCTGGACGGTCAATTCCGTTGTCACCCTCCAGGGCGGCTTCCCATTCACGCCGCAACTCAGCTATAACCCCTCCAATAACGGCGACACGCGGAACCCGGTGCGTCCATTCCTGAACCCCACGTTCACTGGACCTGTGATTCTCGGAAAGCCCAGCGAATGGTTTAACCCTAACGCATTTATTGCGCCTCCTTCCGCCAGCGGCTTTTACGGTAACGTTGGGCGAGACTCCTATATTGGTCCGGGCCTTGCAACTTGGGACTTTTCGGTCATGAAAGACACAGCGATTCGAGAACGCATGTCCCTTCAATTCCGGGCGGAAATTTTTAACATCCTGAACCGCGCCAATTTCAACACACCGAATCTCATCGTCTTCACACCGCCAACAGCCGTGAACCCCAGTGGATTGTCCGGCACGGCCGGGGTGATCAACAGCACTTCCACTGCTTCGCGGCAGGTTCAATTTGGTCTGAAACTGCTTTGGTGAGGCGTCTTGATGAATTGTCATAGGCTGCGGGCGTGGCGTTGCGGTCTTCTGAGCCTCGTGCTGGCGCTTGGCCTTTGCCCAGCGGCGCTTTCTCAGTCTCCGGCGGCTCCTGTTCGATTGGAAGTCGCCGGAGATGTCCAGAAGCCTCTCTCTCTTTCCCTGGATGATTTGCGGCGCCTGCCTCATAAAACGATCAAGTTCATGGATGAACAGAAGACCGAGGAGGTTTACGGCGGCGTTCCCATTGAGGAACTGCTCAAAGAAGCGCGTATACCACAAGGCGCACAGCTCCGTGGCCGCGCTTTGGGAATGTACGTCCTGGCCGAAGGGTCCGACGGCTATCGCGTCGTTTTTTTCATCGCTGAATTGGACGCCGATTTTCAGGATTCGGAGATCGTGGTTGCCGACACGCTGAACGGCGCGCCGATCCCCGACAAATTGGGGCCCTTCCGGTTGGTTGTGCCGCACGATAAGAGAGCCGCTCGCTCGGTGCGCACGCTGACCTCGATTAAAGTCGTGCGTGGTCCCTGAGCGAACCGATTCAGGTGGATTCCGACGCAACCTCGATTTATTCCTTCAGAAAATAGTCCGGTTCGAGCTTCCCGGCATTTGCCCATATTTTTGCAGGAGCCGCAACGGCCGCAAAAAAAAGTATAGTGGTGCGAGGGGCGCAGGCAAGCGCAACATCCGCCAATCCTCTTCCGCGGGAGCGACAGCGAGTCGCGCCGCGTAACGCCAGCCATCGATGGGATTCGCTAGCATGTGCGCGCGAAAGCGAAATCGCGCGAAAGCGCCCCATGGACGCTCGCCGTTGGTCAGCAGCCTTTGTCTCAGCTCCTTCGCAACCCTGCCAGCGATTTCATCCCTATCGATCATGCGTATGACCTCGTCCGGCAACAGCACGTCCAGAAGGCTAGCCGCCAGGATGAGCCCCAAATGAAGCATTCGCTGTGCGCGTAAGGATTCTCCCCGCGTCGCCACACGATCCCAGTCGAGTTGTGGATGCGATTGAATCAGCTCAGCAATATCCGTAATCCAAGAAATCCGCCCCCAAAAATCCTTGGCGCCATGAATGCTTAGCGCTATGAGTGCATCTTCCGGAGCGAACGTCCGCAATTCGTGGCCGCTCATCGCCACCGCTACCCTCCGTTCCAAAAAGTCGTCGAGATCCGGCTCGACGGGAAAATGCCGCAGTGTCTTTTCCGTGTGCAGCTCCACGATCGCATCGCGCGCCTCGCTGTAATACTTATACTCGCCAGGAACGAGCGCGCCGGAAACTCCGGGTTCCAGATCCGGAGGAAATCTCGGGCGATATCCTAGACGGCGCATCGCGTCGTGCGCCCTCGGCATATCTTTCTGGCGCAGGATAACGTCCACATCGTCGAATGCGCGCAGCGCCACATCTCCGTAAGCTTGTGCTGCAAGCACGGGTCCTTTGTATGGAATCGCCGGAATGCTCTGTAGGGAGAACTCGCCGAGCGCTTCCATCAGGCTTGCGGTGAGTCTCAGGCAGCGCACTGCGTTCGCATGGATTGCCTCCTTCCATCTCCGATTCTGCGGCGGAGTCAGAGCGGCCGGCATGATTTCATGGAGGTGCCGGTCCAAAAGGGGCATCAGCGAGTGTTCGGCGGCATCGGAGAACAATCGCTCCCAGTCCAATGCTCCGGCGGCGAGGATGCGAATCTTGCGTGCGATTTCAGGCCGTATCCTCGTTCGCGCACAGCAGATCAATAGCTGCTTTTCTGGCTCTAGAGTGCCGATGAATGCTGGAGGCATTGACAATCGCGCAAAGCGCCTTGCCGAGTGATTCTACGATAACTTGCCTGATGCGGCCTGGGATTCGTCGAAAAGGAAGGCTCCACGCCAACAGATATGTCAACGTGCACTGGACGAATGAAATGAGGTGTACGACAAATAGGAATGCAGGAGCGGCTTCAATCGGTCTCTTCTCGCATCATAATTCATTCACGCGGCGACCGGCCTGGTCCACGGCCTTTGCATTTCAACCCTGTGCCCGATCTTGAGGAGCTTGCCTCGCAGGCTGCCCGGATCGAGTCCCGCATCGGCACACACGCGATTGAAATCCCGCTCATTTTCAAATAGAAATTGCTGGGCTATCCGGTGGGCTCGCAGGGATCCTCTACGCCAGTCCTCCACGGCCGTAATGATCACTGCTGTCCAAAGTCTCCGCTCCCCGATGCAATTCTCGGTGACCGTGTCGCCGCATCGAAGCTGCACGCGTGCTATCATTCCTTCCATCGAAGTTTCCTCCCATCGAAAGTCTCAGTGCCGGTCCATGCCAGTCATAGCGTCACCCGAGAAAGTGCATGTACGTCGCCAACCCTGCTGAATGGTTTAAACAGTGGGATTAGGCGCAAAACCTGAAGCCAAAGGGGTTCTCAATAGGAGTGCGATTCCACGGAAGACCATATCGAGAATAAAAAGGAGCAGAGCGCGTTGAAACCGCACACCTGTTCCATCCAGGTACAGTCCATCTCTCTGATCCAAAATCGAGATAGCACACGAAAATCGGCGGCTATTGGACGGTTTCTACGGACAATATCTCGCTGAGCTTGGAAGCAAGTGTTGCTAGGGAGAAGGGCTTTTGGAGCAGGACCGCATCCGTCTGCAATATCCCGTGGCGCACGACGGCTTGGTCCGTGTAGCCCGACATATACAGCACTTTAATTCCAGGCCGTATCTGCATCACGCGTTCGGCCAGTTCCCGCCCGCTGATCCCCGGCATCACAACATCCGTCATCAGCAAGTGAATAGGTCCGGCATGCATGGCCGCCAATTCGAGAGCGGCGTGGCCATTTTCCGCCTCGATGACGCTGTAACCGCTCATCTCCAGATACTCTCGTGCAAGTTCGCGAACTCCTTTTTCGTCTTCCACCAGGAGGATCATTTCCGAACCGCGCGGCAAGGAGCGCGTTTCCGGCCGTTCTCTGCCGGTTACGCTGGTTTCTTCCTCGATCCGCGGGAAGTAGATCTTAAAGGCAGTGCCGCGGCCAGGTTCGCTATACACCCAAATGTAGCCCCCGCTTTGCTTGACGATTCCGTAGACGGTTGCCAATCCGAGTCCCGTGCCTTTCCCCTTTTCCTTCGTTGTGAAGAACGGCTCGAAAATATGCGCTTGCGTGGCACTATCCATGCCGATTCCATTGTCCGTCACAGCAAGCATCACGTACTCACCTGGTGCCAGCACGGCGGGGATGTTCGAGAAAGAGTCATCCAGCTCCACATTGGCCGTTTCAATGGTCAAGCGGCCGCCGCTTGGCATGGCATCTCGCGCGTTCACGGCCAAATTCATGATGACCTGTTCGATCTGGCTTCGGTCTCCTTTAATCAGCCAGAGATCCTGCTCTGAAGACGTTCCCAGCTCGATGTCCTCTCCGATGAGTCGGCGCAGAATTCGTTCCATGTCGGCAACCACGCTTTGAACGTTCAGCACTGTCGGCGCCAGTATCTGCTTGCGGCTGAATGCGAGCAACTGCTGCGTGAGCGACGTCGCACGCTGTGATGCCAGTTGAATTTGTTCCGCATTTCGGCGCAACGAATCGCCTGCGGGCAGCCTTTCGGCAAGCAGGTCGGCATAGCCCTGGATCACCATCAGCAGATTGTTGAAATCGTGAGCGATTCCTCCGGCAAGCCGGCCTACTGCCTCCATTTTCTGCGCCTGTCGGAAGCGTTCTTCCAGTTGTTTGCGGTCGGTTACATCAAGCGCCATGCAGATCGCGCCGGAGACTTCGCCGTTTGAGCCGCGTAAGGGTTCAACGTGACATGCATACGATCCCTCTTTCCATTCGACATGAAAGGTAATGGGCTCGCCGCCCACGGCGCGGCGATGGGCGGCAACAGGCAAGAATGTCGGATCGGAAGTCTCGAAGTATTCGGGGAGCAGCATGCCGACAATCTTGTTGGGCTTGAGGTTCAAGCGTGTCAAACCCGATCCAAGGGCTGACGTAAACCGGAGCTCTTTGTCCACGGTCCAGAGGACCGCCGGCAATTGCTCGATCAGGAGACGCAGCCGTGCTTCGCTTTCTCCAGCTTTGGCTGCGAGTGATCGGACAATGTATCCACAAAAAACGGAAATTGAAACGTGTCCGCCGAAGGCTCGTGAAGCGCGACGAAACAATTCCCAACGTACAGCACTTTCTCGAGCGTGCCATGAATTTGTCGAAGCAGATCGTCCAGATTGTCCGTCACGTTGATGACGTGAACGATTTCCGTCGTCACCTGCCGTTCGAGTTCGGACCTCTTACGATCCGTAATGTCCTCGACCGTGCCTTCGTAACTCATGATCCTGCCGGACCTGCCGTACACCGCCCGGACGTTCACCGATACCCAAATCTTGACGCCGTCCTTCTTCCGAACTTGATATTCAAATGCCTCGACGGCGCCGCGTTCCTCCATCAGCCGCTTAAATTCGACACGCCGTCGCGGGTCTACATACAAAGCATCATCGATATCCCGGACGCTCGCTTTCAGGTCCGCCGGAGATGAATAGCCGCACATCCGCGCCAGCGCGGGATTAGCGGTGATAAACCGGCCTTTCGGGGTCGATTGAAATATGCCCTCGACGGCGTTTTCAAAAAGATGGCGAAGTTTTTCCTCGGCGTTACGCTGGCCGTTCCGGGCGCTCGCCTCCTGCACAACGATCAGGACGGCTGGCCGCCCTTTGAATTGGATTGCGCGCGCGGCAACGTCAACTTTGGAGAGTTGCCCCAGCGCATATTCCGTGTTTTCCGTGCAGTCCCGCCGCCGTCTTTCAAGGCTTTCAGGAGCGGAACGATATCTTCGACCGGGCAGATCTCCGTTATTCGCAACTGAAGAAGTTCCCCGCGCGAATATCCGCATTGCCTTGTTGCTGCGGCATTGACTTCCAGAAGCATGAGGGTTTTTCGATCGAGAACGTACAGTGGTTGTGGATTCTTCGAAAACAGAACCTCGAAATTCGCGTGATTGGCGGGGAAGCTTACCGGCCGTGAGCCGACTGCGGATTGATCTCTGCCTGCCCTTGAGGAACGAATCGGTCTTTTATGCTTATCGCGTGGCGTGGTCTTCCTCGGCATGCCCCTCAGCATTCCTCCAGTCAGCTTGCGCTCTACCTATAACAACCGGAGTACTTCCTAACAATGGTACGTTGGTACCAAGGATGCGCATTCAAAGACACTTAGATTGTTTTCAGCGCCACAAAATCTTCCTCATGATGCCGGTCCTGCCCAAACGGCTACCCTTTTATCGCGTTGGCCTATTGCTCTCCGCTTCGATAAGATGGAGGCAGTTGGCGGACGCCGATGAATGAGACGAAAAACAGCATCACGGAAGTAAGAACGATGCGCGATCGATTTCAAGACGAAATCGAACAGATCGTTCGCGCGGAACACTCCGATCCTTCCCATGTCCTCGGACCGCATTGGATCGAACGCGACGGCAAGCCCATGCTCGTGATTCGAGCTTTCCACCCTGACGCCGTCGAGGTAAGTATTGTCGATACGGCAAACGGCGCCATCCAACGGGCCCAACAGCTCCATCCCGGCGGCTTCTTCGAAGCCAGTCTTCCGCCCGCCGCTTTTCGATCCCGGCCGGGTGAAGCAATCGAACCCACGGCCTACCGCGTCCGCTTTCAATTTACCGGAGGCAGCGTGCTGGAGTCTTACGATCCATATGCTTTCCCGCCGCTTCTCACGGACTATGATCTCTACCTTTTCGGGGAAGGCACGCACTATCTGAAATATGAAAAGCTCGGCGCTCACGTGCGCGAGGTTGCAGGAGTGCGCGGTGTCGAGTTCGGCGTCTGGGCGCCGAATGCAAAGCGGGTGAGCGTTGTGGGGGATTTCAATCTCTGGGATGGGCGGGTTCATCCGATGCGAAATCGTGGTGCGACCGGCATCTGGGAGCTCTTTCTGCCCGGCCTTGATGAAGGCGCGCTCTATAAGTTTGAAATCCTGTCCCGCGTGGGAACCTATTTGGGTCTGAAGGCCGATCCCTACGGGTTTGCCACGGAGCTCCGGCCGAACAATGCATCGGTTGTCTGCAACATCGATCGCTACCATTGGAATGATTCTAATTGGCTCCTGGCCCGCTCCTCGCGCGACTGGTTGCATTCCCCAATGTCAATTTACGAAGTCCATGCCGGTTCATGGCGCCGCAAAACCGACGAAGGAAGCCGGTGGCTGACGTATCGCGAACTGGCGGATGAATTGATCCCTTACGTCAAGGATTTGGGTTACACGCATCTTGAGCTGATGCCCATTATGGAGCATCCCTTCGACGCGTCCTGGGGCTACCAAACCATTGGCTATTACGCCGTGACCAGCCGGTTCGGTTCGCCGGGCGACTTCATGTACTTTGTCGATCGCTGCCACCAGGAAGGTCTCGGCGTCCTTTTGGACTGGACCCCGGCTCATTTCCCGCGCGACGCGCATGGACTGGCCTTTTTTGACGGCACGCATCTCTACGAGCACGCAGACCCACGCCGTGGCGAACAGCCGGATTGGGGCACCCTCGTCTTCAATTACGGGCGCAACGAAGTGCAGAATTTCCTCCTGTCGAACGCCCTCTTCTGGGTCGATAAATACCATATCGACGGTCTGCGCGTGGATGCGGTCGCCTCCATGCTCTATCTGGATTACTCGCGGAAGCCCGGCGAATGGATCCCCAACGAATTCGGAGGCCGCGAAAATCTGGAAGCGATCGCGTTTATCAAGCGGCTCAACGAAGTCCTGCACACGCGCCAGCCCGGCGCGCTTATGATCGCCGAGGAATCCACTGCGTGGCCCGCCGTTTCGCGCCCCGTCTATATCGGCGGCCTCGGATTCGACTTGAAATGGAACATGGGATGGATGAACGATACCCTCCGCTACATGGAGCTCGACCCTCTTTTCCGGCAGCATCATCACGGAGAGCTTACTTTCTCGTTGCTGTATGCGTTTCACGAGAATTTTGTACTACCGCTTTCTCACGACGAAGTCGTTCATGGGAAACGCGCTTTGCTTGAAAAAATGCCCGGCGATGACCGGCAGCAGTTCGCAAATCTGCGCCTGCTATTCGGGTATATGTACGCGCACCCGGGGAAAAAGCTCCTCTTCATGGGCAGCGAACTCGCGTCGCGAAGTGAATTCTGGGAGGCCGGCAGCATCGACTGGTCGCTGGAGAAATCCCCCTCGCACCGCGGCATTCAGCGATTGATCGCGGACTTAAATCGCCTGCATGGCAGCGAAGCGGCGCTCCACGAGCTCGATTTCGAATGGTCCGGGTTTGAGTGGATCGAGGCCAACGATGCTTCATCGAGCGTGCTTACGTTCTTGAGGCGCGCCCGCGACCGCGGCGATTTCATTCTTGCTGTCTGCAATTTCACGCCGGTCGTTCGGGACAACTATCGCGTCGGAGTTCCCGGTCCCGGCTTTTACCAGGAAATCCTCAATACGGACTCCCAGTTTTATGAAGGAGCTAACATGGGAAATGCCGGCGGCGTCCAGGCCGAACCTATACCTTGGAACGACCGCCCATACTCGGTCCAGCTCCGCCTGCCATCTCTCTCTGTTATGTATTTCAAGCCCCGGCGCGACTAAACTGCCGCGCTCTGGCGAAGCGCTCCCAAAAGGCCTCGGCCAAAAAATATTTTTGATCCCGAATCCACTTACTCTACAAATGGAAAAGTGCGCTGCCGGGGATCGAAAACAAGCGTGTCGGTGTACAATCCACCTGCTTCAGAAATCAAAAAGACAGGAATTCTGGCTGGTTATCGATGCCTAAGAATGGACAATACTTTGTCGCAATCACCGGCGGAGCGATCTCTGGCTCCGTCGCCGCGGAAATATTGGCGGACCATGGCATTCGCGTGGCCGTGATCGAGCAAAATAAAAGGCCTTATGGAAAGATCGAGGACGGCCTGCCGCGTTGGCACGTCGAACAACGCAAGCAAGAGTATGATCGAATTGATGCGCGCCTGAAGAAACCGGGCGTTTACTTTGTTCCCTGCACGAAGCTCGGCCGCGACTTCGGCCTTCAGGATCTCTGTAGCTGGGGCTTCTCGGCGGTCATCCTGGCAAACGGCGCTTGGCGAGACAGGGATTTGGGAGTCCCGGGTGCCGATAAATTTGTCGACAAGGGCCTCGTCTATCAGAATCCATTCATCTATTGGTATAACCACAAGAACGAGAAGGGTTACACCGGCCCTCGATATGAAACCCCCGACGAAACCTTGGTCGTGGGCGGCGGCCTCGCCTCGATTGACGTTGTGAAGGTGCTGCAGCTTGAGAATTACGAGCGGGCGCTCGAGGCGCGTGGCATTCACACGGACATGCATCAATTGGAGAAAGGCATCCCGGCTGTTTGCAAGGCCCACGGTATCAAGCCGGAAGATCTGGGCGTAAAAGGGTGCCTTTTGATTTACCGCCGCCGCCAGCAGGATATGCCACTGGCGCAGCCCCCTGATAACGCGACTCCCGATCAAATCGCAAAGACGGAACTGGTTAGGCAGAAAATGCTGCGCCTCGCGCAGGATAAATACCTGTTTCGCGTGCAAGACCGCAGGCTGGCGACGGGGCTGCTCGTGGAAAACGGGAGGCTTGCGGGCTTGAGAGTGGCCGAAACGAGGATCGAAGGCCGGAAGGCCGAACCTATACCGGGCTCCGAGCACGACATCCGTGCCCCATTGGTGATTTCCTCCATTGGATCGGTGCCGGAAATCCTCCCTAGTATTGCCATGAAGGGTGAATACTACACTTTTAGCGACGAAGAACTCCCGCGCTATAAAGGATGCGACAATGTGTTCGGCGTCGGAAACGTTGTGACCGGGCAGGGAAACATTCGAGTCTCTCTCATTCATAGCCAGAAGGTCATGAACCAGCTCATCGAGAATTACATGGGCGTTTCGAGCGGCGACAGAGACATTTCCGGATTATACAAAGCGGTCGAATCCCAAGCGGAAGAAAAAGCTGAAGCAATCATGCAAAAAGTGGAATCCCTGCCCGGTCTGTCGGACGCCGAGATAGATGCGATCGAGCGGCGCATTCGCGCTCTTCAGGAGCGGGCGGGCTATACCGACTACGATTCTTGGATTTCCAAGGTCACTCCGCCCGATCTGGAGTAGTGCGCTGATTCTCGAATAAAATTTAATTTAAATCCCTGAAAAACAAAAAGAGCGCCGCACATGGAACGTCGCGGCATCTCCCGGTCGATCGAGTGCCGGCCGATATTATTGCTGCGGAGGGCCGCCCATGCCCATCATCATGGGATTAAACGGCTGAGGGGTACCCGTGATCTTGTCCTTGGCGTCGGTCACCACTTTCGTCAGCACCATCGTGGAATCTTTCCCCTGGTGCTTCACCAAGCCATAGGGAGAAACTTTCTCGCTCAGCCAGGTATCGCCCGATCCGTCCTTCATCCGGTAGTGCTCGCACGTAAAGGTTCCGGCCGGAGTCGTCACGGACTCGCTCCCAACGTCTTCAGCCTCGCTGCGGATGTCCGCCGGCTGCTTCTGGTTGTTCATACGGTTCATCTGCATGGGCATTTCCATCGGAGGACGATTCCCCATTTGCATGATCATCCGCGTGGTTGACGTGTTTGCCCCATCCGGCACGGTGAAGACCTTCATGATGATATCGCCCATCTGTGGGTTCGTCATCGTCGTTTCGAACCAGTAGCCGTCCTTCCCACCGACCGATTCCTTTCCGACCACGTTAATTTCCATAACCATCTTAGTGCCCTGTCGGTTTGAATCTCGTACTCAGCGCCGGATCCGACGATGGGGTTGAATAGACCTCGCGGCTGCGGCCCCCGCATCATTCCCATCTGAGCGACCGCCGTGGAAACCATTGCGAGCGCCAGAAATCCAATCGTTGCCAGAATTCTCAGGTTCTTCATGGTTTTCTCGTGAGGTTCTTCCAGCAGCCGAATCAGAGTCCTCGCCGGTTCGGCACACGAACTGCAAACAGATATTCGATCGAATTGCCGGGAATTATTTTTGCACGCAAACTGCCGACCACGCTTTCGATACGATACACCGCTTCGGCGCTAGATTCAAAACGAGTTCGGCCAGCAACTCCCAGCCCTTCAACGGACGAACATGTACCCGCTTGCGCGGACTCCTTCGGCAAATCGGTTGGAAAGAAGCGCATCCCGCTCGCGGCTCCAGTCGAAATTCCAGTCGGCATAGCGGGATTGCAATCCGGGCGTGTTGACGCCAGGGTGGGCAATCAACTCGGCGGGAGGCCAGCCCGCGCGCGCCGCATGGTTGAGTTCCATGGACAACGTCTCGGCCGTGTTGTGGCCGGCATGGGCAAGGCCGAGACAGGCCAGAAAACCAGCCCCGCCCGTGCGACGCTGCCGTGCAAGGGCTTGTAGCGCGAGCCCGCCAAAGCTTTTCTTGATGTCGCGCAAAGACGGGCACCAGGGTACGCGAATCCGCGGGATGGAATAATCGCCCGCGATACGCACGCATGTCTGCCACACGCCTCCCAAGAGATGCACGTGCTGATGGCTATCGAGGTGTGAAAGCAAGCTTGGATCAAATCCGTGGTCCGCGCAGAGATCGAATTGACGGCGAATCTCGCTCTCCACCGCCTTCTGCATGACTGGCCCTGAGACCAGCAATTGCTTGGCCAAGCCCCTCCAGCCACTCACAATGCGTCCATCCGTGGCCCATCGCTCGCCCACGAGCGTGACGTGTAGCCCCACCCGCACGCCGTGGCGAACCAGTTCGAGCAACTTGGCCCAATCGGCACTTTCACCGATCGGAGAAAATGAGATGCTTTGGACGCGGCCTCGCTCGACACAGTCGAGAATGCCGCGGTTGATGTCAGCGTGTAGACCGAAGTCGTCGGCGTTCACGAGCAGGCTGGAACTGGCAGGCACAGGCCCCTTCGTCACAACCAGCCTCGTTACACGTCCGTGGTGATGGCAATTTGCTCCGCCGGAACGGGCTCAATCCGGGATGGATCGATGGGCGCGCCTGGCGCGCGATCCATCACCACGAAAGGAGGCCGGCGGCGCACTTGTTCGAGAATCATCATCATGTACCGGCCGACAATGCCGAGGGATGCCAGAATGCAGCCGCTCAAAAAGAAAATTGCGGTGATAATATCCGTGAAGCCGGGCACAACGCGGTTCCAATGCAGGAGCTTCCATACGAAGTGTCCTGTCCCGAATCCAAATGAAACGATCGACATAACGATGCCGAACCAGAACACAAATTGCAGCGGCACGGTGCTGTAATCGAACAGCGCCTTCTGGGCAAGCCTCAGCGAAGTGCGGAAGGAGTATTTCGGAGTCCCGTATAGCCGGTCGCCTTGCTTGAACGCCAACGACGTCTGATGAAACCCAAGCGACGGAATCAAGCCTCTTACGAATTTCTCGCGCTCGGGGATCCGCAAAAATACATCCGCGACGGGCCGGCTGATCAGCCGAAAGTCGGCCGCGTTGGGGACGATCTGAGTATGGGAAAGCCGATTAAAAGCCCGGTAGAACCAAACGGAAAATAGCCCCTTGCCTGCCCCCACCGAATCGGAGCGAACCATCTGCACAACATCCGCACCTCGTTCGTGAGCTTCAATCATGCATGGGATTTCCTCGGGCGGGTGCTGGAGGTCTGCGTCCATGGTGACAATCGCGTCGCCCGTAACGTGTTCCATGCCGGCACAAAGCGCGGCCTGATGCCCGAAGTTCTTGCTGAGTCGAACGTATCCGATAGGAATCCCGTTCGCGCGAATTTCACGGAGTGTCTGCACGGATGCATCCGTGCTTCCATCGTCCACGAACAAAATATCCATTTCCCAGAACTTGAGTTCGGCCGCCACATTCTGCAGCCGCTCCACCAAGGCGACCAAGTTCTCCGCCTCGTTATGCACTGGAATTACCACGCTGACGCGTCGCTTCATCATGATGCTTCGATTCCTATTCGTTTCCTAACGTTGTAAGCAATCGGTTGGAATATGCCCCGTCACTTTACCTAAAACTGGCGGCCGGAACAATAACTATTCACCCTTCATCGACTTGCGCGATACCCCCCGCCCTGGATGACCAAAGATCCACCCCGGCTGCTTTTTATTTTCGGCCGTAGGCTTCGCGCGAAGTGCTGGGCTTCTGAACGTTCCGCAAAAAATTTCAACAGTTCTGTTGAAAACCGTGTGGAAAAGAAGCTCGGCAGATCGAAATCGTCAATGAGCACAAGAGTTTCTCCTCTTTGCACAAATTCCGTGCATCGGCATTTGAAGGCTCTTTTCGCCATTCGGATTTTGCGTCATTCCGTCATGGAAATGCCATTCGCACGTAACACGAGAACGGAGAGATTCAGAAATACCGGCGATTAGTACCAATGAGGAGGCGGCTTGAGCGTGATTTGAACCGATTCTTCGTCCTTTTCGATGTCGTACCATTTTCCGTATGTGTGCCAGCCCGTCGCGATCACCTGAATCATGATCTTGCCTTGCGGGACTGGAGGAACCTTCACCGAGCCATCTTCATTGGTCTTGAGGTCTAACTCCGCGAGTTTGTCGTGACGGAGAAAGCCGCCGGGTTCGTTGTACCGAACGTAAACGCTGGCGTTTGAAACGGGTTTGCCATTGGCATTCGTCACATGGATCTCCAGCTTTACCGTGAGCTGCTCGGACTTCTGATCCTTCTTTTTCTTGGAGGCGGATTGGTCTTGCGCAGCGGCCGAATCGGAGTCACTGTTCTGTGCAAGCGTCACTCCCGTGCAGAGCAAAGCGGCTGCCAGAATGGCGGTTCCTTTCCAACGTCGAGCGAATCGCCGGCGATTTATGAGCCCGTTCACGACTTCACTTTTACTCCAAATGGCTTCTGACTCTCAAGCTCTGTGTATTCCACGAAACCTGCGGCCAATTTTTGCCGCCGGCATTCCCCTGTCCGTTTTTCCGCGAATCGAGAGTATTATATCGCCATGGCCTGATTGGTGTGAGTGCAAGACTTCTTCCCTGCTGGCGCGGTTACCGTCAGGTGTCCGCAATCGCAGGCCACTTCTCGATCATCTGATCCGTGGAATCCGACTCGGGCAGAGTCTGCCAAACGAACAGGAGGCAATTTACATGGGGTTTTCGACCGATGCAATACACGTTGGCCAGGAGCCGGATCCGTTAACCGGCGCCGTCGTGGCGCCGATTTACCAGACTTCGACGTATGTTCTGGAAAGTTTGGACAAGACCAAGGGCTACGTGTATGCCAGAACGAAGCACCCGAATCGCATCGCGCTTGAGCGTACAGTCGCCAAACTCGAGGGCGGCCGCGCAGCCTATGCGTTCACTTCCGGCATGGCCGCGATTGATGCGGTCTTCCGCCTTCTTCGCCCCGGAGATCATACGATTCTCCCTCGGTCGATTTATGGCGGCACCTTTCGCTTGGTTTCGAAACTCCTCGTGGTGTCCGGGCTTGAGTTCAACTACGTGGACACCTCTTGTCTTGAACAAGTTGAAAAGGCTATCAAGCCCTCGACACGGATGATTTACGTGGAGACTCCTTCGAATCCTACGATGGTCGTCACGGATATTGCCGCTGTGGCGGAACTGGCGCGGAAACGAAATCTTACACTCGTCGTGGATAACACTTTCTTGAGCCCCTACCTTCAGCAGCCGATCGCACTGGGCGCTCACATCGTCGTCCATTCCATGACCAAGTATTTGAACGGTCACAGCGACTGTATCGCTGGGGCCGTCATCCTCGCTCGACAGGAGGATGCCGACAAGATCTACTTCATTCAACTGTCGGCGGGCGCCGGTCTTGCGCCGATGGATTGTTTTCTCGTTTCGCGAGGCATCAAGACGTTGGCCGTCCGCATGGAACGCCACAATTCCAACGGCATGGCCATCGCCAAGTTCCTCGAATCTCACCCGAAGGTAAAGCGTGTGCTCTATACCGGCCTGGCCTCTCATCCCCAACACGAACTTGCCAAGCGGCAGCAGCAGCGCGGTTTTGGCGCCATGATGACGTTCGATCTAGGCTCGCTCGATGCCGCCCGCAAGTTCCTGAACCGGGTGCGCCTCTGCTCTCTGGCCGAGAGCCTCGGAGGCGTGGAAACTCTCATTTCGCATCCCGCTTCGATGACTCATTCTTCCATGCCCGCGGAGGTGCGGAAGGAGAACGGAATTACGGATGGCATGGTCCGCCTTTCGGTGGGCATCGAGGATGTCGAGGACCTGGTTGCGGACATCGATCAGGCTCTTGCCGTGGTATAGGCGCTCTGGAGATCCTTCATTCACTTCTTGGAAGGCCGCACACAGTCGGAAATCCAGGCCAGATAATCGGATGATCCCCGTTCGATCGGCAGCGCGATGATCTCGGGAACGTCGTAACTGTGCAACCGGCGCACCATGGATTGAAGCGCGTCATACCTCTTGCGAGATGTCTTGATGATGACCAGGAATTCCTTCGCGGACTCGATCCTTCCCTTCCAGCGATAAATCGACTCTACCGGCGATTGCTGGATGTTCGCGCACGCGGCGAGTCTTCCTTCGACGAGAGCGCGCGCGATGCTCTTGGCTTCTTTCGCCGATCCGCACGTGACGAGCACCACGATTTTGTCTGTCATTGCCGGGCTTTACTCTTGAGACTCGCCGACCGGCGATTCCTGGATGTCTTCGGCTTGCGCGACAAGATACAATGCTTCCTGGAATGAGCCAAGCGATCCATTTCGGCACCTCTGGCTGGCGCGGCATCATCGCCGACGATTTTACGTTTTCTGGAGTTCGCCGCGCGTCCGCCGCGATCTCCGGCCACGTGCTTGCCCAGAAGAAAAATCCCGTATTGATCGTTGGCTACGACACGCGTTTCTTCTCCGATGAATTCGCGCGCGCTTCCGCGGACGTGTTGCGATCGAATGGCTGCCGCGTGCTTCTCTGCCCTGAGCCGACGCCCACTCCCGCCATCGCCCATGCGATCATCCATGACCATCTCGATGGCGGCGTCAATATTACCGCGAGCCACAATCCCGCCGCCTACAATGGCCTGAAATTTTCCGGTCCCGACGGTGGCCCG
>Ga0307374_10005307_pt1 | contig 20882 bp, 17 predicted proteins | sample OX3MG_FD_202532 | JGI IMG/M metagenome (GOLD analysis project Ga0307374, IMG submission 202532) | Soil microbial communities from Risofladan, Vaasa, Finland - OX-3 | ecosystem: Environmental > Terrestrial > Soil > Coastal area > Acid sulfate soil | place: Finland: Risofladan, Vaasa | collected...
CGAGTACGTGAAGGTCGCCAAAAGCATCACCCAGGATTGGGGCGAGCGGGGTGCTCGCGCGGTCATCGAGGCGACCGTGGCATACGCGCGAAGCTCCGGCTCCACGGTGATCGCCGAGGGCATCGAGGACGAGGCGACCGCCGACCAGCTGACCGCTCTCGGCGTGACCGCGGGTCAGGGTTACTGGCTCGGCCGCCCTGAGGAGCCGGTGCTCGACACGTCGGCGCGCGGCGAGGCCACTGCCTGAGCTGACCTCACGCGGGTGTCGCGACGGCCAGCTCCCAGGTCGATCCTTCCGGGGTGTCGCGTACCTCGATGCCCGCATCGACGAGGGCGTCGCGCAACTTGTCGGCCAGCGCGTATTCGCCCGCCGCGCGCATGCGGACGCGCAGCTCGAGAACGCCGTCCACCAGGGGAGCGATGAGATCGCGGGGATCACCTGCGCCGCTGCGAGCCAGCTCCCCGAGCCGGACCACGTAGCGGCGCAACACCTCGCGCGCCCGATCCTGCTCATCGGAATCCAGTGTATCCGCCTCCCACTCGTGCATCTGGGTGTCGATGGCCAGGACGGCGCCGACCGCGCTGTCGACGTCGCGCCCGGCGAGCGCGCTGTCGGCGAGCTCGGATTGCCGCGACACCTCCTGGAGGAAAGGCGACACGTCGGGCGCGGGCGGTGCGAGGGACGTTTCGACACCGGGCTCGTCGGTGGCCGGGGATTTGGCGTCGCCGTCGGCAACGGGGGCTCGCGCATCGTGGGCGAGATCGCTGATGGCAATCGTGGTGCCGTTCTCGAACCGCTGTGACTTCCCCCGCCGGCGAAGTGTCAATCCGCCACGCCCTCGGATGGAGACGGTCACCGCATCGAGGTCGAAGATCGCCGCGGTGTGCTCGTCGACACCGAGGATGTCGACATCGTCGGGGAGCAGCGCCTCCAGCATGCGCAGCCGCCGCTCGCCCATGTAGCAGTAGCGGGTGTCGTGCGTGCCGCCCTCGGCATTGTTGTAATGCGGGACGACGGCGACGCGGAGTCCTGTGACAGCAAGCAGATCAAGGCCCTCGAGCCAGCGCGGGTCCTCGCCGGCCTTGTACACCTCGTACACCGGAAGGGCGAACATGCCCACGCCGACGGCGGCGGCACTGGCGAGCGTGACGCACCCACCGTCGCGGAACTTCGCGGTCAGCAGTTGCGGAACGGCCGTGTCGCGCCACTGGCGGAGCGCGTAGCTCGGACTTCCGGGGCCGGCGAACACGTAGCGTGCCTCGGCGACCCGCGACAGCATCGTCTCGTACTCGAGCGGCGTCGCCGCTTCTCGGTTGCGGAACGACGCCACCGTAATCGGGAACCCGACCCGGTCGCGAAAGTACGCGACCGTGCGCTCGCTGATGTCCGCGGCGTTCTCCTGGAATCCGAACGGCGTGTCGACCAGCACCGCCGGGACGGGACGCGGGCCCAACCTCGTCATGAGGTCCGCGTGAACGGACACCATCGTCGGCGTGGTCTCGCCGGAGCCCATGATGCACAGCAGACGCGGCATGTCTCGATCCTACGGTGTCGGGCCGCATGACACCATCGGACCATGGACGGCGTGGCGCTGAAGGCCGAGTTGGGCGGCGAGGCGCGCCGCCTCGGGTTCTCGGCGTGCGGGGTGACCTCGACGCGGCCCTTCACCGAGGCGCGAGAGCGAGGGCTCGCGGCGATCGACGCCGGCCGGATGGACGGCATGCCCTGGTATTCGCGCGAGCGTGTCGAAGCGTCGGCGGACATCGGCGCGCGGTATCCGTGGGCGAGATCGATCATCGCGCTTGCCTGGCCGTATCGCCCCGCACGCGCGCAGGAGCCGGAGCCCGACGGACCGGTGCGCGGCCGCTTCGCCGCATATGCGTGCATCGACGGTGGCGACGGGGCAGTCGACTATCACGACCTGCTTGCGGAGCGCTGCGACGCCCTGGTCGGATGGCTGCGCCGGCGCGTCGACGGCCTCAACGCCAAGCGGTTCATCGACCACGGGTGGGCACTCGACCGTCCCATCGCCGAGCGGGCCGGCATCGGCTTTGCCGGCAAGCACGCATCCGTTATCACGCTTGAGGCGGGCTCATACGTGATGCTCGCCGGCATCGCGGTGTCAGTGCTCCTGCCTGCCGACGCTCCGTCGCGGCGCGGGTGCGGACGGTGCCGGGAATGCCTCCCCGCGTGTCCGACGGGGGCGATCACTGAACCGGGCGTCATCGATGCGAGACGCTGCATCTCGTATCTCACCATCGAGCATCGCGGCAGCATCGCCGTCGAACTGCGCCCGCTCATCGGGACGTGGGCCTTCGGATGCGATCTCTGTCAGGAGGCGTGCCCGATCAACCATCGCCTCGCTCCCGAACCGCTCGAGGTGGGCACGTCAAGCACCGCTCGCGGTCCGGTCCCGAACCCCGACCTGGTCGAGTGCCTGGAGCTCAGCGAGGAGGCCTTCGCCGGACGGTTCCGGCGCACCGCCGTGTGGCGAACGGGACGAGCAGGGCTTGCGCGGAATTGCGCGATCGCTCTCGGCAACGCAGGGGATCCGCGCGCGCTGCCCGCGCTGCAACGCACTGCGGAAGGTGACCCTGATCCCGTTGTCCGCGAGGCCGCGTCATGGGCGATCGCCCAGTTCGCGGCGGGTACGCTGCCGGTCTAACGGAAGAGGAGGACTGCGGCCCCAGCGCCGATAACGAGCGGAGCGCCGACACATGCGGCGAGCAGCGAGACCGAATCCGGCTCGCGCGGCCACCACGACGGAGGGAGCGCCCGGTTGATCGGCACCCGCGCACCGCGGAGTCGCGCGTTGCCGCCGAAGAGGGTGAAGCCGGCGACGCACGCGAGAGCGGCCAGCAGTGCGGCTTCGGAGAGCATCGAGGCGGCGCCGGTCGCGCCGGCCCTGTGCAGCCACGCGGCGAGCACGAAGGTGATCAATCCGAGGCCGACGCCGCACGTGGCCGCCAGCAGCGTGGTCGGAAGCGAGGTGCGTGGCAGGCTCGGGAGTCGCATGGCTGCAGGGGTCAGCGTAGCACTCGAACTGTTTGAGGGTAAGGTCACCCGGACGGCACTCCGGTGTGACGAAACCGTTACGGCGACCGACAAGGCTTGACGCCAACGATCGGGTGTGCCTACGCTGCGCTGGTCGCCCACGGGCGACCGGTTCCCCCATCTCCCACAACGTCTCACCACACGAGGAACCCGGATGCCGACGAAATCTCGTTTTGCCGCAGCAGCGCTCGGTGCGACCGCGGTGGCGACCATCCCCTCCGCGGTTTTCGCGAGCTCATACATCGTTCGCCCCGGAGACACCGCGCCGGACATCGCCGTCCGTCACGGCACCAGCGTTGCCGCCCTGCTCAGCGCCAACGCCATGGCTGCGGCGGAGCACCTCCAGGTCGGCCGGATGCTGCAGATCCCTGACGCATCGCTGGCGTTGCCTGCCTATGCGCGCGGCGGTGACGATGCCGAGACCTACCGGGTCGGACGCGGCGAGGGAGTCTTCGAGACAGCACGGCGTTTTGGAGTCGATCCCACGGCGCTTGCCCGCGCCAACGGCATCGGGGTGAACGCGCCGATCGCCGAGGGCGATGAGATGGTCGTGCCCGGCCGGCTGCCGCGCATGAACGCGCTCGTCACCTTCGTCGCCACCGATGTCGGCGTCGATGCCCGGTTGCTGCGCGCAGTCGCGTGGGCCGAGTCGAAGTGGCACCAGGATCGCGTGTCACCGACCGGCGCGGTCGGCGTGATGCAGATCGAGCCGTTCACCGGGGAGTGGGTGTCGCGCCACATCGCCGGCACGCAACTCGACATCTGGCGCGCGCAGGACAACGTCGCCGCCGGGGCGATGCTCCTCCGGCATCTGATGAACAAGCACGAGGCGGACATTCCGGCAACGCTCGCCGGCTACTACCAGGGTGATGCGAGCGTCGCGACCCATGGTGTGTACGACGACACTCGTCGCTACCAGCGCGAGGTGCAGGCGCTCATCGCTCAGGACGCCTGAGCACTCGCGGGGGCCATCCGCCGACCCGCCGGACATCGCCGGATCGATCGACAAGACGCGCCGGGAGCCCGGCCGTCTCGAGCCACGCCATGGCCGCGAAACCACGGACGATCGCTGCGGTGGCCGCGATGTTGGCGTCCACGCAATTGCCGGCGACGACGCTGACCGTGCGCCACGGCCCGATGGCCGGCAGGCCGGTCGCGGGGTCGATGATGTGATGCAGCTCGACCCCGCCACGACGCCAGCGACGCACGGTGGTGCTCGAGGTGGCGACACCGCCCGAGCGGATCGCGATCGTCTCGCCGTCGCGCGTGATCGGCGCCTGGCTGTTCTCGGCGATCTGCACGTGCCAGCCGTCGTCGGGGGGCATGCCCGCGACGGCGACGTCGCCGCCGAGGCTGACCAGGACGCCGCCGCCGCCCAGCGCGTCGCTTGCCGCCGCTGCAGCGAGATCGGAGGCAAGCGCTTTTGCTGTCGCTCCGAGGTCGACCTCGATGCCGGCGGGAATCTCGACAGCGCGGGTGGCCGGCGCGTACGTGATCCGGCGCCAGCCCGGCACCGGGTGGATGGTCAGGGGAATTGGGGCGCCATCCGGCGCGAGCGCTCCGAAGTCGACCGTGTAGCCAGCGTTGCGCACAGCGCCGCCAACGGTGGGATCGACGGCGCCGTCGGTGAGCTCGGCTGCGCGCAACGCGCAGGCGATCGCCCGACCGAGCATCTCCGAAACCGTCGACTCGTGGCGACCGGGGCTCGCGAGGAGGATGCTCAACTCGCTGTCGTCGCGGAACCGGCTGCATGTACGGTCGATCGTGTCGACGACCCGCTCCACCGCTGACGTCGCGCTTTCCAGGTGATCGGGATCAGTGACGACCACCTGCATGAGGGTGCCGAACGCCGTTCCCCGGAACGCCGTGATGGTCACGAAGCGCCGCTCACGGTGCTCGCTGACGACGAGCTCCCACTGGTCGCCGAGCCCGTCGCGAGCGGCGCTGATGCGCTGCCCGACGGCGTGGGGGTGCTCGACGTGGCGGTAGTCGTCATCGATATGGTCGACGTTGCCGTGATGGTTCCAGCGTGCGTGTGCGCGGAGAGCGCGGCCAGAGCGGCAAGGGCGGCCGCGCCGGTGACGCCTGACGACACAGTGAGCCTCTTGCGAAACCTTAGCGCGCGATCACGTTCTGCGACCGTGAGCCGGCGCTTTGGCGTCTGCATGATCACCTCATCGTGGCGAGGGCTCCCGGGGCAGGGGTGAGAGATTCCTGGGGGAACGCTGGGAATTCGCGATCAGCGTTTGGCTGCCAGCGCCTGGAGGCGGAGCGCAAGTGTCGGACAGCCGGACACTGCGCGCCGCGCGTGAGGAAGCACCGATGGCGGAATCGCGCCGGGCAGGATGATCGGGTAGCCCCAGTCGTCGAGCTCGATCATCTCCGGCAGGAGGTCAGCGCAGACACCATGCCCGTCGCACTTGATTCGGTCGACGGCGACGGCGAACCGTCCACTCAAGACGCCACCGCCTGCGCTGTGGACACGCTGCAGCGGTGCAGCTGATCGTGACGTTGAAATTCCTCGGCAAACACGCGGAGCGCTGACCCGAGCAATCCTGCGGCGCCGTCGGGATGGCGGCACGCGCCGCGGCCGGCGAGCAGCCCAGACCATCGTTTGATGTGATCGAGGTCTCCGTCCGCTGCGGTGAGGCCCGCGACACGCCCGGTCGCCGCGGCGATGGCGCGAAGCCCGAAGGTGCACGGACCGCACTGCCGCGCGCTCTCGTGGGCGAGATACGCGAGGATCCTCGCGGTCTCCACCACACCGCAACGCCCGGCCGGGAGCACCGCGATCACTCCGCAGCCCAGTGCGTACCCGAGGGCGCGCAGACCGTCGGCGTCGATGGCGAGACCCCATGCCCTCGATGCCGGAACCCAGCTGCCGAAGTAGCCACCGAGCAGCACTGCCTCGCTTGCTCCGGTGAGGCCGCCCGCCGCGTTGACGGCATCGGTCACGGTCGTGCCCTGCGGCGCCTCGATGAGCATCGTCTGCGGTACCGCGCCGCCCACGGAGAGCAACGTCGTGCCGGACGAACCGCCGGCACCGAGCGAGCGGAACCACGTGTCACCGTATCGCGCGATGAGCGCGGCATGGGCAAGCGTTTCGACGTTCTGCACCAGCGTTGGACGGTCGTCGATGCCGCGTTCGTAGGGCCGCGGCGGGATCGACGTTGGCAGCGCGACCCCGGAGTTCACGAAATTGACCGCTGCAGTCTCCTCGCCGGAGACGTAGCGCACCGGTGCGCTCACCAGCCGAACCATGTCGCGCTCCGCAGGCGGTCGCTCGCTCATGGCCCGATGCATCGCGCGGATGGCGCCGGCGTGGTCCGCGCCGACGTAGAGCACGATCTCGCGTGCGCCGACGGCGCCCGCTGCGAGCAGCGCGCCGTCGATCACGAGGTGCGGGCGTTGCTCCATCAGCGTGCGGTCCTTGCGGCTCAGTGGTTCGCCCTCGCCGCCGTTGGCGAGCACGACCGGGTTGCCCGCTCGCTGCGACGCAACGGCGCGCCACTTCGTTGCGGCAGGGAATCCGGCGCCGCCCTTGCCGCGCAGGCCACTTCGCTCGATGGTGTCGATGAGCGCGTGCGTGCCCGGGGGGACCGGCCCGAGACGCGCGACGTGCGCGGCGTACCGTTCCATCCCGGCAGTCGTCGGTGGGCCGGCGAGCACCGACAACGTCATCGCCCCGTACCGAATGACGCACGCTCCGCCGCATCACGACGTTCGTCTGCAAGCGGGTCAGGTGGGGCGGCGAGCATGCGCCACGCAACGGCGCCGAGCACGGCGGTGGTGCACATGATGTCGATCGCGATCATCCACGACGAGGAACTGTCCGTCCCGGTGCCGGCGCCGTGGAGCACTGCGACCGGCCAGCTTGCGTACGCGAGCCAGTGAATCCCCCGCCACGTGCGTGCGCCGATGTGGCGGCGCAGCAGGCTTGTCGCGACGATCGCGAGCAACAGCTCGAACGCGATGGTGCCGAGGCCGAGCCAGAACGTGCGGTAGTACGACCCGAACGGCACGAGCGCTGCGACGAGGCCGAGGTGTGTGAACGGGTCGACCACGGCGGTGACAATGTGCAGCAGGAGGAAGACGAGCGTCATCAGCGCGAGGTCGCCGTGCACGGCCGCGCTCAGAAACCGCGGCCACCCGCGCGTCTCGACTCGCAGTCGGGCAAGCAGGCCGAGGACGACGACGGCGCTGAGCAGGATGAGGCTCACCGCGCCGGCGCCGCGCGTTGTGTACCAGAGCAGTTGGTTGGACATGGGTCAGCCCACCGGCAGCTCGATGCGGAACGTCGCACCACCGCCAGGAGTGTCGTCGACGCTGATGCGGCCGCCGTGCGCGTTCACCACCGCGGCCGCGATGCTGAGACCGAGGCCGCTGCCTCCCTGGTCTCGGCTGCGCAGCGGGTCCGCGCGGTGGAAACGTTCGAAGATGCGCTGGCGCTGGGTCTCGGGGACGCCGGGACCGTGGTCGATGACATCGATCGCCGCGTGCGCGTTCTCCGACTGGAGCGTCACTTCGACCGGGCTCCCGGCCGGCGTGTGCACAAGCGCGTTGCGCACGAGATTGGCAACGGCCTGGCGGAGGCGCAGGTCGTCGCCGGTCACGACCATCGGTGCGGCGATGCGTGCGATCACGTTGCGTCCGGGGTCGGCCGCACGCGCGTCACTGACCGCGTCGTTGATCATCGATGTGAGGTCGACGGGCGCGCGGTCAAGCGGGCGGCGCTGATCGAGTCGTGCGAGCAGCAGCAGGTCATCGACCAGCAACCCCATTCGCCGTGTCTCGTCCTCGATGCGCCGCACCGCGAGCAGCACGTCGTCGCGCGACATGTCAGGGTTCCGCTGCAGCAGCTCGGCATAGCCGCGCATCGACGTCAGCGGCGTGCGCAGCTCGTGAGATGCGTCAGACACGAAGTGACGTAGGCGTTGTTCCACGACTTCGCGTTCGGCAAAAGCGCGTTCGATCTGCCCGAGCATCTCGTTGAGCGCGAGACCGAGACGCCCGACCTCGGTCTTCTCGGTTGACGGCGAGACACGGCTGCCGAGCCCGGTTGCGGCGATGGTCCGCGCGGTGGCACCCATGCGCTCGAGCGGACGCATGCCTCTGCGCACGAGGAAGAACGTCGCGAGGAGGACCAGGACCGTGATGCCGCTGCTGATCGCGATCTCGAACAGGAGCAAGGTGCTGAGCGTGCCGTCGACCCCGTCGACACCGTCCAGCGGCACCGCAACCACGGCTGCCAGGTTCGGTATCTGGTCGTTCGCGACCGGCGTTACGGACACGCGGTACGCATGCCAACTCCCGTTTCCGGAAACCGTCAGCGTCTGACCGGATCGCTTTGCGATGTCGCTCGGGAACACAGGGTGCGATGCCGACGAGGCGAGAGATCCGCCGTAGAGATATCCCACCGCGAGGACCTTCGACGAGTTCCCGTCGATGAGCTCTCCATACGTGCCGGCCGGGAAGGCGTACCCCTGACCGTAGCCGTCCGGGCCTTGCTGCGGACCATGACCGAGGAGCACGCTGGTGACGCCTGGCTCGATGCTCACGAGTTGCTGATCGACACCCTGGACCAACGTGTTCTGCACGGCCGCGTAGGTACCCGCATCGGCTGCGGCGAGACCGATGATGAACAGGGGTGCCAGGGTGAGCAGCAGTCGGAGGCGCAGCGACATCTACGGCCCCGACGACATCGCCGGCGCGCCGTTCACGCCTGCGCCGCGCTGGTGCGCGGGACGCGCATGACATACCCGACACCGCGAACGGTGTGGATCAACGGTGGTTCCACCTGGTCGACCTTGCGCCGCAGGTAGCTGATGTACGTCTCGAGCACGCTCGCGTCGCCGCCGAAGTCGTAGTCCCAGACGTGATCGAGGATCTGCGTGCGCGAGAGCACGCGGCCGCTGTTCATCATCAGGTAGCGCAGCAGGCGGAACTCGGTGCGCGTCAGGTCGACGACCTCGCCGCCGCGGAACACCTCGTGGGTTTCGTCGTCCAGCTCGAGATCGTGGAGCACCAGCTTGTTGCTCACCGCACCCGTATCGGGATGGTGGCGGCGCAGGACCACGCGTATCCGCGCCACAAGCTCCTCGATGCTGAAGGGCTTGGTGACGTAGTCGTCGCCGCCGATGGTCAGGCCGTGGACCTTTTCCTCGGTCGCGTCGCGCGCCGTGAGGAAGATCACCGGGACCTTGATGCCGTCGGTGATCAATCGCTGTACCAGGGTGAAACCGTCGTCGTCGGGCAACCCGACGTCGAGGATCATCAGGTCAGGCCGGAAGTCCATGACGGCGTGGCGGGCGCTTTTCGCGGTGGCCGCGGTCTGGACGGTGAAGCCCTCGTACTTGAGCGCCATGGCGACCAGGTCCGTGATGGCGCGTTCATCGTCGACCACGAGAACGCGGTTCGGCTCGCCCTGGCTCGGAGTGGACACGCGTCCATCTTCGCGCGGAAGTCTGGGAAAAAGCTCAGAGGTTGTTGGAGCTTCCCTGGGCGTTGCGCGGGGTGATCTGTCCGTTCGGGCTGCCGACACCGAGTGGCAGGGAGAGGCAACGCACCCCGCCGCCAGCCTTGAGAAACTCACCCATCGCCAATGGGATGATCGTGAACCCGGCGGCCTGCAACGGTTCGGCAAGCTGGGCGATGGTGAGTGACGACACCACCTGCGTTCCGAGCGGCATCGCGTTGCAGGCAAACCCCACCGCCACTTCGACGGGCACCTCGATGAGGTTTGGGACGAGCTGCCGGATCAACTGCGCAGATGCCGGCGAGAAGGCCTCAGGGGCGGCGACCACCGTATTCGCGTCGAGCGGACAGAAACAGGTATCGAGGTGATAGAAGCGGGGGTCGACCAGCTCGAGTGAGATCACCTCCACTTCGAGGATGCGGCCCACGGGCCGGTGTGAATCACCGTCCGTGCGGAACCCTGTGCCGCAGAAGAGGCGATCGCCGACGAACAGCGCGTCGCCGGCGCCCTCGAACGACAGCGATCGAGGCAGTTCGTGCACCTCGAAGCGCAACCGCTCCAGCTCAGCGCGCCAGTGCGGCTCCTCGCCCTGTCGCTCGCGATGGTGAAAGTTCGCCAGGACCGCGCGTCCGTCCCAGACGACGGCGGCATTCGCCGTGAACACCATGTCCGGGAGCCCCGCAACGGGCGCCGCGAGCTCGATGTCGACGCCGAGCGCGACGTAGGTGCGGTGGAGCGCCTCCCATTGCGCCTGCGCCAGCGCATGGTCCACCTTGATGGCCACGTGCATCCACGGGTTGATCTCGTACTCGATGCCGAAGTGGTCCGGCCGGCACATCAGCACCGCACCTGTCATGAGCGTGGCCGGGGCAGGACCGCAGCGTCGCCGAGCGGGAGCGGAACGATCAACGTCGGCGCGAAGCCGAACCGCGGGGCGACCTCCGCGGGCGCCTGGACCGGCGACCGGCGCACGCACCAGCGCGGTTCGACGTCGTCGCGGACGGCGAGGAGCGACGGGCGCAGCAGCGCGCCACCGGCGCCGCGCCCGTGATGGCGGATGGTGGCCGTGAGCGCGGGCCTCAGCCAGGTCGCGTCGAACGGCTGGACGCCGTCGAGCATCGCGGCGCCGACTGTCAAGGTCGCGGCCTGCTGCGCCACCCAGCGCGAGACGACCTTGTCATGCGGACCCTCCACCTGACCGGCGAACACGAGCCGGCCGGCGACGTGCTCGCCGAGAATGAGCCGAGGAGCGCCGAGCCGCCGCTCGACAATACCGGCGATCACACACGTTGTCTGCTCGGCAAGCGAGATCCGGAGACGATCCGGCGATGCCAGACCGGGTCGGTACGGTGCTCTCGCACGCCGCGCCAGCAACGCGGGAAGGCTCCGAGCTGTGGCTGCTGCCGCAAGCGCGGTGCCTCGACCGCGAACGTGGTCCGGCACCTGGAGCACGTCGCCGCTTCCGGCGAACGCGCTCAGCGCCGCGACACGACGCTCGAGCGCCCACCCAATGATCGGGCGCCCGTCGAGGTGAAGGACATCGAAGGCGAGGTACACGGCGGGCAGCTCGGCCGCGAGTGCCGGCCCGGCGGCGAGTCGCCTGCCGAGAGCGGCGAGATCCGGCCGGCCCTGGGCGTCGAGGACGGCGATGACGCCGTCGAGCACTGCGGCCCGACCGGCCGTGGTGACCACGGTATCGATGACGTCGGGGAACCGCCGCCCGAGCTCGCCGAGCGTCTCACCCTGAACCCGCGTAGGGTTGTCGGGGTCGAGGTAGAGCAGCGCGCGCGCCCCGTCCCAGTCGATGCTGAAGAGCCAATCGTGATCGTCGAACGGCTCGGAGCATGGAACCGACGCCTCGAGCGGGATGTGCCCCGGAAGCAATGGCGGCGTCGGGGTACGGAAGAGCAACGGCTCCTCGAGTGCCGGGGCGACGACACGGGACACAGCTGTCCTGATCGCCACTCCCGGTCCGCGCAGCCTCAGGAAGCGCGGCGGCGGCCCGCCGGTTCCGCCGATTCCTCGTCAGACGATGCCTCGTTGCCGGCGGTATCGCTGCGGCGCGACTTGGCGGCCTCGACCGACGCTTTGAGCGCGGCCATGAGGTCCGTGACCTTGCCCTGCTCAGGCGCTTCCGGCCGCTTCAGCGGCTCGTTGGTGAGCTTCGACTCGACGACCTCGAGCAACGCCTCGCGGTATGCGTCGTGATGCCGCGCGGGATCGAAATGGGCGCTCAGGTTTTCGATGAGCATGACGGCCATGTCGAGCTCGGCTTTTTTGACGTCGAGGTTCTCGTCGGGCATGGAGAGCTCGCCCGCCGAACGGATCTCATCGGGCCAGTGCAGGGTGTTGAGCAGCAGTCCGGTCTCGTGCAACGCGAGGCGGCAGAGGTGCTCGCGGTCGCGCAACGCGATCTTCCCGATGGCCACCTTGCCGGTCTTCTCCAGTGCCTGGCGGAGGAGCGCATACGGCTTTGCGCCGACCGCCTCCGGCTCCAGGTAGTACGCGCTCTTCAGGTACACGCCCGCTTCGATCTCGGAGTCCGGGCAGAACTCGATGATGTCGATGGTGTGCGTCGTCGTCAGAGGGAGTTGGTCCAGGTCGGAGTCGGTGATGACCACGTATTCGTCCTTGCCGACCTCGTAGCCACGGAGCGCATCGCTCCAGCCGATCTCCCGGTCCTCCTCAGGGCACCAGCGCTTGTTTCGCACCGGCGTCTGGTCGTTCGGACACAGCAGCCGGAACGAGACGCTCTTCGATTCGGTAGCGAGATACAGCCGCACGGGAATTGCCACCATGCCGAAGCTGATGGCCCCGCGCCACATCGATCGAGGCATGGTGTCTCCGAGTATACGGGCGCGGGATCGCCATGAACGGGCCCGACTCAGGCGACGGCAAGGAGCCGGTCGTATGCCTCCTTCAACTCCGGATAGCGCAGGAAAATGATGTGCGCGTATTCCTGCGTCAGCGGCACAGGCTTGCGACGCAGCAGGAGCCCGACCTCCTCGGGACGGTGATTCGCCTTGCGCCAGTTGCACTTCCGGCACGCGATGACCACGTTCTCCCACCGGTCGGGTGCTCCGCCGCGGGACACGGGGATCACATGGTCGACGGTGAGGTCGGCGGCGGTACCGAGCCGGCCGCAGTACTGACACGTGTGGTCGTCCCGCAGCAGCAGGTTGCGCCGGTTGGGACGGAGCAGCCGGCGCGGGACGTGAATCGTGCGCAGGAGACGGACGATCACGACGCCCTCGGGAAGCCGGCGTCCGGCGAGCGCCTCGGCCGCCGCGCGCTCTGCTGCCTCGTCAACGAACGCGACCCGTTCCTTGGTCAGCAGGACGACCAGCCGCCTGTGACTGATCACGTTGAGCGGCTGCAACGAGGCATTGAGCAGCAGCACCGCCATGGCGGAATTCTATTGGGAATCCGGAGTAGGCGTCGAATGGCACACCGGGAGCGCGGGATCAGTTGTAGGGTGCGGACTTGATCGGACCGACCTTGATTGCGCCGCTGCAGACATCACTCTGCGGCGTTGCGGTCACGTCGGTCTGGAAGCCCGATGTCGGCAGCGTGATCTGCCAGAACTTCGGCGAGGTTGACGCCGCGGCGGAACACGTCGCGTCGCTCCATGACACGAGGAAATACCCGTGTCCGGTGGCGCCCGCCGCTCCGAGTGGATCCGAGCCCGGAGAGAGGTCCACCGCCGACGGCGAGGCCATCGAGTTGTCGTTCGTCCACGCCGTCGAGAGCTTTCCCCCGTTGGGGCCGAGCATCTGCAGCTTCGGGTAGCCGTTCTCGGTGCAATCGTTCGTCGTGGTGTTCCGAATCTCGAAGGTCGTGTAGATGGTCCCTGCGGCACCCTGCTGGTTGTTGATCGAGATCTCGAACTGACCCGGCATGCATGGGATGGCGGGCGTCGGCGTGGGCGCCGGTGTCGGCGTTGGAGCAACGGTCGGCACAGGCGTCGGCGTCGCTTCGGTCGTGACGCCGGGCGTCTCGGTCGGCGTTGTGGTCGTGGAGCCGCAGCCCGCGATGACACCTGCGGCGGCAAGCACCGCGAGCGGAAACAGCAACCGTTGCATAGCGGTGGAGCGTACCCGCTGCGGGCGATTCATGCGCACCTCAGCGTGGCATGTGTTGCTCAGCCGGGCAGGTCCTGATCCGCGTGCAGCACGGGCGCGAAGAGGTCCCCGACTGAGTCGACACGTTGGGAGATCGTCGCGATGGTCCACCGATCCGGGCGCAGCGCCGGATCGTCAAGCTCCTCCCACGCGATTGGCGTCGACACTGGTGCGCCGGGTGCGGGCCGTAGCGAGTAGGGCGCCGCGAGCGTCTTGTTGATGATGTTCTGCGTGTAGTCGATGCGGATGCGCCCGGTCCGTCTGGCAACCGCCCACTCCCAGCTGACGCGGCCGGGTGCGGCCTGGTCTATGGCCTTGCCCACCTCCTCCACCCAGTTGCGTACGGCTGCATAGTCCGGCCCGCGGCGCACCGGAACGTAGATTTGCAGTCCGGTCTGCCCGCTCGTCTTGACGACGCCGTGCATCCCGTAGTGGTCGAGCGCAGCCTTGACCAGCTTCGCGATGTCGATGACGTCCTGAAACGTGGCGGGCTCGAACGGGTCGAGGTCGAAGACCGCCCAGTCCGGCGCCTCTGGCTCGTCAATTCGTGAGTGCCAGGGGTGAAGATCGATCACGCCCGCGTTGGCGACCCAGGCGAGGGTCGCGACCTCGTTCACGACGATGTACGTCTTGGTCTTCTCGCCGTGGTATGTCCACGACTCGATCCACGATGGAGCATGCGCCGGCTTGTCCTTTCTCCAGAACGACTTCCCGTCGATCCCGTCAGGAAAGACCTGCATCGACAGAGGGCGGTCACGAAGGTACGGGAGCATGTATGGAGCCATGCGGACGTAGTGCTCGATCATGTCGCGCTTGGTGAGACCGTCTGCGGGCCACAGCACCTTGTCCAGGTTCGTCAGCGGGAGGCGGCGGCCTGCGATGTCCCAGCGCGCGTGGCCATGCAGCGTTCGGAGTTCCTGCAGCGCACTGATGATGTCTGGGTCCTGTCCCGGTGGGGTCCGCTCGTCGCTGCTCCCCAGCGGGTCAGGCAGACTCCCTCTTGCTGAAGTCGCTCCGATCACGGGCGCCTCTTCGCGAGCTGTATCTCCGATGGTTTGGTCGCCTCGCAGTTTCTGGAAGGCGGCGTGACGGAGCATGCCTTCGTTGGTCCATTCCGAGAAGCGGACTTCGCAGATCAGTTCCGGCTGCACCCAGGTGGCGGGTTCGGTCGTTCGCGGGGTCTTGGCGAGTGGGCACTGCTCGACGATCAGGGGAGCGAGCTGTTCCTTCAGGTCGCGCAGCATCTTGTCGTTGAATCCTGTGCCGACCTGGCCGCAGTGCACGAGGCGGCCGTTGTCGAGGATTGCGAGGATGAGCGCCCCGAGCTGGTTGGACCGCCGGCCGCGGCCGGCCGTGTAGCCGGCGATGACGCAGGACTGGCTCCGCCACGATTTGATCTTCACCCACTCCGGCGTGCGCGCTCCGGGGTGATAGAGCGAGTCCGCGCGCTTGCCGACGATCCCTTCGATGCCGGACTTGCGCGCCTCCGCGAAGAGGGCGACACCGTCGCGCTCGACATGTTCCGCGAAGAGGACGTGCGGGGAGTCGACGATGGTCTCGCGCAGCGTCTTCTTGCGAATGCGCAGCGCTGTGGCCGAGAGGTCACGTCCCTCCAGTTGCACGAGGTCGAAGGCGACGAACGTCACAGGATGCTCGGCGGCGAGTCGCCGCGCGTCGCTCTCCCGGGAAACGTTGATGCGTTGCTGCAGACGCTCGAAGGACGGACGGCCGTCGGCATCGAGGACGACGAGCTCGCCGTCGACGACGGCCTGACGTGCGCGGATGCCGGCCCGGATCGCCTGCGCCTCCGGATAGCGTGCGGTCTCGTCGTTGCCGCGGCGGCCGCTCACACGGACAGCGTCACCTGCGACGCTGACCATGGCGCGGATCCCATCGTACTTCAGCTCGAACAGCCATCCCTCGCGTGAGAAGGGCCGCTCGACCGGAGTCGCCAGCATCGGCGAGGGCGCGCGGGCAGGTTCGTCCGCCGCGGCAACCGTCGCGGGCGGAGCCGGCGCCCCCCGGGCTCGGGCGCGCTGCATCTCTCGCGGGTCACCGCCGCCATCACTCGCAATCTCCGCCAGGCTTCTGCCGGTCTTGACCGAAACATCACGGTCGATCGCCTCATATCCCTCGACGACCGATGGGTCGCGCTTCTTGAGCATCAGCCAGTTCTTGGTGCCGTCGCTGCTGCCGCCGTACTGCCGGCCTCGCTCACCGATGTGCACCAGCGCGAACTCGCCGGAGAGCTTGTTGCCGGCGAGCCGGAACTTGATGTCGCCCTTGAGACGCGACCGCTCGTAGTCCTCGGCCGACTCCTTGATCCATTCGTAGGTGCCGATGTCCCAGAGCATCACCGTGCCGGCGCCATATCCGGAGGGGATCACGCCCTCGAACTCGCCGTAATCGATGGGGTGGTCCTCGGTCTGCACGGCCAGTCGCTTCTTGGCGGGATCGAGGCTTGGACCCCTCGGAACCGCCCACGAGAGCAGCACACCCTCGTGCTCGAGTCGGAAATCGAAGTGCATGCGCGTGGCCCGATGTTTCTGCACGCAGAACCGGTGCCCGTGCGGCAGGAGATCCCACGCCGATCGGTCGGCATCGGCACGTCCGGTCGGCTCCCCACTGGGCTCCGGCGTCTGTTTGAAGTCGCGTTTGCGCCGGTACTCTTTGAGGGCCTCCTCTGCCACGTCCGCGACACTGTCCTTCACCGTACTGATGCTAGTGCAGCGGCACCGCGCAGCAGAGCAAAGTGGCCCTCCGGGCTGGTAGAATAGAGGCATCTGGAACGGCCGATTTGAGCAGTCAGCGCTGGAGAATCGAGCGGTTTCATCTTTGGCCCCAACTCCAACACTCACGTCACCACCGGAGCAGTACCGATAACCGACATCGCACGCCCCGAGCGGCCCCGCGAGGAGCCCGCCGAACCCACGTCGAGCGCCAACGGCGGCAGCTCGAATCCTCCAACTGAGGGCATCAGCCGGGTCTCGAAGGACACGTATTCGGCAGACCAGATCCAGATTCTGGAAGGTCTCGAGCCTGTCCGCCGCAGACCAGGCATGTACATCGGGTCCACCGACCTGCGTGGTCTGCACCACCTTGTCGTGGAGCTTGTTGACAACAGCATCGACGAGGCACTCGCCGGCTGGTGCGACACGATCAAGGTCACGTTGCACGCGGACAAGTCGGTGTCCGTGCTGGACAACGGCCGCGGCATCCCGGTCGGTATGCATCCCACCGCGAAACGATCCGCGCTCGAGGTCGTCCTCACCACGCTGCACGCCGGAGGGAAGTTCGGTGGTGGCGGCTACAAGGTATCGGGTGGTCTGCACGGCGTCGGCCTCTCAGTCGTCAACGCGCTGAGTGAGCGGCTGCTCGTCGAGGTCTACCTCGACGGCGAGGCCCATCGCCAGACGTACCTGCGCGGTGTTCCCGACGGGCCAGTCGCCGTCAGCGGCAAATCCGACCGCCGCGGTACGTACATCCGCTTCTGGCCGGACCCCGAGATCTTCCCGGAGATCGAGTTTTCGTGGGAGATCATTCAAAACTCCTTGCGCAGCTATGCGTTCCTCAACAAGGGGATCACGATCCAGCTCGCCGACGAGCGCGACGGCGCGGCGTACACGTTCCATTTCGAGGGCGGGATCCAGTCCTTCGTGCGCTATCTCAACGCCAACCGCAACGTCATCAACCTCAAGCCGATGTATGTGGAGCGCGAGATCGACGGCAACGTCGTCGAGATCGCCCTGCAGTATCAGAACACCGTCTTCACTGAGCATGTCCTCGCGTTCGCCAACAACGTGCACACGGAGGAGGGTGGCGCGCACGTCACCGGGTTCCGGACCGCGCTGACCGCGACGCTGAACAAGTACGCGCGCAAGGCGGCGATCCTCAAGGAGCAGGACCCGAACCTCACCGGCGACGACGTCCGTGACGGCCTCACCGCCGTCATCAGCGTCAAGCTTCGCGAGCCGCAGTTCGAAGGCCAGACCAAGACCAAGCTGGGCAACAGCGAGGTGACGGGTCAGGTCTCGACGGTCCTGAGCGACGCGCTCATGCAGTACCTCGAGGAGAATCCCGGGGACGGACGCAAGATCATCGATCAGTCGCTCACCGCCGCGCGCGCGCGGCAGGCGGCGGCGAAGGCACGAGACCTCGTGCAGCGCAAGTCGCTGCTCGAGTCGGCGACGCTCCCCGGCAAGCTGGTGGACTGCAGCGAGCGCGACCCGGCGCATTGCGAGATCTTCATCGTCGAGGGACTGTCCGCAGGCGGCACTGCAAAGGAGGCTCGCGAGCGCCGCAACCAGGCCATCCTGCCCCTGCGCGGCAAGATCCTCAATGTCGAAAAGGCGCGCGCCGACAAGATCCTCGGCAACGAGCAGATCAAGGACCTGATCATGGCGCTCGGTGGCGGCTTCGGAGAGACGTTCAGCGTCGACAAGCTCCGCTACCACCGCATCGTGCTCATGGCAGACGCGGACGTTGACGGCTCGCACATCCGCACCCTGCTGCTCACGTTCTTCTGGCGCCATCTGCGGCCGCTGGTCGACGGTGGCTACCTGTACCTCGCGCAGCCACCGCTGTACAAGCTCGAGAAGGGCAAGGGACGCAACAAGCAGACCGAGTACGCCTTCAGTGACGACCAGCGCGACGACAAGGCGAAGTCGATGGGCCGCGACACGGAGATCTCTCGATACAAGGGACTCGGCGAGATGATGTCTGAGGAGCTGTGGGCGACCACCATGGATCCGGAGCGCCGTGTGTTGCTCCAGGTGGGCGTCGCCGACGCAATCAAGGCCGACGACATCTTCGACCGCCTCATGGGTTCCGACGTGGAGCCGCGCAAGCGATTCATTCAAACGCACGCGACGAGCGTGCGTAACCTCGACGTCTGATGTCGCTTCCGATCGCGGTCGACGCGATGGGGGGTGACAACGCCCCGGCAGCGATTGTCCAGGGTGCGTTGCGCGCCGTGAACGAGCACGGTATCGCTGTCACATTGGTGGGGCGGCGCGAGGCCGTCGAAGCCGAGTTGCGGAGCGCCGGCGCGGCGCCGGCGGCGATCAGCGTCATCGACGCCCGCGAGGTCATCGAGATGCACGAGCACCCGGCCAACGCGGTGCGGGCAAAGCGCGACTCGTCGATGGTGCGCAGCTGCGCCCTGGTGGCAGGCGGCAGTGCGCGCGCCGTCGTGAGCGCGGGCAACAGCGGTGCGATGCTCGCCGCCGCGCTGTTCACCATCAAGCGGATCACGGGCATCGCGCGACCCGCCATCGGCGCCGCGTTCCCCAGCGAGTCCGGTCAGACCTTCATGCTCGACGTCGGTGCCAACACGGACTGCAAGCCGGAGTGGCTGGCCCAGTTCGCGCTGATGGGCGACGTCTACGCGCGCACCATGCTCGGCATCAAGCGCCCACGAGTCGCGCTGCTCAGCAACGGCGAGGAGGCCGAGAAGGGATCGGAGCTGGTCCAGGCCGCGCACCCGCTCATCGCGGCGCTCCCGATCAATTTCGTCGGCAATGTCGAGGGCAAGGACGTCTTCCGGGGCGGCTGCGACGTCGTCGTCACCGACGGATTCACCGGCAACGTCGTTCTCAAGGTGGCCGAGGGCATCGGAGACTTCCTCTTCTCGAGCATCGCCCGCGAGGCGCGCAAATCCATCGGCGGCAAGGTCGGCGGTGCACTGCTCCGTCCGAGGCTGCGCCCCCTGCGCGACCGTGTCGACTACCGCAAGACGGGCGGCGCGCTGCTGCTCGGTGTTGCGGGTGAGGTGGTGATCGCTCACGGGCGATCGGACGCCGAGGCGACCATGAATGCGATCCGCGTTGCCGCCCGCGCCGCCGACCAGGGCGTCAGCGGCGTGATCGCCGGCGCGGCGAGAGCCCCCGTGGAGGTTGGAGCTCAGTAATGGCGATCTTCGAACCCGGTCAGATCCATCCCATCGAGCTCGAGGCGGAGATGCGCGCCTCGTACATGGATTACGCGATGAGCGTGATCATCAGCCGCGCGCTCCCCGACATCCGCGACGGGTTGAAGCCGGCCCAGCGCCGCATCCTCTGGGCGATGCTCGATACGGGCATGACTGCCGGGGCTCGTTATCAGAAGTGCGCGGCCGTCGTCGGTGAGGTCCTCGGCAAGTACCACCCGCACGGTGATTCGGCCGTGTACGACACGCTGGTTCGTCTGGCCCAGCCGTGGGTGATGCGCTATCCACTCATCGACGGACAGGGCAACTTCGGCTCGGTTGACGGTGACCCGCCGGCCGCGTACCGATACACCGAGGCGCGCATGACCGCGGTGGCGATGAGCCTCGTCGACGACATCGAGAAGGATACCGTCGACTTTGGCCCGAACTTCGCGAACGTGCCCGGGGTGCGCGAACCGGTCGTCATGCCGTCGCTGCTCCCGAACCTCCTCGTCAACGGCGCGAGCGGGATCGCGGTCGGCATGGCGACGAACATCCCGCCCCACAACCTCGGTGAGATCTGCGACGCGGTGGTGCGCTTGATCGACGACCCCGACACGGCGACTGAGGATCTCATCCGCATCGTCAAGGGCCCGGACTTCCCGACGGGTGGGATCATCTACACACGCGACATCGCGAACGTGTACGGCACCGGGCGCGGACGCATCGTGATGCGAGCGCAGGTGGATTTCGAGGAGTCGAAGTCGGGACGCGAGCAGATCATCGTTCGCGAGCTCCCGTACCAGGTCAACAAGTCGCGTTTGATGCAGACCATCGCCGAGCTCGTCAACGACCGCAAGATCGACGGCATCGCGGACCTCCACGACGAGTCAGGACGCGAGGACAAGGTCCGCATCGTCATCGAGCTCAAGTCGAACGCGCGCCCGCACACCGTCCTCAACAACCTCTACAAGCACACCCAGCTGCAGATGACCTTCGGCGCGCTCATGCTCGCCATCGTCGACGGGCGGCCTCAGGTGCTGAGCCTCAAGGCGATGCTCCAGCACTACATCAGCCACCGCCGGAATGTGGTCACGCGGCGAACGCGGCACGAGCTCGAGACCGCAAGGGATCGCGCGCACATCCTCGAAGGACTCATCAAGGTCCTCGACAACCTCGATGAGACGATCCGGATCATTCGCGCCGCGCAGGACGAGAAGGCGGCGCAGAGCGCCCTGGAGCAGCGCTTCGGGCTCACCGACCGCCAGTCGAAGGCGATCGTCGACCTCCGGCTCGGACGGCTCACGAGACTCGAGAGCGGCAAGC
>Ga0307374_10005308_pt1 | contig 20881 bp, 17 predicted proteins | sample OX3MG_FD_202532 | JGI IMG/M metagenome (GOLD analysis project Ga0307374, IMG submission 202532) | Soil microbial communities from Risofladan, Vaasa, Finland - OX-3 | ecosystem: Environmental > Terrestrial > Soil > Coastal area > Acid sulfate soil | place: Finland: Risofladan, Vaasa | collected...
AGCGCAGGGACGTCGTTCACGCCGTCGCCGGTCATCGCGACCACGTGGCCGAGCGACTGGAGCGCCTCCACGATGTCGCGCTTCTGCCCGGGCCGCACCCTCCCGAAGACGTTGGCCCCCTGGACGGCCTCGGCAAAGCCGGCCGGGTCTTCGGGAAGCGCACGAGCGTCGCACGCCTCGCCCACCACGGGCACGCCGACCCGTTCGGCCACGACCTTCACGGTCTCGGGGTCGTCTCCCGAGATCACCTTCAGCGAGACGCCCTGGTCGAGGAGGTAGCGAACGGTCGCCGCCGCGTCGGGTCGGAGCCGCTCGTTGAGCACGACGAGCCCGACAGCCCGCAGACCGGCGGGGACGCCCACCCCGTCGACATCCGCCGGCGACCGGGCGAGCACCAGGACCCGGCTGCCTGCGGCGGTGCCCTCGGCGCCGAGGGCGTCCGCAAGAGCTGGATCACGCTGGTCGCCGAAGAGCACGTCGGGCGCGCCGAGGACCCAGGTGCCGCGCCCGTCGAACTGCGTGGCGCTCCACTTTCGGTCCGAGGAGAACGGCACCGCGGCGACCGGACGCCAGCCCGGGGCCGGAGGACATGCGGCCGCGATCGCCCGCATCGTCGCGTTCGGCGCCGGGTCCGCCGCGGCGAGCGCTCCGAGCGGATCCTCGGGGGCTCCGTCGAGCGCGACGACGCGCTCGAGCGTCATCCCCGGCATGGTGAGCGTGCCGGTCTTGTCGACGCACACGACGTCCACCCGTGCCAGTCCTTCGATCGCCGGCAGGGACTGGACGAGCACCCTGCGGCCCGCCAGCCGCAGGGCGCCGAGCGCGAACGCGATGGTCGTCAGGAGGACGAGCCCTTCGGGCACCATCGCGCCGACGCCCGCGACCGTCCCGCGCAACGCCTCGTTCGACGCGACGTGCGAGCGGAGCAGCTGGCTCGTCGCCAGCACCGCTGCCGCCGGGACGAGGATCCAGCTGATCAACTGCAAGATCCGGTTGGTTCCCTGCTGGAGCTCGGAGTAGACCTTGGCGAACTGCTTCGCCTCGAGCTGGAGCCGCTGCGCGTAGGCGGCCTCTCCGACACGCGTGACCCGGGCGAAGCCCGATCCGCTCACGACGATGCTCCCGGAGAGCACCTCGTCGTCGGGCGACTTGTCGACGGCGGCGGCCTCGCCCGAGAGCAGCGACTCGTCGAGCTGCAGGCCGTTGCCCGCGAGCACGATCCCGTCAGCGACCACCTGGTCGCCGGGGCGCAGCTCGATCACGTCGTCCTCCACGACGTCGGCCATCGGGTGGTCTCCGGTCACCCCCGCCCGCACGATATGGGCGACCGGCGCGCTGAGCACTGCCAGGCGGTCGAGCGCCCGCTTCGCCCGCACCTCCTGCACGATGCCGATCGCCGCGTTCACGACGAGCACGACGCCGAACAGGCCGTCCTGGGGTGGCCCGACGACGGCCACGACCACGAGCAGCCCTCCGAGGATGGCGTTGAAGCGAGTGAAGAGGTTCGAGCGCAGGATCTGCGCCAGCGACCTGCTCGGGCGCGACGCGACCGCATTGGCCCGCCCCGACTCGACGCGCTCTCGTACCGCCTCGGCGTCGAGGCCGGCGAGCTCGGGGGGCAGTCCGGCGGAGACCGTCATCGCCCGCGCGCTGGCCGGCAAGACGGCCGCGGCGCGCATCGAGGCACACCGTCGGGCACTACCACCCACTCCCTGTTTCCGGGGGCACGCGCGTCCGGTGGCTCCGTCCACGCCATCGCGTCACCACGCCGGAAGGTCGTCAGGGGCGACGGACGCTCGCCAAGACGGGCACCACCGCGGTGACCGCCGACAACGCCATGAGGACAACGGTGGAACGAGCACGAGACCGGTCTTCGCGGGACCCATCGCGCCCTCACCCCTGACTCGTCGGTACGTCGGACCCTTAGAGACTGCGCCCGGGCCGAGCCCGGCCGGCCGGAACGCCGCCGAGACTACCCTCGCCGCCGGTCGACCGGTCCTGGTAGTGGCTTAGGTCACAGCGGCTCGGGCCACGTCGCGTGGCCGTCCCCCCGATGCCCGAGGCCGTGCGCCCTCGCCGCGAGGTCCGGTGCTTGGCGGACGACGGCCCAATGGTCCATCGGCCCTACCGAGCCGGGCCGGGCCACGTGATGATGGCAGCGGTTGGGCTGACTCGGGAGGTGTCAGCATGCGTGCAGCGGAGAAGCGGCGGTGGGTGGCCCGGGACACGATCGCCTCAGCACTCGTCGTCGCGATCATCGCGCCGTACATCGGCTACCTCGCGCGGGGCAGCGTGCCGTTCGTCGAGGACGTCGAGGCGATGGCGGGCGCCGGGCTGGTGCTCGGGCTCCTCGCCTGCGCAATCGGGGGACGCGGGCCGTTCGGTCCCGGGATCTTTCTCCCGGTCGCCCTCATCGGCGGGCTCTCGACGCTCGGTCTCGGTCTTGCGGCGTTCGTGACCACGAACGCGGGCGTGCTCGCGGCCTTCATGGCGGCGGTGGTGGCGATGTGGCTGGCGACGACCATCCGTCACGTGCTGGTCCTGACCGGGGATCACCGAACCCCGCGCATCCCGACGGCGGATTCCGGCGGGAATGGCTCGACGACCGGGCTCGACCGGGGAGCGGACCTCGACGTGCGCGAGCCGAGGACGGCCCCATCGCCTCAGGGTATCTCGAAAGGCGCCGGCGCCGGCGCGCGAGCGAGGGTGCGTTCAAACGGCACCGGGTCGGTCGTCGACGGGGCGCGACCGTCCGAGGCGACGTCTCCGCACCGGCGCCGCAGCGAATCGCTGCCCGGCCGGCGGTGACTGCTGCACCAGATCAGACCCTCGACGCGCCGGAACCCGACCGTGGACGCCGATTCGATCGCGATGACGTCTGATCTCGACGGCTAGCGGGACGCTGGGCTCCGGTCATGTCGGTGCCGCTCTGGGCGTGGTCGGTGACCGTCGTCGGCGTCGGCCTGCTCCTCGCGGGGGAGCTGGTCGTCCACCGCGTCGCGAAGCCGAGCGGTCTCCGTCGTGCGGCCGTCGAGAGCGCACTGTGGATCGTCGTATCCCTGCTCTTCGGCGTCCTTCTCGGTGTCGTCGAGGGTTTCGCCGTCGCGGGCCAGTACTTCTCGGGGTACCTGCTCGAGAAGTCCCTGAGCGTCGACAACGTCCTCGCGTTCGCGCTCATCTTCAGGAGCCTCGCGGTGCCGCTCGAGCTGCAGCGCGGCGTGCTCGAATGGGGTGTCGTCGGTGCGCTCGTGTTGCGAGGCGCCTACATTGCCGGCGGCAGTGCCTTCATCGAGCACGTGAGCTGGGCCTTCTACGTGTTCGGGGCGATCGTGCTCGTCGCTGGCATTCGTATGGGACGCGGAGGGGCCGGGGCGCATCCCCGGCGGAGCCTCGTGCTCCGCACGCTGCGGCGCGTGCTGCCGGTGTCGACGGAGTTCTCCGGCAGACGGTTCTTCACGAGCAGCAGGGGACGTCTGACCGCGACGCCGTTGCTCGTCGCGCTCGTCGCGATCGAGGCCACTGATGTCCTCTTCGCGACCGATTCGATCCCCGCGATCTTCGGGGTGACGACCAACGTCTTCGTGGTGTTCACCTCGAACGCCTTCGCAGTGCTCGGCCTGCGTTCGCTCTACTTCGTTCTCGCCACGGCGATGGGTCGTTTCGTCTACCTCACAAAGGGGCTGGCGGCGCTGCTGGTGCTCATCGGCGTGAAGATGCTCCTGCAGTCGATCGTCCGGGTCCCGACCGCGATCAACCTCGCCGCGATCCTCGTCGTGCTGTCAGCCTCCGTCGGGCTCAGCCTGGCCCACGAGCGCCGCGGCCGCGGCGACGCGTCGATCGGCGGCCACGTGCCGCGATCGCACTGACCAACCGCTACGTGGACCCACCGCGCCTGGAGACGGTCGCGAAGCGTCGCCGTCGTGCTCCGGTCGACGGCGCCGGCCGCCTCCGGCCTCTGCGGCCGGGACGGCCCGCGGCGACACCTCCCCTCGCCCCGAACGCCGCGACCGGCGTGCCTGAGCCGTGGAAGGGGATCCGGCGCCGTGCGACCCGGTCTCCGGCACGCGATCCCGGGAGCACGTCGCGCTAGCATCGGGAGACCAACGGCCTGCATAGCCTCCTCGCCCGCGCGGAGGACCCGGCGGGTGATTTCACGTCGGTGCCGGGCCGACCGCCGGTCCGGTCGCGAAGTGGAAGGTCCCCGGACAACTGGCCGCGACGGAACTCCGACATGCCGGTGATCAAGAGATCCGCGAGCGCGCTGGTTCCCGTCACGCTCGTGCGCACGGCACCGGCATGATCGGACGGGCATTGTCGTCGGGGCAGCCGGCGTGACCGGCGACGAAGCGTGGGCCGCACGAGACGCGCCCGACAGCGAAGCGGGGTCCCCGGCCGCGCGCGTCGCCAGGCTGCGCGAGTCCTTCGCCGACGGTCTGACGCGTCCGCTCGCGTGGCGGCTGTCCCAACTCGACGCGCTGACCGAGTTGCTCGGCGACGCCGCCACGAAGATCGAGCAGGCGCTCGCGGCCGATCTCGGCAAGCCGCCCATGGAGGCCTTCCTGAGCGACGTCGCAAGCGTGCGCCGAGAGGTCGCGGCGCTGCGCCGCGGCCTGCCGCGCTGGTCTCGCGACGAGCGCGTCCGTCTGCCGTGGGTCCTGCGGCCCGGGCGGGCGTGGATACGCCGGGAGCCGGTCGGCGTCGTGCTCGTCGTGGCGCCTTGGAACTACCCGATCAACCTCGTCCTCGTTCCGCTGGCGGCAGCGTTGGCCGCCGGCAACTGCGTGATCGCCAAGCCGTCCGAGCTCGCCCCGGCGACGTCGTCGCTCCTCGCCCGTCTCGTCGGACGCTACCTGGACCCCCGGGCGGTCGCCGTGGTCGAAGGCGGTGCGGAGGCTGCCATCGATCTCATCGGGACAGGGGTCGACCACGTGTTCTTCACCGGCAGCGCCCGCGTCGGCCGCCTCGTCGCCGAGGCGGCCGGTCGCCACCTCACGCCCGTGACGCTCGAGCTCGGCGGCAAGAGTCCCGCGATCGTTCTCCGCGACGCCGATCTCGACGTGGCAGCGCGCCGCATCGCCTGGGGACGCTTCATGAACGCCGGACAGACGTGCGTCGCGCCGGACTACGTGCTCGTCCAGCGCGACGTCGAGCGGGAGTTCCTCGACGCGGCCGCCCGGGCGGTCCGCGACTTCTACGGCCGAGACCCGGCGCTGAGCGACGACTACGGGCGAATCGTCAACGACGCCCACCTGACCCGGCTCCAGGCGCTGCTCGCCTCGGAGCCGGGCGAGATCGTGACCGGGGGCGTCGTCGAGCGCCCCGGCCGCTATCTCGCGCCGACGGTCGTGCGGACCGGATCGTCATCGCCACTGATGGAGGAGGAGATCTTCGGGCCCGTGCTGCCGGTGATCGCCGTCGATGACGCCGAGGCGGCCGCCGCGTTCGTGGCCAGCCGTCCCGCCCCGCTCACGCTGTCCGTCTTCACGCGCGACATGGCGACGGCCGACCGGGTCATCGCTGCCACGCGATCGGGATCGGTGTCGGTGAACACGACCGTCGAGCAGTTCGCCGCCAGCACGCTGCCGTTCGGCGGGATCGGTCCGAGCGGTACCGGTCGGTACCACGGGCGGTTCGGGTACGAGGAGCTGTCGCAGCTTCGGCCGGTGCTCGTCCGGCCGACCAGACCGGATCTGGGCTTCGCCTACCCGCCCTATCGCCGGTGGGCGTCCAAGCTTCTGCGCCGCGTCCTCTGAGTGCCCGTAGGTCGGGCTAAGCCGGACCGCGAGCGTCGGCGCCGTGTCACGCTCGCCGGGTAGCGAACCAGATGGTCGTGGCAGCAAGGAGCACCGCCAGCGCGATCAGGATCACACCTTCGGCGCCCTGGAAGATCCAGAAGCGGCTCTCAGGCTGGTAGCTCACCCAGAAGACGTCGTGATGAAGCGACAGCCACGACGCCGTATCGACGCTCGTGGTCCGCTTCCCGACCCCGTACAGCTGGTCCCGCACCCTGTTCGCCGCGACCGTGCCGAGCGGGTTCCCGTTCGGTCCGGTGAACCACGCCCGAACGAGCCAGCTCCCGCGAAGCTGTCCTTCGCCGGCATACGCCTGCTGGTTCAGTGCGCCGAGGCCGAGGCCGAGCGGCGAGATCTTCGACGTCGCGAGCGGAGCGAAGGCGAGCAGCCGGTGGACGAACACCACGAAGGATGCGACGAGCAGTCCGCCGATCCCGGCCGTGGCCACCGCCATCGCGGTCACGGTCCGCTTGATCACGGCTCCGATGAGCACCCCTGCGGCGAGCGCGAAGAGCGACCACGCCGCGAGCATGAACCAGGTCGTGGCGAAGAGCCCGGACTGCCACTGGCTCTCGTCCCCGATGACCTCGAACGGATGCGCCCATGTGCCGAGCAGCAGCCCGAGCACGACCGCTGCTGCGGCCACGAAGGCGGCGAGGATCGCGAGCGTGGTGAGGACGAAGCGCGTCCGCCCCACTCCCTGTGTCCAGGTGAAGCGGAAGGTCCCGGACTCGAACTCGCGGGACAGCAGCGGCGCCCCGACGAAGAGACCGACGATCACCGGGAGGACGTTCAGCGCGATGACGAGCGCCGAGAAGGCATCGAGCGTCCCGGCGAAGGTGTCGGCGATCGTCCCGCAGGAGGGATTCGCGAGATGTGCCACACATCCGTTGGCAACGTAGCTCGCATAGCCGGAGTGGGTCCCCTGCTCGCCAATCACGATCGCGATCGCGCAGCCGACGTAGAGGGCGAGGAGAGCGATCAGTGCCGAGCGGTGCTGCAGCCAGGTCACCCGGGCCATCGGCCTCCACGGAACCGGGCGTTCGCGGACGGCCGAACGGATTGGCGGCGCGGCAATCGAGCTCACCGCATCGCCTCGGCCGGCTGGTCCGCGGCGATCGCGACTGGTCCGGGAAGCGCCGACGCCGACGGCTCGCGCAGGTAGGCCAGCACCAGTTCCTCGAGCGCCACACGGTCGAGCTCCCAGCCGTTCGGGGGCCCAGCGGATGTCACGACCCGAACGATCAGCTGTGCCTGCCGGCCCGCTTGTACGCAGTGGATGACAGGAAACAGCTCGGTGACCCGATCGATGTCGGCGACAGGGCCGCTCAGCAGGCCGTGACCGGCGAGGAGGTCGTCGATCACCCCCGCCATCTGCACGCGTCCGTGCGCGAGCACGATCAGGTAGTCCGCGACGTGCTCGAGCTCGAAGACGGCGTGGGAGGAGAAGATCACCGAGAGGCCGCCGTCCGCGACCGCTGCCATCACGCCCGCCATGAAGTCGTGGCGGGCGAGCGGATCGAGCCGGGCGAGCGGCTCATCGAGCACGAGGAGGTCCGGGTGCCGGGCAAGAGCGAGCGCCAGGGCGAGCTGCGCCTGCTGACCACCTGAGAGCTTGCCCACCTTGTGGTCGAGCGAGATGCCGAGCTCCGCCAGGCGCCGTTCGGCCAGGGCCTGGTCGAAGCGCCGGTTCAGATTGCGGGTGAGCTCCAGCATCGTCCGGACGGAGAGGTACTCGTGCAGCGGGGCGTCCTGGGCGAGGAACGCCACCCGCTCGAGGGCATCGGGCGATCCGGCCGAAAGGTCGCCGAGCACCGAGACGCTTCCTTCTGTCGGCCCAGCGAGGCCGACCGCGCATTCGAGCAGTGTCGTCTTGCCCGAGCCGTTCGGACCGACCAGAGCCACGATGCGTCCCTCCGGCACGGCGAGGGTGCACTCCCGAAGTGCCCACGTGCGCCGGTACCGCTTCCCGAGACGACCCGCCTCGAGCACGTTCACGCGACGACTCCGTCGTCGCCTCGTTGGCGGTCGCGACCGGCAAGGCTGCTCTCCGAGGAGCGGTCACGAAAATCCCGCAACGCTGCCATGAACAGCGCGGTGATCCCATCCTCATCGAGTCCGGCCGTCGAGGCGTCGCGGAGCCATCCGGTAACGAGGGACCGACGGAGCGCGGTCAGTTCTGGCAGACCGACGGTCTCGGGCGAGACCATGACGAAGGTCCCCTGTCCCGGACGACCACCGATGAGACCCTTCTGTTCGAGATCCCGGTAGGCCTTGAGCACCGTGTTCGGGTTGATCGAGAGCGACGCGACGACGTCCTTCACGCGGGGAAGCTGGTCGCCCTCGCGCAGGTAGCCGAGGCGAAGCGCGTGCTCGACCTGGTGCACGAGCTGGAGGTACGTCGGTACGCCGGAGCGCGGCTCAAGTCGGAAGACGATCGAGGAGGGCGATGCCTCACCCGATTGACTCTCTTTATCTATCTGCATAGATAAAGCGTACCATCAAGATTGGAATACCGACCAGCGCCACCGCGCGTGCGACGCCCTCCGACGGCACCCGCGGCGCGGCGCTCACGTCACCCGCCCCGCAGCAGATGCGCCAGATCGTCGGCGACGGAGCCAGCGAGCCCCGCCACGAGCCGGAGGCGCTCCACCGGGTCGTCGCACTCGAGCAGGCGCTGGCGATCGTATGCAGACAACGGCGCCTGGTCGCACAGCCACCACGATCTCGCCTCGACGCCGGCCCCGCGTGGCCCGGGCGTCGACGGAGGCAGCTCCTCCAGCTCGGAGAGCAGGGCTCGGGCTCGTTGGACGGCCGCCTCCGCGGCAGCGAGCGCCTCGGAGGGATCGACCCGGGGCGGCGACTCCTCCAGCCAAGCCACGTTGCCCCGGGGATAGGGATCGTCGGCCAGCCACTCGAGCACCTGGAAGCGCGTCCTGCCCCTGACCAGCAAGATCGAGCGCCCGTCCGGGAGCGTCCGGGCCCGTTCGATCCGGACGGCCGTGCCGGTCGCCGACCGCGTCTCGCCGCCGCCCACCTCGGACCCGCGCGAGATGAGGACGACGCCGAACGTGGCGTCGTCCTCCAGGCACTCCTTGACCATCGCCCGGTACCGGGTCTCAAAGACGTGGAGCGTGAGCACGGCATGAGGGAAGAGCACGGTGGACAGCGGGAACATCGCGAGCTGCGAGCTCATCTCGGGTCGCGCCGCAACGGGTGGTCCTCGGGCACCTCGACGAGGACGACCTGGACGCCGTCCGGGTCCTCGATCCACGCCTCGACGAGCCCCCACGGCTCGCGCACCGGCGAGCGCAGCACGGTTGCCCCGGCGGCCGCGAGGCGCGCGTGCTCGGTGTGCACGTCCCGGACCTGGAGCCAGATGGCCAGACCCCTCGCCGAGGCGACCGACGAGCGGCCCGACACCTCGAGGAATCCCTGCCCGAGGAAGAAGACGAGGCCGGGGTCGTCCGGATCGCCGAACTCCCGGTAGACGGCGAGACCGAGCACGTCGCGGTAGAACGTGCGGCTACGTGCCGGGTCGGACGGCCGGAGAAGGATCCTGCTGCTCAGCACCTCCACGTCACCCGGTCTATCGCTGATCGCGGCATTGTCGCTGGGCTGCCGGCCGCGCGACGTGCAGCGCCCAGGGGGCCCCCGGGGTTGCCGCCGCCTCGGTGACCGCGACCCGCGCCGCTTCGGTCGCCCCGGCGTCGCGTCCTACGGGTGACGCCCACTCGGCATCGGATGAGGTCACCAAGCCAGCTCGAGCACCGTTGACGACTGCCCGAAGACGACCAGGGAGCGGGCGAAGCTGCTGTAGCAGCTCGGCTCGTCGGAGAGACGAGCCGCTCGGGCAACGACTGACCGCCGTCACCCCAGGCGATCGAGCCGCGTGCCCACGTCACCCGGCCCGAGCCGGGCTGCGCCCGGCGAGGCGTCGCGCCTCCGCTCCGTGCCCAATCGCACCTGACGGGCGCGCCCCACCCCGCGAAACGTCACCTTGTTCGCTGGTCGGACGCGCCCGACGCGGGCGCGTCCGACGCCTTCAAGGCCCGCGCATCCCGCTCGCGGTGACGGGGGGCGCCTCCCCTCGACAACCCACCCTGTTCGCTAGTCGAACGCGCCCCCACGGGGGCGCGTTCGACTGCTTCCGAGGCCCGCGTGCCCCGTTCGGGACCTTCGTGACCTGGCGACGACCTTCCGGGGGCACGAACGAGCACAAATCCGGTGGCACGCGCCCCTACCAAGGAGTTTTGTGAATCTCCCGGGTGGGTTACGCGAGCGACCCCGGGTGGGCGAGGGGGGACTTGAACCCCCACGTCCTTGCGGACACAGGAACCTGAATCCTGCGCGTCTGCCAATTCCGCCACTCGCCCGCGACAGCTCCGTCACGTTAGCCGACGTCGACCTCTGTACCATCCGCCCAGGTAGTCTGATGACGCCATGGGACTCCAGCAGTTCGAGCAACGGCTCGAGCGTCTGGTCGAGGGTGCGTTCGCCAAGGCCTTCCGTGGCGAGCTCCAGCCGATCGAGCTCGGTCGACGACTGACGCGCGAGATGGACCTACATCGTGCGGTGTCGGCGCGCGGGCTCATCGTCCCGAACTCGTTCGAGGTGGTGCTGTCACGCGAAGACTACGAGCGCTTCGGCGGCTTCGTCGACGTGCTCTCCCAAGAGCTCATCGAGGCTGCGAAGGAACACGGCAGGAACGAGGACTACGTGTTCCTCGGACCGATCGAGGTCGAGATCGGCTGGAACGACGAGCTGACGAAGAGCACCTTCGCCATCACGGGCGACGTGCTCGAAGGAGAGGAGACGCCGAGCGCGTGGATCGTCCTGCCCGACGGTCAGCGAATCGGCATCATGGACGAGGCCGTGACGATCGGCCGTCTCCCCGAGTGCGGCATCCAGCTCTCGGACCCGAACGTGTCACGCCGGCACGCCCAGCTGAGGCGCCAGGGTGATGCGGTCTACGTCGTCGACCTGGGCTCGACGAACGGCACCAAGGTGAACGGCGTGGTCGCGCGCCAGCAGCGGCTCGCGGACGGCGACGTCGTCACCATCGGTGTCAGCTCGCTCCGGTTCGAGACCGGTTGAACCGAGCGCCGCCCACCCATGTCCCACGGACTGCTCGACATCCTTCGCTTCTTCCTGCTTGCGCTGATCTGGCTGTTCTTCCTCTACGCAGCGCGGATGGTGCTGGTGGAGGTGCGCCGGAGCAGAGCGGAGCGGGCGACGACGAGCCCGGACGCCGCGACGCCGGCGCTGCCGGACCGCGCCACCGACCGCAAGGTCGCGCTCCGCTTGCGGGTGGTGGAGCCGCCGGAGCGCCGCGGACGCACCTACGACCTGCGCGACGAGGTGACCGTTGGGCGCTCGCCGGGCTGCGCCGTCTACCTGGAGGGCGACTCGTTCGCCTCGTCGGTCCACGCCCGGGTCTTCCGCCGCAACGGCGAGCTGTGGGTCGAGGATCTCGGCTCGACGAACGGCACCTACCTGAACGAGGAGCGCCTGGCGTCCCCGACCCGGCTCCAGCGCGGAGACCGGGTCAAGGTCGGTGCCACGGTCCTCGAGGTGGCGAGGTGACCGTCCCCGCGCCGGTGCGGGGGGCGTCGTGACGGCGCTGCGCGCCTCATCCGCGACCGACGCGGGGCGCGTTCGCACCTCGAACCAGGACCTGGCCCTCGTCGCCGGGGACCTCGTCGCCGTCGCTGACGGCATGGGCGGCCACGCCGGTGGCGAGGTGGCCGCCCGGACCGCGGTGCGCGTCCTCCAGGAGGCCTTCGAGCGTGACCACAGCGCCGGCGGGCTCCGGTCGGCGGCCGATCGGGCGAACAGGGAGATCTTCGACCGCAGCGAGCGCGAACGCGAGCTGCGCGGTATGGGGACGACGCTCACCGCTGCGGCGGTGGTGTCGGGGCGCGACGGAGAGCGTCTCGCCGTCGTGAACGTCGGCGACTCGCGCGCCTACCTGCTGAACGGGGGCCGGCTCAGCCGCCTCACCGAGGACCACAGCCTCGTCGAGGAGATGGTCCGCCACGGCGAGCTGTCACCCGACGAGGCCGCGGTCCACCCCCACCGGCACATCCTCACCCGCGCGCTCGGCATCGATCCCGGGGTGGAGATCGACTCGTGGCTCCTCGACCTCCAGCTCGGTGCGCGTCTGCTCCTTTGCAGCGACGGGCTGACGAACGAGTGCGGCGACGACGAGATCGCGCTCATCCTGACCGAGTACGAGGACCCCTCCGAGGCCGCCCAGGCACTCGTCCAGCAGGCGCTCGACCACGGCGGCAGCGACAACGTCACCGTCGTCGTCGCCGACGTGGTCGACGCGCCACCCGCGGCCGCTGCCACCGCGCCTGCGGCGGCGGCCGAAGCCGACGCGCCCGGAGCGGCACCCGGGGAGGCGCGCGGCCCGCGTGCCGTTGCCGAAGCACCGCCGACGACGACGTCCACCACGACCGTCCGAGACGCTGCCGGGGCCGCCGCGGCCGCGGGAGCGCTCAGCGCCCTGGCGCCCGCGAGCGGCGGCGCTGCGCGACGTGCCAGGGCGGCCGGCGCACCGGTGTCGACCGGCCACGACCGTCCTCGGCCTCCCGACACCGGCCAGGTCCCGCGCAGCTCGCGCCCGCAATCGCTCCTGGTCCTCGACCCGGGTCGTCGTCGCTCACGGGAGCGGACGCACGGCGACCGGATCGTCACGCCGTGGTCGGTCTTGTTCGTCCTGGTCTTCGTCGGGGTCCTCGGCGGCATCGCGGGCTTCGTGGGCTGGTACGTGCGCGCCACGTTCTTCGTCGGCTTCTCCGGTGACCAGGTCGTGATCTACCAGGGCCGACCCGGCGGCTACCTCTGGTTCGAGCCGACCATCGTCGAGCGGACCTCCCTCACCAGGACGCAGGTGTTCCCGCCCTACGTTCCGCTCATCCAGGCCGGTATGGTCGAGGCCTCCTACGACGCCGCGAAGCACGTCGTGAGCAACCTCACGAACGCCAACGCCTTCTTGGCGCTGCCGACCGCCGACACGACGGCTGCCGCCAACACCACGACCACCACCTTCGCCCTGCCGACCACGACCGTGTCCACGACGACGACCACCACCCCAACCTCGACGACCCTCGGGGCGACGACCTCCACGCGCCGGGCCACCCGACGTCCGACCGGGCCGGAGAGCGCGACCGCAGCCGCCGTGACCACGATCGCCACGACAACGACGACGACCGTGCCGACGACCGTCTCCACCGCCGCAGCGGGCGCCGGAGGCACCGGCTGAGATGGACAAACGGATCCGCATCCTCGCCCTGTTCCTGGTCGCCTGTTTCGTGCTGCTCTTCCTCCAGCTGAACAACCTGCAGGTCCGCCAGGCCTCGGCGCTCCAGCACTCGCCGCTCACGCCGTCCGCCGCCGGCGTGAGCTTCTACCGGCAGTACCGCGGCGAGATCATCAGCTCCGACGGCTACGTCCTCGCCAAGTCGGTGAAGACCGCCAACGGCTACATGCGCGTCTACCCCCAGGGCCAGCTGTTCGCCGGCATCACGGGGTACTGGGACATCGTGGACGAGTCAGGCCTCTACGGGCTGGAGGACGAGTACGGAGGGACCCCGGGCCAGCCCCTGACCGAGCACCAGATCTCCACCCCCGGTCTGAACGGGCTGCTCACCCAGCACCAGGGCACCGACTCGATCACCATCACCGTCTCGCGCAAGCTCCAGATCGTCGCCCAGCAGGCGCTGGCCGCGTACTCGCGAGGGGCGGTGGTCGCGATCGATCCCCAGACCGGCAACCTCCTCGCGATGTACTCCAAGCCGAGCTACGACCCGAACCTGCTCTCCTCGCCGAAGCCCTCGGTCGTCCGCGCCGCGCTGAAGGCGCTCAACCCGACGAGCGGCACCTCTCCGCTCGTGAACCTCGTCACCGAGAGCCCGAGCGCGCCCGGCTCGACGTTCAAGATCATCACGACCTCCGCCGTGTTCGACCACAAGCCCTCGGTGGCGCTCAAGGTCTGGCCTCCTCGGCCTTTCATCTCGCTCCCCCAGACGACCTCGCTGCTGCACAACTACGCGAGCGAGGTCTGCGGAGGCAACATCGCCACCGCGCTCGCGATCTCCTGCGACACCGCGTACGCGCAGATCGGGATCGCGCTCGGCGCCCGGCACCTCGCCACGGAGGCGCACGCGTTCGGCCTGAACCAGGTGCCCCCGCTCGACCTGCCGAACGTCGAGGCGTCGCAGTTCCCGCCGCTCAGCCAGCTCCTCGGCGCCCCGCCGTTCGTCGCCTACTCGGCGATCGGGCAGTTCGACGTGAAGGAGACCCCGCTCCAAGACGCCCTGGTCGCCGCGGCGATCGGCAACGGCGGCACGATCATGGCGCCGCACCTGCTTGCCCACGTCATCGACGACCAGGGGAACATCGTGAAGACCTTCAAGCCACACGCCTGGCTGCAGGCCACCTCGGCCTCGACCGCCAACGAGGTGCGCCTCCTGATGCGCGGCGTCGTGACGGGCGGCACGGCAACCGGGGTCGGATTCCCCCCAGCCCTCGGCGTCGCCGCCAAGACGGGCACGGCGGAGACGGGGAGCACCGGCTGCTCGGCGAACTGGTTCGTCGCGACCGCGCCGGCCGGCAACGGACAGACGCCGAAGGTCGCGGTCGCGGCCTACGTTCCGTACCAGCCCGGCCTCTCGTGCAGCGAGACCGGCGCGGAGGCCGCAGGACCGGTCGTGAGGCAGGTGCTCGAGGCTGCACTGGGCTACGGCGGATGACGCACGCAACTGCTGGACCGGACCAAAGCCCGTGGACCCCGGCCGTCTTGAATAGGCTCTCCGGCACATGACCTCGACCCAGCCGCCTGTCTACAACGGGCGCTACGAGCTGAGGAACCAGATCGCGCGCGGCGGCACTGCGCAGGTCTACCTCGCACGGGACCTGCTGCTCGACCGCCCGGTAGCGCTGAAAGTGCTGTTCCCGGAGCTGTCGGCCGACCACTCCTTCGTGGAGCGCTTCCGCCGGGAGGCCCAGGCCGCAGCCAACCTGTCGCACCCGAACATCGTCCCGGTGTTCGACTGGGGCGAGGCGGACCGGACGCACTTCATCGTGATGGAGTACGTCGACGGTGAGCCGCTCTCGTCGATCATCCGCACCCAGGCCCCGCTCGACCCGGCGCAGGCGGCCCAGATCGCGGCGGACATCGCCAAGGCGCTCTCCTACGCGCACCGCCACGGCGTCGTCCATCGCGACGTGAAGCCCGGCAACGTCCTCATCACCGCCGACGGCCAGGTCAAGGTGACCGACTTCGGCATCGCCCGCGCGATGGGCGCGGACGAGCAGGTCACCCAGACGGGCCTCGTCATGGGCACGGCGACGTACTTCTCCCCCGAGCAGGCCCAGGGGCTCGGCGTCGACGGGCGGAGCGACGTCTACGCGCTCGGCGTGGTCCTCTACGAGATGGTCACCGGCCGGCCGCCCTTCACCGGCGAGACTCCCGTCGCGATCGCCTACCAGCACGTCCGGGAGCACCCGCCGACGCCGCGCAGCCTGAACCCGGCGATCCCGACGTCGCTCGAGGCGATCATCCTCCAGGCGATGGCGAAGCTGCCGGCGGAGCGCTACCCGACGGCGGAGGACTTCAAGGCCGACCTCGACCGCTTCGTCCGCGGCCAGACCGTCATGGCGCGGCCTCCGACCGACTCGGGCGCGGTCACGGGCGCGCTCACGAGCGCGATGACGGCGACCACGGCGATCCCCCAGACGCCGGACACCTCGGTGGTCGGGGCGATCGACCCGGGCCGCGACGCCATGCCGAAGCGCACCACGGCGTGGTGGGCGCTCGGCGGTGTCGTGCTGCTCGCCGCCCTCGCCCTCGTGGTGTTCTTCGGCGGCCGCTCACTCGGCTACTTCGGCGGGAAGTCGTACTTCAAGGTCCCCGACGTCACCGGCCAGACCCAGACCGCGGCCGAGGCGAAGCTGCACGCCAGCGGGCTGAAGTGGACCGTCACGCAGGCCGCGAACAGCGGCAGCGCCAAGTCCGGCACCGTGCAGAGCCAGAGCCCCGCCTACCCGTCGAGCGTCCAGAAGGGCCAGACGGTGACCCTCGCCGTGTACGGCGCGGCGCCGACCGCCACGGTCCCGAACGTCTCGAACATCGGCCTCACCTACCAGGAGGCGAAGAGCCAGCTGCAGAGCGCCGGCTTCACCGTGGCTCCGGCCCATTACCAGCAGGCCACCAGCGCACAGCAGACGCAGGGGCAGGTGATCGGCCAGAGCATCGCGCCGAACGCGACGAAGCCGAAGGGGGCCTCGATCACGCTCGACGTCGTGAAGGGCACGAAGCTCGTGACCATCCCGGCCTCGATCGTCGGCGAGCCCGAGGTGCAGGTGGCCACGGCCCTCACCAAGCTGGGGCTGAACGTGGCGGCGAACGTCATCACCGAGCCCAACGGGACCGTCGCCTCCGGCTCGGTCATCACCAGCAACCCCCCGCCCGGCACCCAGCACCCGCAGGGCACGAGCGTGACGCTCACCGTGTCGGGCGGCGGCGTGGCCGTGCCGAACGTCGTGGGCCTCACCCAGAGCGCGGCGGAGCAGCTGCTCAGCTCGAAGGGCCTGAACGCCCAGCTCGGCCCGCCGAGCACCTCGACGGTGTACGCGGCGGGCATCGTCGGCAACCAGTCCCCCCAGGCCGGCAAGCTGGTGAAGACCGGACGGACGATCTACATCTCGCTCGTGCCGGGATCCTCCACCTCGTCGAGCTCGAGCTCGACGACCTCCAGCTCGACCTCGTCGACGACGAGCTCCACCGCGGCGACGACGCCCAACAGCTGAAGGCCCTGCGGGAAGGCTCGGCTCGCGCCAGCCCTCAGCGCTGCGTCGCCCCGACCGTCCTCAGGAAGTTCCCGAGCAGCTCGTGGCCGACCCTGGTCAGGATCGACTCCGGGTGGAACTGCACGCCCTCGACCGGCAGCTCCCGGTGGCGCAGCCCCATGACCGTGCCGTCGTCGGTCCACGCGCTGACCGCGAGGCACGCCGGCACGGTGGCGGGGTCGACCACGAGCGAGTGGTAGCGGGTCGCCTCGAAGGGGTCGGGCAGGCCCTCGAACACCCCGGTGCCGTCGTGGCGGACCATGGAGGTCTTCCCGTGCATGAGCTCCGGCGCGCGCACGACGTCGCCGCCGTAGACCTCGCCGATGCACTGGTGGCCGAGGCAGACCCCGAGCACCGGCAGCCCCTCGCCGCCGAGGCTCCGCACGACCTCACGCGAGATGCCGGCGTGCTCGGGGCGCCCGGGCCCTGGCGAGATCAGCACGGCGTCGGGCCGGAGGGCCCGCAGGCCGTCCAGGTCGACCTCGTCGTTGCGCACCACGACGGGCTCGGTCCCGAGCTCGCCGAGGTACTGGACGAGGTTGTAGACGAAGCTGTCGTAGTTGTCGACGACGACGACCCTCGTTGCCACGCCCCTAAGGGTACCTGGCCCTCCCCGCCCCTCGGCCCGACGCCGGGCCGGCCGGTCACTATCCTCGTGGTCCGTGGCTGAGCGGACGAGCGCACCAGGCAGCGGCAAGCGGGCCCGCGCGAGCGGGGAGGAGGCGAGGCGCGCCGGGCGCCCGCCCCGCGGCGGGCGGGCGGCGAAGGGCCGCGGCGCGAAGGGCTCCCGGGCCTCGCGCACCTCCGGCCGCTACACCGCGCCGATCCCGAAAGAGGTGCGGCGCAGCCCGCGCTGGTACCCGTGGATGCTGCTCGCGCTACTGCTGGTGGGGATCCTGTGCATCATCCTCAACTACATCGACGTCCTGCCGGCGAGCCCGACCAACTGGTACGTCGTCGGCGGTCTGGTCGCGATCCTCGCCTCGGCACTGCTCGCCACCCGCTACCGCTGACCCGGTGCGGGGCAGGCGGGCGTGATCACAGCTCTGTAATTCTCCCCAAGTTCATCCACACCCTGTGGATGACCTCCCGACGGCCGAGCCGCCGCGCGGGCGGTCACACGGCGGCGGCGGGGGTCTCGAGCGCGCGGGGCAGACGCGACGACCAGGCCCCGGCGACCTCGTCGAGAGCGAGGTCGACGAGTCCCTCGACGACGAGGCGGGAGCCGGCGGCCGTGCCGAGCACGGAGGCCGCCACGCCGGCTCGGTGAGCGCGCTCGAGGAGCTCGTCGGGCCGGCCGGTGGCGACGACCACCCGCGAGGGCGCCTCGGAGAACAGCTCGCGGTGCGAGGCCACGCCCTCCACCTTGCAGCCGACCCCCGAGCCGAGGGCGAGCTCGGCGAGGGCCACCGCGAGACCGCCGTCGGAGATGTCGTGAACCCCGTGGACGAGCCCGAGGGCCCCGCCGGCGGGCGCGGCGACCTCGGCGGCGACCAGCTCCTGCACGAGCCCGCAGAGACGCCGGTGGGCGGCCAGGTCGAGCCGCGCCAGCTCGCCGCCCGTGCAGCCCCGCAGCGTCCTCGCCCAACGGGAGCCGGCGAGCGAGGCCTCGTGGCTCCCGAGCAGGACGAGCCGGTCGCCGGCCCGCCAGGAGATGGCCGGCGGGCGGGCGGCGAGCCGCTCGACGAGACCGACGACGGCGACGACAGGGGTGGGATCGATGTCCTCGCCGCCCGAGGCGTTGTAGAGCGAGACGTTCCCGCCGACCACCGGGACCCCGAGCGCCAGGCAGGCCTCCGACATGCCGTCGATCGCCTCGCTGAGCTCCCACATCACCTCAGCGTGCTCGGGATTGCCGAAGTTCAGGCAGTTCACGAGCGCGAGCGGGCGGGCACCGGCGCAGGCGACGTTCAGCACCGACTCGGCGACGGTGGCCGCCGTCCCACGGCGCGGGTCCACCCGGCACCAGCCGGGGTTGGCGTCCGCGCTCAACGCGAGGGCCTTCCCGCTCCACTCGATGCCGGGCGCCGCGAGCTTCAAGACGGCGGCGTCGGCTTCGCCGGGCCCGCACACGGTGTTGAGGAACAGCTGGTGGTCGTACTGGCGGAACACCCACGACGGGTCATAGAGGAGCCGGAGGAGGTCGGACCCGCAATCGGCGGGCGCGGGGAGCCGGCCGGGGTCGTCGGCGCGCCGGTGCCCGAGGTCGGCGGGGGGCGCGATCGGTCGCTCGTAGCGGGGGGCGCCGTCGGCGAGCGACCCGGCGGGGAGCTCGCCGACGACCTCGCCCTCCGGGCCGAGGCGGACCCGCAGCCGCCCGACGCCGTCGGCGTCGGGCGCGGCCACCCGCCCGACGACGGCGGCGGTGACCTCCCAGCGCCGACAGACCTCCTCGACGCGCTCGAGCGCCTCGGGCGTGACGATCGCCAGCATCCGTTCCTGGCTCTCGCTCGTCATCACCTCGACCGGGCTCATGCGCAGCTCGCGGCAGGGCACCGAGGTGACGTCGACGTCCATCCCGAGCCCGCCGCGAGCGGCCGTCTCGCTCGTCGCGCAGGCGAGCCCCGCCCCGCCGAGATCCTGGATGCCGACGACGAGGCCTGCCTGGAGCAGCTCCAGGCAGGCCTCGATGAGCCGCTTCTCCTCGTACGGGTCGCCGACCTGCACGCTCGGGCGCTTCGCCGACTCCTCGCCCGAGGTCGCGTCGCCGAACTCGGCCGACGCGAGCACGCTCACACCACCAATGCCGTCCCGCCCAGTTCGCGATCCGAGCAGCACCGCGAGGTTGCCCACGCCCGAAGCCCGGGCAAGCACCATGTGCTCGACGCGCATCAGCCCGAGACAGAAGACGTTGACAAGGGGATTGCCGCGATAGGTCCCGTCGAAGGTCAGCTGGCCGCCGACGGTCGGCACCCCGACAGAGTTCCCATAGCCCGCTATCCCCCTGACGACACCATCGAGGATGTAGCGGCTGTGCGGGTCCTCGAGCGGCCCTATGAACAGTGGGTCAATCAACGCAATCGGTCGTGCACCCATCGTGAAGATGTCGCGAAGAATGCCACCGACACCAGTGGCTGCTCCCTGATAGGGCTCTATCGCCGACGGGTGATTATGGCTCTCGATCCGCAGAGCGATAGCGAGACCATCGCCGACGTCCACCACGCCGGCGTTCTCCCCAGGTCCGACAAGCACGCCGGGGCCCTCGGTCGGCAGGCGGCCGAGATGGATCCTCGAGGACTTGTAGGAGCAGTGCTCGCTCCACATGACGGCGTACATCGCCAGCTCGACGGGCGTCGGAGCACGGCCGAGGACGGTGAGGATGGAGTCGTACTCGGCATCGGTGAGACCCAGCTCCCGGTGGGCGTTCATCGGGTCGCCGCCACTCGCGGTGACGCTGTGGCCACTGTCATCGTTGCGGGCTGTCATTGTGCCCTCCACATGCATTGCCGTCGGCCGGGTATTTGGTCAATGCGACGTTGCACATTCGCCGTGGGCGCGCCATAGTGGTGGTATGGCTACCCCCAGAAAACGATCCGCGATGACGTCCGAACACAAGGCGGCACTTGCTGCCGGACGCGCCCAGGGTCTCGCCGTCCGCCGTTACCTCGAAGCCATCGAGCGCAGCCGCCCGCGCCGTGGGCGCCGCCCGAGCACCGACTCGCTGAAAAAGCAGCTGGCCGATATCGAGGCGCGCCTGCGCGACGCCGACCCGTTGAAGCGGCTCCATCTCATCCAGCAGCGCAAGGCCATCGAGAGCCGACTCGAGGGCGGCGATGCCGCCGAGGACATCACCTCGCTCGAAGAGGCGTTCGTCGAGGCGGCGAAGGAGTACGGCGCCCGCAAGGGCATCGACTACTCCACCTGGCGCGAGGCGGGCGTCCCGGCAGAGGTGCTGCGACGGGCCGGCGTGCACCGGGGCGGGGGCTCCTAGGACGCGACGCTCCCCGGCGCCGCGCGCCGGGGAGAACCGCTCGCGTAGGCGCCCGCCGCCTCGATGAACGACCTGAGCAGCACCACCCCGTCCGCCGACCCGAGCAGCGGGTCGCTCGCGCGCTCGGGGTGGGGCATCAGGCCGACCACGTTGCCGGCGCGGTTCGCCACGCCAGCGATCGAGGCCGTCGAGCCGTTCGGGTTGTCGCAGTAGCGCAGCACGAGCTGGCCGTTCGCCTCGAGCTCGACGAGCGTCGCCTCGTCGCAGGTGTAGTTGCCCTCGTAGTGGTTGATGGGCAGCC
>Ga0307374_10005309_pt1 | contig 20879 bp, 22 predicted proteins | sample OX3MG_FD_202532 | JGI IMG/M metagenome (GOLD analysis project Ga0307374, IMG submission 202532) | Soil microbial communities from Risofladan, Vaasa, Finland - OX-3 | ecosystem: Environmental > Terrestrial > Soil > Coastal area > Acid sulfate soil | place: Finland: Risofladan, Vaasa | collected...
GTGGGCGCATGCCAATGGTGTCGACAAGCCGATCACCGATCCGGTAATCCTTGCGCGAATCGCCGCCATCATCCGACCAGTCCTCGAAGAACCACCAATTGAGAGCCGCGGCGGACGGGCAAGGCGGCCCGGCACGTCACCCCTCACCGCCCCCTATAAGGAGTAACCGCTAGAGTGGCTCACTAGGCCGGTCTCCAGGAAGTGGGAGATCGCCGGCGGTTCGGAGCTTCTTCCGTTTAGTCGGAACAAACCCCGAATGCGCGAGCTGGGCTCGAACACGGTGTCGGTACTCTTCCTTCGAAATGTAGTGGCTGTAGTGCGTGACTCCGACGAGGCGCTTGCACCGACTTGAAGGAACGTGCTTGGCTGCGAGGATATAGGCGTCGTTTCCGAAGGCGATGTACTACTTACGACGTCGAACTGTCAATCACAAGCGACACGCGGTTCGACTCATACAGCTTCTGCCGATCCGTGACCGCGAGACGCTGCAGGCAATAGAGCTGCCAGTACTCTTGCCACTCGGGTGAAGTGGGAGCGTAATAAGTCACATCTAGGCCGATCTTGGGATCCCTTGCGTCATTCCAGTAGATCGGTTGACCATGCGACAGCCACTGCTTCGCCTCACCCAATAGCTCGCTTACAGTCTGTGACCAGTTCCCGCCCTTCTTGAACATCCCCTGCTTCAACTGGGCTTCGGCACACTTGCGAGCTCTCTCCTTTGCTGCTTCAAACGACTTCAGCATCGACGGGTCCAGTTTGCTGAGCATGATCCTTGCGGGAACATCGTTTGGGTCTTTCTTCAAGGCATCGGAGTGCGTCTTGAATGCATCAAGATAATTGAGGACGGAGTGCTGAAACGGGTTCTTTCCATCCGCGTCCGTCAGGATGATCTGCGGATCAATGGGGCCGAGTTCCGACGTGTCGCTCATCACGACAGTGTCCGCGCCCAGCACCATTAGAGTGCCCGCACTCTTCGCGTAATCCGGCACGATAATCCGTAGCCTGCCGGTTCCCACCTTTGTCCTAACTGTCGCAATCAACTTGTCTGCCGCGTCCGTGTCGCCGCCTGGCGTTTGAAGAAGGAAGTCCAAGTCTTGATTCGGCGAGACGTTATGCAGAAGATCCACGAACCCGATGATGCCATCGCGGTCAATCGGAGCTGAAATCCCGGCCACGTAGCAAATTAAGGGACACTTTGAACGATCCTCAATTGTCTGTATCAGAGCTTGTCGCTGATAACGAAGCGCGTGGATTGACTGGAACAGCGGCGTTTTCGACGGTGCAGGAACGGCTTGGGAAATCACACCTTGATCAATTGGCGTTGATTTGTCTGTCCTATCGTCCATGTGGAATCTCCCTGCGGGATCGGCGGTGCTCCCTCACCCAGAGTACCTGGCCATTGCTCATCACGAAATGACACCGCCTCGTCATCTCGACCGAGTCGACGCTCGGCCGGAGGCTCAACGGATTCGTACTAGTCATCCTCCATACCGGGCGGCGCGCTGGATCTAGGTTGAGCAATATCCGATGCCCGGTGTCGCAGGGGCAGTCAAAGGCAATCCACTTGGGATGGTCGGTTGAGCCAACGAGCACGCCGTTGTGCTTTTCCAGCGCGAGCGGAATGTCTGTGGCCGCATCGACAACGCCTCCCAGTCGCCAGGGCCCCTTGCGCGAGAAGAGTCCGCGCCAAAGCCTCTCGACTAACTTGGCCATGTCTGTTCCAAAAAGGGCACGGTCACTCCCATTCCGACCTTTCCTGCCGCTGGATCACAGTAGTGTTTCGGCTGAGGCATCGCGATATTTGTCGATATTTCTCGATCGTGCAGCCTGAGTAGCACTTCAGTCGGAGCCGGCTCCGGTCCGTAACCAATTAGCAAGTTCAACAGCTCGGCAACCGCGGTGGCAGCCACGAGCGATGTGTAAGCAACGACTGCAGGTTCGTTTCCCGCAAGAGCCGGTGCGTAACCTTCGCCCACCCGTCGAATCCGTTCATCCGGAGTCAGTGCCTCGCTCGCCGCCCGCCGAAGATCAACACGACCACGACACACCAGACACGCGGCCCCCGGGTACATGAGTGTTATGCGCCCGTCAATTCCCAAGAGATGTCCATCCATAGCACTACTTAGCAGGACTCCGCAATCGATTACGGGAACCATCATGTAAGTGCTCAGCCGCGAAAGCACGAGGCGGCCCGCGTTGTCGTCAGTGCATCCGAAAACCACATCAGCGTCCGTCAATCGAAGCGCAACTGATTCTCGTGTAACCATTCTTCGCACGCTGTCTACAGAGACGTCGGGCGCGATTGCTTTGAGGTGATCCGCAACCACATCCACCTTTGGCCGTCCAACATCGGTGGCAACAGAGCCGTAGACCCGCGTCAGATTGGATTCAGACAGCAGCTCGGGGTCGATGAGCAGCAAGTTGCGAACGCCTAGCCGAACTAGTTGCTCGGCGACGCAAGAGCCGGTGCCCCCGCAACCCACGACCGCCACCACGAGGTTGCCAAGGGTGTTCTGGACACTGCCTCCAAACGCGCGAACATTGCGGTCGAAGATTTCGGCCACAGGCGATGGTCGGGAGCTGTCCGCCTCAACCAACCTGACCTGAGATCCGACTGTGAGTAGCCGATCAACCTGGTGGACGCGGCCAGCGCCCTCATCGAGGTGACACATGAATCGCAGACCATCGCCCGACTCTCCGATTGACACGATCATTGCCCCATAGAGGTCGCTGCCAGATCGGATTCGGAAAAGTTCGGCGAGCTGCTGATCCACGATTCGATCATGGTGGCTCGCCTGTACAGAGGAACCGCGACCCGGATGTGTATGCATCCAAATCGCTAGCGAGCCCGACTCTGCTGCCAAACGTAACGGCGGCACGTAACCCTCTGATGTGATCTCCAGCCCGTCTGCCTCACGTATCGCATAGGCGTGCTCTGGAACCAGACACAGGTCGTGGATCAAAATCCGGAGATCGCCGTTGTCAGTCGTGACGACACGTGCCAGCAACACCCCACCGCTCTCGATGGGCAGTAGTGCCAGCTCTCGGAGCTGCTCGGAGATCGCAGATGAGAGGACCATGGTTACGGTCACGCCGCTGCTGCCTTTACAAGGTCTCGTTGAATTAGGGCGAGATAGCTCTCCAGCCCATCAACTCCAGACCTCCACTGACCCGCTTGAAAATGCCGCGACCACCGCTGCCACGGCCGGCCGAGGTGAACTTCCACCGCCTCGGTCCCCTGAATGATCCCTCCATTGGCGCGGTGTACAGCAGGGTCGAACCACCACATGTCAGGTGGCACGTCCGGAAAGCCCGCAGGTAGGCGAATCAGCAGGGTTGCATTCTCACGATCCAGTCCTTGAGGTAGCTTCCATTCCGGGAATACAACACAGGTCATGCCGGCTTCATCTGACACGTTGTGCGCGTGACCTCGTTGAACGAGATACGCCTCGTCGGCTGCGACCAGCGACATGCCCCTACCGACCGGCTCGACCAGGATTGATGTGTGAAGGAGCCGTAAAGAAACGAAGGCCGTTGCGAATCTCCACGACCTGGGCGTCCTCGATCTTTACGTCGCTGTGGGCGGGGCCGACTTCGAAAAGGTCGCGGTCAGGTCCGACCGGCGGGTTAGGCAACTGTCGGATCTGGGCGCCCGTGATGTCCTCTTGGTGAACCGTGAAATGCTCACGGTCAATCTGAATCTGAAAGCCGCTCTTCGGCGCTGTTTCATCCGGAGTTTCGTCTGCCATCTCTTCTCCTAGGGAGTGAATTGGATGTTTTATACCATGATACCACACGGCCCGGGCCCAACTGGTATCATGGTCCGATGAAAGCACCGAAAGCCATGTCGATCCGGCTCTCGGCGGAGCAAGCCGAGGCCCTGGAAACCGTCGCCGCCGTTGACAACCAGTCTCTCGCGGAGGTCATTCGCAGCGCGATCGCCGAGCATGTGGAAGCTCGGCGAAAGGACACTACGTTCCGTCAGTCACTTAGGGAGCGCATAAACCGAACCGAGAGGCTACTCAAGGACTAGTGCCTACTCTCTCTTGAACTCGTGGGCCATGGCTATCGCGGCCTCCAGCCTGACGACGCACGGGTCACGACCGTGAGGCTCCCCGCTCAAAACCCACGCTCGTCGAGTCGTGCAAAGGTGAGCATCAGCGGTGAAAGCGCGGCCCGCAGGTTGCGATCGCTATTTGCGGCCCCTCAATGCCTGTTGATCGCGTAGCGCGTGATGCAGCAGGGTTGCAATCCTGGCGGTCTGCTCAGGAGACATCGGAGGCGGTGGACAGCACTTGCCACAGTGCGTTGTGAGGCTTTCTCCAAGGGTCCATCTGTGCGCATGGCAATCGGCGTGGCGTTCCTTGAAGTGCTGCTCTTCGGAGTCGTATTGAGCACGCTCTTCCTCGCTCAGGTGAATCAACCCTTTGCCACTGCCCGACCAGAGTGTGGCGTCCCTCATTGGCCGGCCACAGCCGCGACAGGGCTCACCTGCTAGGTACTGCTCCCACGTGAGGCGCTGAACTTCAGTCACAGGTTGAATCGTAGGAAAAACGAGGGGCGGCTGACGAAGCGCGCGTTGCTGAACCAGCTGCCAAACTCTACGGCTGCCATCGATATCTGAACCCTCAGCCTGCTGGAACGCTGCGATCGCGCTTTGTAGGTAGATCAGTCGTGCTAGAACGGGATCTCGTCAGTTGTCGGCTTCTGCTGCCTCGGCAATGTCGCGATGCTAAACGGTGCTACGCAAACGCAAACGAGTAAACTTGTGGGCGACCCGCGACTCGCGGGAGCCAAACTCCCTCCGATACGGAGGTGGGTTGCGGTTGGCGCCGTTGCCCTCGTAGAGACTTGCGCCAGGCTCCAAATCCATGGAGTCGCTCGGCCGGAGGGCAATATGGTTTCGCCAGATCGGAAACGCGAGCTTGAGCAGATGCGTTGGATACGCGACCACCCTGAAGAGGCGGCTGCAAAGTACGGGCCGAACGACATTCGGAGACAGCATCCGGAGTTGCTGCTCAGCGGCGCGCAGAAGATGATCGACCTCGTCGAGAAGGGAAAGATTCCTGGCCGCAAGTAGGTGGAACGTGGCGGGCGCCTCGGGCCAGACGGCGCCCGCACCTCGGCTGGAGGCTGGTCCATTCTCAAGAGGATCGCAGTCGACAGGTCCGGCTAGCCGGCGTCAGGCGCGGCGGCAAGCCTTGGCCACCGCGAGGGATCCGGCAGTAACTTACGGTAGGCAATGGTTGTAGACCGTGCGCCGCGGTGGAGCCGGACGCTATCCAAGCAATGTCTCAGTACCCGATGGAGCTGAAACCCCGCCCGCCGACCACGGGCGAAGAAGGTGCGGCTGGGTCATAGAATCCGGTTGCGGAGAAACACGTGGAACTACCAAATTCGATAATCAAGTCGAAGATCATCTTCCTAACCGGGGCAGGCGCGTCCGTTCCCCTGGGGTGCTTCACTACGCGCGAGTTCCTGGCTGATTTCACACGTACCCTCCCAGGTCGCGTAGATCAAAAAACACAGCCTGGCATTGGTGACTTTCTCACTCAGGTCTATGTGCAGGCGGCTTCGTCCCTCGCCGACATCGAGACAATCCTCGGATGGGTCGAGCGAAACGTGGATGACGCTAAGCGGTTCGGCGACGATGCGCTCTTTCGTCAGAAAGTCCTCTACTCGAATCAGAGTGCCATCCAGGATTACGCCAGATGGAATGAAAAGGTCCGCGATCTCATCTACGACGACGTCATCACGCACTACAGCGCAATCGATTCCGCGAAGGCCTCAGCGCTGTACCGCCAGATTTTCGGGGACTACGTGGCATGGTTCGGAGCCGTACTTGGACTAGGACGAACCATTCCATGGTTCACCCTTAACTACGATCTTGCGGTTGAGGCAGCCGCCTCTCAACTGCAGGTGCCCATCGTCGACGGCCTCATCGATCGGCCAGGTTCCACGGAGCGCCGATGGAGTCGAATGGCCTTCGAGCGCTACCAGGAAGTCGACCGGCCAAGCGTGGTTCTTATCAAACTGCACGGATCCGTTCGGTGGGGTCGTGAGCGGGGAGCGGACGGCGTGGTCGAGATCGGCGAGTTGCCAGCGGGCGTTGGCCGAGATCCAGGTAAATTCCAACACGTCGTTCTGTATCCAACTGAATTGACAAAGCCGCTCCACATCGAGCCCTTTCGAACCTGCTATCGCATCTTCCGTGACTGCCTTGATAACGCTTGTTTGCTGGTGGTCGTCGGCTGCTCCCTTCGTGATCTTGAAATTCAAGTCTCGATCTCGGATGCAATGGACGACAACAAGGCACTGCGTTTGCTGCTTATCGGTCCGGAGGCAGACCATCAGCAAGTCTCCTCAGCCTTGCAGCTCGACCCGACACGAGTTGTAGCCGTTAGGCAGCGATTTGAAGTTCCACCAGATCAGGGTCAGCCGTCTTTCATGGGTTGTGTGCGCGGCTACGCCTACGAAGCCTGTGGCGGTCCAGAGGACGCAAGTCCTTCACAAGAGTTCAGGTTTGGCGTCACCCACGACGATTGGCCATGGATGCCCCGGCTGAAGGCAATCAGCCGAATGCAGCTCGGTACATGATCGTGTCAGGCACGAACGCCACTGCCGTGTTAAACGTGAGAGCTGGCAGAGACCATCTCGCAACCCCTGCGGCGGCGTCCAGCGTGATGCCTCGGACGAAGGCGGTCTGGTTCGCGGCACTGGGGTGCCGGCGGCTTCCTTGAGCACGCCGAACGTTAAGGAGCTACACGAAGAGGCAGTCTGTAAGCGCTTCGTCACCACATATAACCGAGGTCATAAGACCAGCTACGCCTTTAACACGCTCCAGGTTCCACCCGCGCCGGATTGCCAATGCTCTGGCAACCTCAACGTCGAGGTCGTGACTGCGTTCTATGACGAGGGCGGTGCTAAGGAGCTGTTCGAGGCAGCGCGAGGAAAGGCGCAGCCCAAGCAGACCGAGACGTGGATTGTGGAGCCCGACGTGAAAGGCAACGATGCCATCGACCAATGCATCATCGCCAAGTCCAAGAAGAAGTACACGTACACCGGCAAGCTTTTCCTCGTGGTTGACATACGTGCACCCTTGATGGAGTGGGAAGACCTTGAGCGCGATTACCTTGCGCATCCGCGCGGGTTGCCAAAGGGACCGTTCGATGAGATATGGGTGCTAATGGGCGACATCGACGGCGACCACATCGGTCAGGTCACGTAGGAATCCCGTTCGGCACTCGTAAGATTCGGTAGCCGGGTCAGGCATCCTTTCAGTCGCGCACGACTGGGTGCGCTCTCACGCTCACGAGCAGGCTCGGGACCGTCGTCATGGAGTGACATTTCAGCGTCGGCCGCCGGGCGACGATGCTACTGCGCGTCGTGCTCGCCGGGCAGGCGTGGCATAGACTCTCAATCCGATGGCCGTCAATCAAGCGCTCAAGCGAACCACCGTGGCATTGCTGTGGTCGGACATGGCGATCCACTACTACGTTTCGGCGCGTGCGGCCCACTTTTGGAATCACCACCCGAACGCTGAGCTTCAGGCGCACCACGCGATTGAAATGCAATTGAAGTGGGCACTGGCGCGACCGTTGCCACCGGCGTGGAAGAGGATCCGACCAGATCTGGCCGGCAGATCGCAGCAGCGCACCGTTAAGGAGTTGTGGGACAGTCGCCATCTCCTGAGCAAGCTTTGGGAAATGCTCGACACCGACTATCCCAACCACCCCTTGCAGCGCTTTCGCGACTACGTACTCTTCCTCGACCGCATCGAGCCCATGCGTTATCAGCGTTTCCCGGACGGTGAAGCGGTCGGCTACACGTCGTCCATGGAAGCTGCCCAGAACGTCACTGGTGGCGAGACCCACAGCATTGATCTCCCCAAGTTCGATGAACTCTTCCGTGGCTTGCTCGATTTGGTCGAGACCGATGCCAACTGGGTCAAGGGAGTGGTCGACCCTGGCTGGATTCAGCGCTCGACAGCGCCACAGAGTAGCTCGCATGACTACTACCGGCGTGACAACGCACACGCCTTGTGGCCGGCATGACCGATTGAACCGGAATGACGGCGCTGCGACGACAACGCGGAGCACTTGTGGCACCTACCGCACAAGAACAGGCGGCTCTCAATGCCGTCACCGAGAAGCTGATCCGGATTTCGGACGAGACTATCGACTTCGTTCTCGATAGCATCGATCCCCCTGCACCGGGTTCACCTTTCGCCGTTGCCACCAAAGCCGATCTGCGCGATGCATACGACTACGCAGGGCACCTCATCTATGCCACGCATGATCACCTACGGACGATCCTCGCCATCATAAAACTCGGTAGCCTCCCCAGCTATGCCATGTACACGCTGTTGCGACCCGCAGCAGAGGCGGCGGTCAGAGCCAAGCACCTGCTGGTGCCGACGATTTCAGAGACCGAGCGGCTGGCACGCGGACTCAACGAACGACTCGACAACCTGAACGAACAACGGAAGGCTGGTGCCGATGCACGCGATATCGCCAAGCGCATCGATCACCTCGCGAAGCGAGCCACCGCGAATGGCATTGCAGTGAAGCGGTCACGGGCGAAACCCGGACGAAAGCGAGTCATCATCGGATTCGGCGAGCCGGTTCCGACCGATCTCGACCTGTTCAAGTTTCACCTCCGCGCTGGTGCGGTGGCCTTCCGATTCCTATCAGCGCACATCCATTCCAAACCATGGGTGCAGTTGCCCCGCAGCAAGGCAAGAGCCACGCCGACCCCGACTATCTCGTCAATCTCGACCGAGATCAACCTGATGGTTTTCTCAAGCGTGCTCGACAGCGTGCTGAATCTGCACGATGCGAATATCGGTCACGTGCTCGTCCTCGCTGGCTACCCGACCAGCGTGTGGACAGACATGAAGCAGCGCTCTCTTCCAGCGTTTGGCAGTGCAGCACCGAGTGCGTCGTAGCAGTTCCGGCCATTGTCGTAGGTCGAAGAACCTCGTCTTGTGGTTCAGCGTGCGCTCGATTCATCTGTACCGATGACCAACCCGGAAGTCGAGGCGAAGAAATGCGAGCTCCAAAGGGAGCACCCAGACTTCCCAGGAGCGCAAAACCATCGCGCTGGGTGGCGCCAATGCTGGCGACGCCGGTCCGGCCGTCGGTTTGCCATGGCATACGTCGATTGTTCACTGGAGTTGGCGGCGTTGACATCCTCCATTTGAGGTATGTGTAAGGGGAGGGAGGGGGCCTTCGGTCCTGGGCCACGGGCTGGTCGTCGGCCCCCAGGAGCATTCACCCTGGGTTCCAATCTCGACCACCGGTTGCCGGAATGGGCGGTCGTCCGGTGTCGGAGACGTCGATCGTATCCGGGCGCGGCACGAGTGACGGGGGCCGTCGCTCTTGATGACCGGCCAAGTGGGCCGCGACCCAATTCGTACGCCGGGCCGCGATGACCTGGTTCAGCCGGGATCGGGTTCAGACGATTAGGGCGGTGAGTTGCGGATGGCGTTCACCCGCTTCCTCGACGCGTGGGATGACAACAAGCACCCCTTCGTGTGGGTGAAGACTCCCGACCAGATCCTCGCCAAGGCATCGATGTACTACTAGAGCGCGGGTCATGCCCGAACCATCCTCCCCGCGTAGCCCACGAGGGATCCAATTCGCCGAGATAACATGGACGTGCGAGCACAGCCACCCATCGATCGACGATGCCCTTGCCTGTGGACGCGGGTGGCTAGAGCAGCAAACCTAACTCCGGGGGGCTGAGACCCGCCGCCGACTTGGCGGCAATTGCCGCATACCTCAAATGGACGAGGAAAATCTCCACTGAGGGCAATAAATTTGGCACGGTGTGACGGTTCAGCTTGTCAGGTCGGCAGGAGAACAGCCCATTTACAGTATTGGCGCGGTGGCCAAGATGCTCGGCGTCCCGGCATCCACTCTCCGGGCGTGGGAGCAGCGTTACTCTCTAATAACCCCAGCCCGGAGCGCCGGTTCGCAACGACTCTATTCGGCGGTGCAGGTCGAACAGCTGCGATTCATCAAGGCTAGGTTGGGTGATGGTGCGGGCGCCGCCGATGCGCATAGGCTCCTTGCCCAGCACCTGGCGGACAGCCCCGCTCAGAAGCCAGCAGAGCATTACGCCCAGCCGGGGCCAACGATACTCATCGTGGAACGCGACCCTTACGCTGCCGCGATGACAGAACACTGGCTGCGAATTGAGGGCTACCAAGTAATCGTTCTGTTGGGAACGGCGAAGGCATGGTCCGAGTTAGAAGCACGACCACCTGAAGTAGTGTTGATCGATCTCCTCGTGTCTGGCGGAGCCGGGTACCGGTGCTTCGCGAGATTGCGGCCAGCAGCTCGGCTCGAGTAGTCGCCGTCTCACCCATAGACAATGTGTATGAAGCCTCGAATCTGGGCGCTGCGGCATTTCTACAAAAGCCGCTGGACCCATTCCGGCTGCTGTCGACGGTACGGGACCTGACCAGCTCGCAATCTCGTAAATCAGACCTTCTCATTCCCGCTTTGGTGACTCAAAACCGGCGTGGCCACAGCCCCTTCGGGGACTCCAACCCTGGCGTTGCGGATCTTGTTCGGCAGCCAGATAGGAATTGGTCGCTGCGGCCCAAGTCAGGCCATCGATCCGTCACACGGCTGGGATAGCGCGCACTGCGCTTTCGTTAGAACGTCTCGGCAGTGAGCCCGCGCTCCGGAACCACTCGGGTTGCAACCCAGGACGCTGATGTCGAAGAGCCTTGCTCGACGACCAAGCGCGGCGGCCGCTACTCCGGTCATTCCTGACCCAGCGAACGGGTCTGCGGTCCTCGCCGAACGCGAAGACGTGACCCGCACGGGGTAGCCATCGTCCTGCCGTAGCCAAACCCGGAACGGCTGGCCGTTGGGCAAACTCATCTACCCGACAAACTACTCCAACATCCTGGTCAGCCTCGGCGCCGCCGTCGTCGGAGTGGTTGCCAACCTAGGCGTATCCGAGTACAAGAGGCCTTCATCACGATGCTGGTCGCGATCTTGGGTACGACTATCTCGCCATACCTCTTCTTCTGGCAGGCGTCCTCTGAGGTTGACGAGATGAAGGCGGCCGGTCAGCGGACGGAGCTGCTTGCGCAAGGGGGTCACCCGATCCGAGATGCGTGGCGCGCGGATCGATGTCTTCGTCGGGATGGCCTTCTCGCAGGTGGTCATGTACGCGATCATCCTGGTCAGCGCCGCGACCCTCAACAGCCACGGCGCTACTGGTATCGCCACCGCGGACCAGGCCGCCAAGGCCCTCGAGCCCTTAGCCGGCTCCCTCGCATTCGTCTTATTCGCGGCCGGGTTCATCGGCACTGGACTCTTAGCGATCCCGGTCCTCTCGGGTTCGGCAGCCTACGCGCTGGCCGAGTTCACCGGCCTCAAAGGCAAGCTCGCCGAAAAACCCACGTACCGACCCACGTTCTACGCCGTGATTGTTGTAGCGACCGCAGTGGGCGTAGCACTGAATCTGTTTCGTATCGACACGATCAGCGCTCTTTTCTACACCGCGGTCATCAATGGCGTCGTCGCGCCGCCCACTGATGGTCCTGATCGCGCTCCTCGGCTCAGACAAGAAGGTTATGCAGAAGCGCGTTAGCGGTCGCATCAGCCTCACGTTGGTATGGATCGCGACCATCGGTATGACGATCGCGGCTCTGGTCTTGATCGTGACCCTGGTCCCGCACGGCCCTCTGAGTTGACACCTTTTCAATAACAGGTGCGAGCGGACGGGTGCCGGCTGGTTAAGTGGGAGGAAGAACAAGGAGTTCTTTCGTCGACAGCGGCTTGGGATCAGTTTCCTGCCTCCGCGCGCTGTCACGCTTGGACGGTACCGACCGCGGGCCGTACTGGAGCGACCAGCTGGGAAGCTCGCTGCCAGGTAGGCCCCTCCTTAACGTACGTCCTTTATGACGTCAGGGACGGTGCTCTTGAGAATTCCTATTGTTAGCATATCCCTGGCTTTCGTCTCCTCTCTGCGATCGCGGGTGACCCTGCGCTTCATCTCTTCTGCCTTGCTACGCCCTTGGTCCTTCATCAAGACCTCCTTGAGACTGATTCCCGTTATTACGACGTCTGAGTCGAACCGTTTGCGCGAGGTGGTGCCGGCACACGGCGCCCGCGTTTGAGTGGAGATGCTCCGTTGAGTTCGTGCACCCGAGCTTCCCAGTAGCCGAGACGCTGGCGGAATCGTTCTGCCTGGGCGACGACCACCGGAACGTTGGTCAGCTCGACCTCGCGCCGCGCCTCGTCTGACTGCTTGTCCATGAGCTGGCGGATCCTCGTCAGAACCTTCTCCTCCATAGGCAGGATCTCGCTGTAGATCTGTCTCCAGTAGAGCGCGTGCTTTAACGTGGCATGACCGGGAACACCTTCGCCATCCATGCCAAGGGTCCAATCTCCTCCACGCACCGCTGCAGCGATATCGGGCCGGCTGCGTTTCGACTGGACCTGCTTCATGAATGTAGTTCTACGGCCTTCTGCGTAAGAAGATCAGCAACTTTCTGAAATGTTGTGCCTCTGCCTCGTTCGCCGCTTGCTTGGCCCGCAGATTTTCAGATAGGACAAGCTGCCGCCGACGCTGCCCATCCTCTGGATCGGAACCGGGTCCCTGCAGGTGCCACTTCCTAGTGCGAGGTGGTCATGCGGTCCTCCATCTTTGAGGCGCGCGCCGGGGCACAGACGGGGCACAGATTCCCGGAACCAGGCGGCTCTAGGAGGACACGGACGGACACCAAGGAGTGGCAATTCGAGTTCAGGCGGACTCCTGGGGAGCCGCCGGGGCACTAGAGGACATGCAATCGACACGGTTCGGGACCGTGAGGCCCCGGGTTCAAATCCCGGGCCCCCGACCAATGCTAACTTCAACCCCGGGTTTTGCCGACCGTCAAGGTCTCGGCGATCGCAGACCTAGTCATGCGAGTTTGATCAGCTCGCGCTGTCCTGGCTCAGGTTTGGTGCCGGCGCGGGCAAAACCAACATCGCCGCACCATGGCAAAGGGTGAAAGGATATAGCAGCCGTTCTCCTATTCAGATGCGCCGCCTGCTGGTCGGGCTCCTGATGCTGCTGACGGCCGAAGGCTGCCAAGCGCCCGGTTTGCTTGCGAAGCCCAAGCCCGCCACCGTCGAAAGCATTTCGCTACAGCCGGGTGATCTCTCCGGCTTCCAGAGGTGCAGCGCGAGTGGGGACGTCAACGCGGTACTGAAAGGCGAGAAGTCGTCCAATCCGAGTGAGTACGACGTGGCTTCCACTGAGTGGACCCAATGGAGCATGCAGGGGGCGTCCGACGCCTACTTCGTCGCCTACGGACGCACGGCCGGCGACTGTGACGCGCTGTCCGCCGCGGGCACGGGGGCGCCCTCCGGCGGCATGATGATCGGCCTCATCGTGAAGTTCAACAGCCCCGCCAAGGCCATGCGCACCTACACAGCTGGGTCCACGCTCCTTGGCTTCGGGCCCAGGGACACGACGTTCATCAGGCTGGTGGGCGGCACGGTCACCACCGGGCCGGAGACTGGGTTCGGGCCGCTGTCGGTGATCGCCAGCGGCATCGTCACGGGCACGACCTACTACATCGCGTTCTGGCAGAACAAGGCCTTTGACGCTTACCTCATCGGATATGACATCGCGGCGGGCGACGCGCGACTGGCGGCCGGCAGGATCAACGACGGATAAGCTGACCGGCCAGTGCCCACGTAGGATCTTGACAGTCGCAAGGCCATGCATATAATCCGGTAAGCGCTTACCGGTAAGCGCTTACCGGAGATCGTCCCGATTAGCAACACCAGCCTTCGTTCGTTTGAGGTCCGCGTGCCAGAACTGAAGCGACCCAAGGTCAGTCGAACGATCTACGACGTTGCCGACCAGGCCGGCGTATCCATCGCCTCTGTCTCGCGCGTGCTTAACGGTCAGGGCAGTCCGCGCGCCAGCACACGGGATCGCGTGATGAAGGCGGTCGAGCAGCTGGGATTCGTTCCCGACGGCGCCGCGCGCGCTCTCTCCAACGGCCTCAAGGAAGTTGTCGGCGTCGTGTTCAGGCGGGGCAACGAGACCTACTTCGAGGATGAAGACGAGAGCCTCCTCTTCATCGACGTCATCAACCGAGGTATCGACGTTGCGGCCCAGCGCCGCGGTTACAACGTCCTCATGAGCTCAGTTGGCTTCACGGACACAAACGCCTCGGCGCGGATCGCATCCCTTGCGGGTAAAGCCGACGGGCTGATCCTCCACGACCGCATGTTGTCGGGCGCCGCGGTCAGCCGGCTCGCCGGTTCGGTGCCCATCGTCACCCTGGCGGGCCGCCCGGGTCCGGGCTACATGTGCGTTAGGTGCGACAACGAAGCCGGCATCCGAGCACTGGTTCGCCACCTGACGGGCGACCACGGTTATCGCAGCCTCGGCTACGTATCCGGGCGTGCCGACAGTCCGGACAACCTGAGTCGGGCGCGCGCCCTTGAGGAAGAGGCGAAGAAGATCGGGATCGCTGTCCAAACCGGTCCGGAATGGCAGGGAAACTACAGCGCGGCGGGCGGCGCCAAGGTCATCACATCGCTGTTGGACGAAGGGCGCCGGCTGCCGAGGGCGATCGTGTGCGCCAACGACCAGACCGCCCTGGGCGTCATGCATGCACTCGCGCGCCGGGGCGTTCGCGTGCCGGATGACGTCGCGGTCACCGGCTTCGACGACGTTCCGGTCGCACGCCACCTCCATCCGCCGCTTACCACCATCCGGCAGCCCATGCAGGAACTCGGAGCAAGGGCTTTCGACGTGCTCTTTTCGAAGATCAGCTTCGGTAAATCGGAAGCGGACGTGGTGCTGCCGGTGCAGCTGATCGTCCGCGAGAGCTGCGGCTGCAACCCGCACCAGGCAGGCGGGCTCGTGGCCCCGAAGCAGAAGCGCAAAAGGAGCAGCGCTTAGGACATGGCAGCCGTCGTCCGCAGGCTCGGCGTTTACCTCCTGGCCGCATGGGTGGCCGTGACTGTCAGCTTCCTTCTCCCTCGTGTGGTTCCGGGCAACCCCGTCGCCGGGGCCGTGGCTCGCGCGTCCGAATCAGGCAACTGCAACTCGGCATGTGTGTCGGCCGTCGAAGCGCAGCTCGGCTTCAATGTCCACCAGAGCCTGTGGGAGCAGTACGCGACTTACATGGGCAATCTCGCGCACGGAGACCTGGGGCATTCCTGGTCGGAGAACGCACCGGTAGGCAGCCTCATCCTGTCCTACCTTCCCTGGACCCTCAGCCTTCTAGTGGTCGCGACCATCATCTCGTTCGTCGCCGGAAGCGCGCTCGGCACGTTGCTCGCCTGGATGAGGGGCTCGTCGATCGATTGGCTTATACCCGTCGTGACCTTCTTCCAGGCCGTCCCCTATTTCTTTCTGGCGCTCGTCATCGTGCTGATCTTCGGGCAGACCGGCACGCTTCTACATTGGTTCCCGAGCCTGTTCGGTTACGACATCTTCGCGGTCACGCCCGGCTGGAACCTGCCCTTCATCCAGAGCGTATTGAGCCACGCCATCCTGCCCGCGACCACGGTGTTCCTGGCATCAGTGGCGGGATTCATGATGTCGATGCGCAACCAGGTCATCACGACCATGGACGAGGACTTCGTCCTGGTCGCCCAGGCCAAAGGCCTTTCGAACCTGCGGGTCGTCTGGTACGCGGTTCGCAATGCGCTGCTGCCGGTGGTCGCCAATTTCACAGTCGCCGTGAGCCTGGTTGTGTCCGGCCAGATCCTGGTCGAGATCGTCTTCAACTACCCAGGCATCGGTTTCCACCTGTTCGATGCGCTGGGCAAGCTCGATTACACGTTGGTCCAGGGCATCTTCGTGGTCATCACGCTGGTCGTGCTTGCGGCCAACCTGATCGCCGACGTCGTCTATGTGCTCATCGACCCACGCGCCAGGCAGGTGGCCTGAGGCATGACGATCGATAGCACGACGCTGAACGCACCACCGCCGGTAGGCGGGAAGCCGGCGCCGGTGCCGTCTCGCCATCGCGCGATTCAGTTTCCGCGGTCGCCCAAGGTGATCGCCGGTCTCTTCATCTTCGGCGTCTTCGGGATCGTGGCCCTGACCGGCCGCTGGATCGCACCGTACTCGCCCAACCGGACCGACGAGCAGCACTGGGTGCGCCATGTGCTGGTCGAGGGCACCGGTCCCGGCACCAGCATCGCTGCGCAGTACTACCCACTGCCCCTGCCGCCGTCGCCGGAGCACTGGCTGGGCACCACCGTGTTCGCGCAAGACGTGCTGTCACAGCTGATCGCCTCCACGCAGGCCACCATGCTGGTTGGCCTGCTCGCGGCGCTCATAGCGTCCGCGCTTTCCATCCTCTTCGGCGTTACCGCGGGCTATATCGGCGGCACCACCGACGAGGGGCTATCCCTGGTGGCCAACGTGTTTCTTGCCATCCCGGGGCTGCCCCTGGTGATCGTGCTTGCCGATTACGTTCCGAGCGCCGGCTCCAGCGTGATCCTGGTGGCCGGGATCATCGCAATCACGTCCTGGGCGTACAGCGCCCGCACGCTCCGGGCGCAGACGCTCTCGCTTCGCAACAGGGACTTCATAGAAGCGGCTCGCGTGTCCGGCGAGGGCCGGCTGCGAATCATCATCGCCGAGGTCCTGCCCAACCTGGTCCCGATCGTCGCCGCGTCCTTCCTTTTCACCACGGTGTCCGCCACGTATGCGTACGTGGCACTCGCGTTCCTCGGCCTCGCCGGCTCTCCGACGGCCGATCCACCTGGGTTCTGGAACTGGGGTGAAATGCTGCGTGAGGGATTCGCCAACAACGCGATCCGCGGCGGCTGGTGGTGGTGGTGGGCGCCACCCGGAATCTGCGTCGCGATGCTTGGAACCGGCATTGCCCTCCTCAACTTCGGTATCGACGAGTTCATCAATCCGCGGCTGCGAACGACGGGCCTCTCGCGCCGCGCGGCGAAGAAGGCGGGCATCCACCAGCGGACCACGGTAGGCCTGACCCCCGTGCTCGGCTCGGCCGTTGGCAAGGTTGCTCCGGCCGCGCGAGAACTCCCTGCCGGCAAGCCCGCTCCGGTGCTGGAGATTCGCGGCCTGTCCGTCGATTACGGCTACGGCGCCGAGGCTCTCCACGCGGTCATGAACTGCGATCTCGTGCTGCGCCGAGGGCAGGTCCTTGGCCTCGCTGGCGAGAGCGGCAGCGGTAAGACCACGCTTGCGCTCGCGGCGATTCGCCTTCTACGCGCGCCGGCCGTGATCACATCCGGTCAGGTGCTCTTTCACTCCCATGCCGGCGCCACCGTTGATCTGCTCGCCGCCGCTCCGCGCGAGATGCGCGAGATCCGCTGGTCCGAGGTCGCTGTCGTCCTCCAGAGCTCGCTCGATGCCCTGAATCCAGTGATCACGATCGGTGCGCAGTTCGAGGACATGCTGCGGGCTCACCGGCCCCAGCTGTCGCGCGCGGCCATGATCGAGAAGGCCTCCGAAAAGCTCGAGATGGTCGGCATCAGCCCCGAGCGCCTGCGCTCGTACTCACACGAGCTTTCGGGAGGCATGCGGCAGCGGGCGATGATCGCGATGGCGCTCGCGCTCGATCCCCAGGTGGTGATCTTCGACGAGCCGACCACCGCGCTCGACGTCGTGACCCAGCGCGAGATCCTCGAGGAGCTGATGGACCTTCGCGGGCGGCTCGGGTTCGCCGCCCTGTTCATCACGCACGACCTATCGCTGCTGGTCGAGCTCGCCGACGACATCGCAGTGATGTACGCCGGGCGGGTCATGGAGCGGGCGCTAGCGGGTGCGCTCTTTCATGCGCCACGACTGCCGTACACGTATGGACTGCTGCACTGCTTCCCGCCGATGCACGGCAAGCGGGTGCCCATGGAAGGCATACCCGGGTCGCCCCCCGACATCAGGCAGCTGCCATCGGGCTGCGCCTTCCATCCCCGATGCCACTGGGCCCTTGGGCGCTGCTCCAGCGATATGCCGGTGCTCGCGCCTGTCGAGGGATCAAACCATGAGGTCGCCTGCTGGCTGCATCGCGACGGGGCAGAGGTTCCGGCCGAGCTGGCTCGCCCGGAGCCATCCGCCGTTAAGCCGGTGCATGTGAGCGCGCAATGATCGCAACCCCTCCTGCCGTCCTCGAAGGCCGCAACCTCACGAAGCTGTTCTGGCTGAGGCGGGGCCGAGGACCGTTCGCGCACCGCGTGCCGATCCCCGCAGTGGACAACGTGTCTGTCCGCCTGGAGGCGGGCAAGGTCACGGCGGTGGTCGGTGAGAGCGGAGCGGGCAAGACCACCGTTGCGCGGCTGCTTGCGAAGATCATCAAGCCGGACGCGGGGCAGGTGTTGCTCGATGGCAAGCCGGCCCCGGCTGGGCGTCCCCGCGCGTATGCGGCGAAAGTGCAGATGGTCCTGCAGGACCCCTTCGCCTCTCTCAACCCGGTGCGCCGGATTCGCCACGATCTCGAGCGTCCGCTGAAGATCCACCACCTCGCCCATGGCGATGCCGGGAAGGTGGCGGCGAACCTGCTTCGGCGGGTCGCTCTCGAGCCTCCCGAGGGCTTCCTCGACAAGTTCCCCTATCAACTGTCGGGCGGTCAGCGGCAACGCGTGGCGATCGCCCGCGCGCTTGCGGTGCAGCCCAAGGTGCTGATCGCCGACGAGCCGGTGTCGATGCTCGATGTGTCCATCCGCCTCGGCGTGCTGAACCTGCTCGGGGCGCTTAGGGACGACGCTCACCTCGCGATCCTCTACGTGACGCACGACATCGCCTCCGCGCGCTACCTCGCGGACACGATCGTCGTGATGTACGCCGGCCAGCTCGTCGAGGCGGCGCCCAGCACGGAGCTCACGGACCGGCCCGCACATCCCTACACGCAACTACTGCTTTCCGCCGCCCCGGATCCAGACCGGGCGCAGCCTCCGCACATCACCGGGCGAGGCGCCCCGCCGAGCATGCAAGCGCTGCCGCAGGGCTGCCGATTTCACACGCGCTGCCCTCACGCGATGGAGGTGTGCAGGGGGCAGGCGCCGCCGAGTGTTGTCGTGGCGTCCGACCACATGGCCGCGTGCTGGCTTCATGTCGACCCCGCCGAGCGGGGCGCAGGTAACAACGGTGTGCCGGTCGACGCCGGCACCACGCTCAAAAGAAATTAGAAGAGAGGTGAGGAGCAATGGGTTTGCGTCTGGCGTTTCGGTCTCCGCCTACGGTGCGCCGAGGTGGGGGGTGTGGTGCCCAGCTGCCGTCAGCCGTCAGCAGTGCACGGGCCTTGCCAGGCCGTGCGTTTTGGAGGTGATCAACCGATGAAATGGCGAGTCGTGACCGGTCTGCTTGCAGTGGCGACCTTGATGGTCGCCGCCTGCCAGTCGTCCAGCCCACCCTCGGTGTCCGGCGGCAAGGCGCTGATTGCTGAGCCCACCACCGGGGTGACGTTCTCGGACGACTTCAACCCGTACGACACCAACTCCGTCGCGGCCAGCATGGGCACGCGAACGATTGTCAACGAGCCCCTGGTCGAGTTCGACCAGCTCGACGCGACCGCCGCGGGCACGCACCCATGGCTGGCGACGGCTTACTCGTTCCAGAACGGCGGCAAGGACCTACAGGTCACGATCCGCCAGAACGTGCAGTTCAATGACGGTTCGAGCTTCGGTCCGGCCGACGTGGCGGCCACGTTCAAGATGATCGAGAACCCCAAGGTCGACATCACCGGCGTCCCGGCGCAGGCGTCGGACCCGACCGTTTCCGGCAACAACGTGACCCTCCACTTCCAGTCGGCTCAGTACACCGGACTTTTCCCGATCCTCGGCAACACCTACATCCTCAAGGCGTCGGTGGCGCAGCAGATCGCGGCGAACCCGACGATGGCGATTACCGATCCGATCGGCACCGGCCCCTTCATGCTGAAGAGCTACTCCAGCGCGCTCATCCGCTGGAAGCCCAACCCGCACTACTGGGGCGGCACGCCGCCTGAGTCCGAGATCGACACGCCCTCCATCGCCACAAACGCCGCGGCGAGCGACGCGCTCGTGAGCGGCCAGCTGGACTGGGCGGGCAACGACATCCCGAACGTCTACGCCAACTACGTCAACCTGAACCCGCTGACCAACCACGCGTGGTTTGCCGCGGGCAGCACCGTGACTCTGTGGTTCAACTTGAACCCCGGCAACGGAGGAGCAAGCGGAATCTCCGACCCTGCGGTGCGCAAGGCCGTGAGCTACGGCGTCGACCGCAACGCACTGGCCCAGCTGGGCGAGTCGGGCTACGAGCAGCCGGCGAGCTCATCCAGCGCCCTGATCCTGCCGAACCAGGGCGCATTCCTGCCCTCAGACGGCACCATGAAGAACGACCTCTCAACCAGCGGCAGCGTCCCCGACGCGGCGACCGCGAAGGCCGACAACCTGCCGGCCGGCGCCGACGTCTACGACATCCTGACCGCCGGTGGCTGGGCGCCTCCGGCGAGCTCGCACTATGACAGCGGCACCGGGACCTTCCACTCGGGCGGTAACTGCGACGGCAGCAGCCGCGCCAACTGCTGGACGAAGGGCGGCCAGATCATCAAGTTCTCCGTTTACGACCCGGTTCCGTTTTCGGACTACTGGGAAAACGCGGCTCTGATGTCCCAGGAACTACAGGCGGTGGGCATGGACGTGACCACCAAGCCTGCTCAGGGATACTCGGACTGGAACGCGAACATCACGTCGAACCCGTCGCAGTGGCAGACCGCGATCCACTGGGGATCCGGGGGAAGCATCCCGTACATCCAGTACCAGAACTGGCTTGACAGCACCGACACCAACTCGACGGCGCACTTCATCGGCTACTCGAACCCCGCCGCGCTGTCGGCCTTGACCGCATACGCGAGCACCGACCCGAGCAACACGGCGACGCTG
>Ga0307374_10005310_pt1 | contig 20872 bp, 17 predicted proteins | sample OX3MG_FD_202532 | JGI IMG/M metagenome (GOLD analysis project Ga0307374, IMG submission 202532) | Soil microbial communities from Risofladan, Vaasa, Finland - OX-3 | ecosystem: Environmental > Terrestrial > Soil > Coastal area > Acid sulfate soil | place: Finland: Risofladan, Vaasa | collected...
AGGAGGACGGTGCCCGGGCTGCCGAGCTGGAGGGGCTCGACGAGGCGGGTCAGCGTGTTGTGGAGACGAAGGGTCATGGGGCGGTTTCTATCCTACCCGCCGTCGCGGCCAGCTCCCCGCGGGCCCCGCCCGGGCGCCATCGGCGCCGACTCCCGCACCAGGCACACCGTCGCCAGCGCGACCACGCCCTCGCCGCGGCCGACCAGCCCCAGGCCGTCGCTGCTCTTGGCCTTGACCGACACCCGCCCGGGCTCCACCCCGAGGGCGTCGGCGAGGGCGCGGCCCATCTCCACCACGTGGGGCCCGAGCCGGGGCGCCTCGGCCACCACGGTGGCGTCGCAGTTGCCGACGACCCATCCCGCCGCCGCCGTCAGCCGGGCCGCGTGGCGGAGCAGCGCGGTCGAGTCGGCTCCCCGGGTGGCGGGGTCGGCGGAGGGGAAGTGATGGCCGAGGTCGGGCAGGCCGGCCGCTCCCAGGACGGCGTCCGCCACCGCGTGGCAGAGGGCATCCCCGTCCGAGTGCCCGATCAGCCCGACGGGATGCGGGACCACGACCCCGCCGAGCCGGAGCGGGCCCGGGCCCCCGAAGCCGTGGACGTCGACCCCGAGCCCGACCCGGGGGCCCCACCCCGGCGGAGCGGCGCCGGGGGCGGCCCCGGTCACGGCGCCACCGCCGGGACCGTGAGGTCCGCCGCCAGGATCAGGAGGTCGCCCGGCAGGGTGAGCTTGCGATTGCGGGGATCGCCCGGGACGATCGCCACCCGGTGCCCGATCGCCAGCACCAGGGACGCGTCGTCGTCGGCCCGCCGCCCTGCCACCGCCGACGCGGCGTGGGCGGCCCGCAGCCAGTCGGTGCGAAACGCCTGCGGGGTCTGCACCCCCGCGACCCGCTCCCGGTCCAGGACCAGCTCCACCGCGCCGGCGCGGACCAGGCAGGTGGTGTCGACCGCGGGAAGGACGGCGGTGGCGGCGCCCTCGCGACGAGCCGCGTCGATCACCCGGGCCACCAGCTCGCCCCGGACGCCCGGGCGGGCGGCGTCGTGGACCACGACCCACGGAGCGGTGCAGACATCGAGCGCGGCGAGCACGGAGTCCTGGCGCCGCGGACCGCCCTCCACCAGGGTGAGGGGGAGGCGGCCGGCCGTCCGGGCGGCCCAGTCGGCGATGCGGCCGTGGTCGGCCCGCGGCGCCGCGACCACCAGCTGGTCGACCCCGCTTCCGAGATCGGCGAGGGCGGCGAGGGTCCAGGCCAGGACCGGCCGGTCGCCGAGCGGAGCCCACAGCTTGGCGCCGCCGAAGCGGCTGCCGCCGCCGGCCGCGGGCACCAGGGCCGCGACCGGGCCGGGCGGGCCGGTCACGCGGGCGGGACCGCACCGAGGGGCGGGGGATCCGGCTCCCCGCCCGCCAGCCGGGCGAAGACCATCCGGCCGGTCGCCGTCTGCCGCACCGACCGCACCACCAGGGGGACCGACCGGCCCACCAGCCGGGCGGCGCCGTCGGCGAGCACCATGGTCCCGTCGTCCAGGTATCCCAGGCCCTGGTCGGCCTCGCGGCCCTCGCGCTGGATCTCGACGGTGACGGTCTCACCGGCCTGGAGCGGGGCCCGCAGGGCCATCCCCAGGCGGTTCAGGTTGAGCACCGCGATTCCCTCCACCCGTGCCACCTGATCGAGGTTGTAGTCGACGGTGCAGAGCGCCGCCCCCAGCTCCCGCGCCAGCCGGACCAGGCGGAGGTCCACCGCCTCGATGGCGGGGAAGTCCCGATCCAGCAGGTCCACCCTCATCTCCGGTTGCTCCCGCAGGGCCGCCAGCTGCTCCAGCCCCCGTCGCCCCCGGGCTCGACGGGAGGGGTGGGCGGCGTCGGCCAGCTCCTGCAGCTCCACCACGACGAAGCGCGGGACCAGAAGGGGGTAGAGCCAGAACCCGGCCCGGGCCAGGTCGAGCAGTCGGCCGTCGACGATGGCGCTGGTGTCGACCACCACCATCCCGCGGCCGCCCGCCCCCGCCGCCCCGGCAGGCCCCCCCCGGGGAAGTCCGAGCGCGGCCAGCTCGCGCCGGCGGGCACGGCCCACGGTCACGCCGACCGGGATCGCCATCGCCGCCGTGGCCAGCGCCACCAGCCAGCCGAGCCCGTACGGGAGCCCCACGAAGACGACCGCCACCAGTGCCGCCACCGCCAGGCCCGCCCCCCCGCCGATGGCTCCCCCCACCAGCTCGGCGAACGGGGTGGCGGCGAGCCGGGCGGTCGCCCAGCGGTAGGGGCGGACCGAGAGGCTGGGGGCGACGAGGTAGCCGGCGGCGCACCCCACCCCGAGGCCGACCACGATCGTCACCACCACCCCGACGGGTGAGGCCAGCGGCCCTCGCAGCGTCTGCACCAGCACGGTGGCGTAGAGGGTGCCGATCACGGCCCCGACCGCCATCCCGGTGATCCGGGCGAGCCGCTCCGACCGCGGCGCGGCCCCCGCCGGCGGAGCGGCCGCGGACGGGGGGGGCTCCTCCGCCCCCGCCCTCACCTCGGCCGGCATGCGGGCCATCCCGGCGCGCGGCCGCCTGCCGTCAGCGACTCTCGCCGCTTCCGGGTGCCGCTCCCGCCGCCGGCTCCAGCGGCGGGACCGGGGCCGCCGGCTCCAGCCGGGCCTCGGCGGTGACGACCCGGGTCCGCAGGCGACCCTCGTCGACATCGACCACCACCTGGTCCCCGACCGCGAAGCGGGTCCGCAGCAGCTCCTCGCTGAGCGGGTCCTCGATCGAGCGCTGGATCACCCGCCGCAGCGGCCGGGCCCCGTAGAGCTTGTCGAAGCCCTCGGTCGCGATCAGGTCCTTGGCCTCGTCGGTCACGGTCAGGCCGAGCCCCTGGGTGACCAGGTGGTCGCGGATCCTGATCAGCATCAGGTCCACGATCCGGCGCATCTCGGCGGGCTGGAGGCGATGGAACACCACCACCGCGTCGACCCGGTTCAGGAACTCGGGGCGGAAGGCGCGCTTCAGCTCGTCCATGATCTTGTCGCGCATCCGGACGTGCTCCTGGTCCTGGCCCCTGGCGTCGTCCAGCTGGGGCTGGAACCCCATCGAGACGTTCACCTTCAGGCCCTGGAGCCCGAGGTTGCTGGTCATGATCACGATGGTGTTGGCGAAGTTGACCGCCTTGCCCTTGGCATCGGTGAGGCGGCCATCCTCCAGGATCTGCAGCAGCATGTTGAAGAAGTCGGGATGGGCCTTCTCGATCTCGTCGAACAGGACGACGCTGTAGGGGCGGCGGCGGATCGCCTCGGTGAGCTGGCCGCCCTCGTCGTAGCCGACATAGCCCGGTGGCGAGCCCACCAGCCGGGCGGTGGAGTGCCGCTCCGCGAACTCCGACATGTCGAGGCGGACGACGGCGTCGGCGTTGTCGAAGAGGAACGCCGCCAGCGAGCGCGCCAGCTCGGTCTTGCCGACGCCGGTCGGCCCCAGGAAGATGAATGAGCCGATCGGACGACGGGCGTCCTTGAGCCCGGCCCGCGCCCGGCGGACCGCCTGGCAGACCACCTTGACCGCCTCGTCCTGACCGATCAGGCGCTGATGGATCTCGTCCTCCATCCGCAGCAGCCGGGCGGACTCCGCCTCCACCAGCCGGGTCACCGGCACCCCGGTCCAGGAGGACACGATGTCGGCGATGTGGTGCTCGGTCACGTCCGGCGTGGTCAGCCCGAGCTGCTCGCGCCAGGCCGTCTGGGCCGCATCGTGGGCGTCCTGCTGGCGTCGCTCCTCGTCCCGGAAGCCCGCCGCCTTCTCGTAGTCCTGGCGCTCGATGGCGTCTTCCTTCTGCAGCCGCAGCTCCCGGATCGAACGCTGCCGGTCACGCAGATCGGGGGGCGTGGTGGTGAGCTTCATCCGCACCCGGGCGGAGGCCTCGTCGATGAGGTCGATCGCCTTGTCGGGCCAGGAGCGGTCGCTGACGTAGCGGCCGGAGAGCTCGGCGGCGGCGCGCACCGCGTCGTCGGTGATGTGCACCTTGTGGTGCTTCTCGTAGAGGCTGCGCACGCCGGTGAGGATCTCGACGGTCTCCTCCAGCTTGGGCTCCTCCACGAACACCGGCTGGAAGCGGCGCTCCAGGGCGGCGTCCTTCTCGATGTACTTGCGGTACTCGTTGAGGGTGGTGGCGCCGATGCACTGCATCTCGCCCCGCGCCAGGGCCGGCTTGAGGATGTTGGCGGCGTCGATCGCCCCCTCGGCGGCGCCGGCCCCGACCAGGGTGTGGAGCTCGTCGATGAAGAGGACCACCTCGCGTGAGGAGCGGATCTCGTCGAGGATCTTCTTGAGCCGCTCCTCGAACTCGCCCCGGTACTTGGTGCCGGCCACCAGGGCTCCCATGTCCAGGGTGAGCACCCGCTTGCCCGCCAGCGACTCGGGAATGTTCCCGTGCACGATGGCTTGGGCCAGGCCCTCGGCGATGGCGGTCTTGCCCACCCCGGGCTCGCCGATCAGGGCGGGGTTGTTCTTGGTCCGGCGCGAGAGGATCTGCACCACCCGCTCGATCTCGCCCTCGCGCCCGATCACCGGGTCGAGCTGGTTCTTCTGAGCCAGCTCGGTGAGGTCGCGACAGAACTGGTCCAGGAGGGGGGTCTTGGTGGGGCGCTTCTTCTCCGGCGGCACCTCGTCGTCGAGGGCTCGGTCGCGCAGCTGCCGGTCGATCTCCCCGCGCACCTTCTCCAGGGTCGCCCCGAGGTCCTCCAGCACGTGGGCGGCGATGCCGTCGCCCTCGATCAGCAGCCCCAGCAGCAGGTGCTCGGTGCCGACATAGTTGTGCCCCATCCGGCGCGCCTCCTCGAAGGAGATCTCGATGACCTTCTTCACCCGGGAGGTGGGAATGATCTGCTGGATGATGATGCGCTCGTTGCGGCCCAGCACCGACTCGATGGTGGCGCGCACCTTGCCGATCTCGACCCCGAGGCTGCCCAGGACCTTGGCCGCCAGCCCGTCGTTCTCGCGCAGCAGTCCGAGCAGGAGGTGCTCGGTGCCGATGTAGGAGTGGTGGGACTTCTCCGCCTCCTCCTGGGCCAGGGTCAGGACCTTCTTGGCACGCTCCGTGAATCGTTCAAAGGCGTACACGGCTCACCTCCCTCGGGTCCGCACGCGCCATCGCGGGCTGGACCGAGACGGCCAGCGGCAGGATGACGGGGCAAGGGCACGATGCGCGGAGGACCACCAGGGCATTATGCCCAATTCGCCGCGAAGGGAGCCGGATCGAGGGGACCGCCCCGGGCTCGCCGCCTACGGCTCGGTGGCGGCTCCCGGCGTCCCGTCGTCGGGGGCGGACCGCTCCCCCTCGCCGTCGGCGGGCAGATCCGCGACCCCGCCCCGCTCGTCCGTCGGGGGTTCGGACCGGCCCGCATCGGTCGCGGCCTCCTCGAGGGCGGGGTCGGTCGCGAGGGCGTCCTCGACCGGAGCGACCTCCACCGGGGCCTCCGCCCCGGTCGCCGCGTCCTCCGGGGCCACCTCGACGGCGGGGTCGCTGGCGAGGGGGTCTTCCACCGGAGCGACCGCCACCGGGGCCCCCGCCCCGGTGGCCGCGTCCTCCGGGGCCACCTCGACGGCGGGGTCGCTGGCGAGAGCGTCTTCCACCGGAGCGACCGCCACCGGGGCCCCCGCCCCGGTCACCGCGTCCTCCGGGGCCCGCTCGACCGCGGGATCGGTCGCCGGCAGGGCCTCAGCCGCGGCGAGGGCCGCCGCGCCCGGGCTGGGCCCGGCGGCCGGCCGTCGCCGGCCGGAGGCGCGCGCGTCGTCGTCGTCCTCGGGGACGTAATCGGCGGCGGCATCGTAGCCACGCTCCCCGCCGTCAGGCTCGGGCGGCAGGTCGGCCGGGCGCGGGAAGAGCTGGCGCAGCGACAGCGAGATCCGCCGGCGGGTCCGGTCGGCCTGCAGCACCAGCACCTTGACCACGTCGCCCACGCGGAGGACGTCCTCGGTGCGCTCGACGTGCTCCCAGGAGAGCTCGCTGATGTGGAGCAGTCCCTCGACACCATCGGCGATCTGGAGGAACGCCCCGTACTTCTTGGTCTTGGTGACGGTGCCCTCGATGATCGCCCCGGTGGGGAAGCGGGCCTCGATCGTGTCCCAGGGGTCCTCGCTCATCTGCCGCAGCGAGAGCGAGATCCGGGAGAGCTCGGGGTCCAGCTTGATCACCTTGACCGTGACCTCGTCCCCGACCGCCAGCATGTCGGACACGTTGCTGACGCGGTCCCAGGCCAGCTCGCTGATGTGGATCAGGCCATCGGCGCCGCCCAGGTTGACGAAGCCGCCGTAGGAGGTCAGCCCGCTCACCCGGCCGCTGACCACGTCGCCGACATGGAGGCGCTCGAAGAGCTCCTCGCGCTGGCGGGCGCGGTCCTCGTCCTGGGCGGCGCGCTGGCTCACGATCAGCCGGTTGCGCTTGCGGTTGACCTCCAGGATCTTGACCATGATCCGCTGCCCGACCAGCTCCAGGAGGTTGCCGGAGTGGGCCCGGGCGACCTGGGAGCTGGGCAGAAACCCGCGCAGCCCCATGATGTTGACGATGAGGCCGCCCTTGTTCTGCTCGCGGACCTCGGCCTCGACCCCCTCCCCGCTGCTCTCCTTCTCGGCGGCCTTGGCCCAGATCCCCTCGGCCCGCGCCCGCCGCAGGCTGAGGACGACATTGCCGTCGTCGTTCTCCGACTGGAGCACGTACACCTTGATCTGATCGCCCGGCCGCAGCACCACCGGCTCCTCGGCCCGGCCCGCCAGCTCGCGGTTGCTGATCACCCCCTCCGACTTGGCGCCGATGTCGACCAGCACCTCGTCGGGGTCGACCCGCACCACCGTCCCGTCGACGATGTCCCCATAGGTCAGGGTCCGGATGGTGTCGGCACCGATGCGCAGGTACTCCTCCATCGAGGCGTAGACCTGCGGGTTCTGACCGTTGCTGCGGCTCTCGTCGAGGCTCAAGGCGGGGCGCGATCTCCCACGGGGGGTTGTTGCAGGGCGCACGCGGCTCTGCGCGCCGCAGTGGCGCGCTGGCCGGGCGAGAGTATAACAGTGCCACCGCCGACCGCCCGTCGTGAGGAGCTCGCATGGCCAATCCCCCCACGCCGACCCACGAATACCGCGAGACTGGCGATCTCGACGAGGTCAACCGCCTCGCCGCCGCGGAGGGCTTCGACCTCCATCTCGCGGTGGCGGTCGAGGGCGGTGTCCGGTACATCTGCCGCCGGGCCCGCGAGCCCGAGGGGAACCGGCGGGTGGGGTTCACGTCCCAGGCGGCGGCCGCGGCCCAGGCGGCGGCCCGGGCGGAGACGACGTCCACCGCGCGGCCCGGGCCGCGAGGCGCCGATCGCCGAGCCGCGCCGAGTCGATGAGCCGGACCGGGCCCACGCGGGCAGCCACGATCACCAGCCCGCGGGCCGACGCGGCCACCTGCGGCTCGAAGGTGTCGGGGTCGACGACCGCCGCATAGCCGAGGCTGGCCCCCGGCTCGGCCGCGATCACGTCCCCGGCCCGGCGCGCGATGGTCTCGCCCGAGCGCTCGCCGGCCTGGTAGGCCGACAGCGCCGCCCGGACCGCCTGCGGGAGGCTGGCGCCGGCGCGCCGCTGGGATGCCGTGAGCAGCCGGTTGCGGCTGCTGCAGGCGACGCCGTCCGGCTCCCGCACCGTCGGGCAGCCGACCACCTCCACCGGCAGGCCGAGGTCGCGCACCAGCCGTCGCACCATCGCCAGCTGCTGGGCGTCCTTCTCGCCGAAGTACGCGCGCACCGGCCCCGCCAGGCTGAGCAGGCGGGCGACCAGGGTCGCCACCCCTTCGAAGTGGCCGGGGCGGTCCGCCCCCTCCCACCCATGGGTCCCGCGCAGGACGGCCACCCGGGTGGCGAAGCCCGCCGGCAGCATCGCCCGCCGCGTCGGGGCGAAGCACAGGTCCACCCGCGCCGCGCGGAGCTGGGCCCGATCGGTGGCGCGATCGCGGGGGTAGGCGCTGAACTGGGCGCGGTCCTCGAACTGGAGCGGGTTGACGAAGACCGACACCACCACCCGATCGGTCTGGCGCCGGGCACGCCGGATCAGGGACCGGTGGCCGGCGTGGAGCGCGCCCATGGTCGGGACCAGTCCCACCCGCAGGCCGGCCGACCGCCAGTCGTCCAGCCGGCGGCGGAGCCCGGCGACGGTGTCGGTCGTCTCCGGATTCCCCGGCCGGGTCACCGGTAGCTGTGGGCGGCGTCCGGGAAGCGGCCCGCCGCCACCTCCTCCTGGAATGCGGCCGCCGCCGCCGTGATCGCCGCGCCGACCTCGGCAAACGCGTGCGCGAACCGTGGGGTCGGCCCCACGGTGAGCCCGATGAGGTCGTGGAGCACCAGCACCTGCCCGTCACAGCCGGGTCCGGCGCCGATCCCGATGGTGGGGAGCCCGCTGCCCCTGGTCAGCTCGGCGCCCAGCGGGGCCGGCAGCCCCTCCAGCACCACCGCGAACGCCCCGGCGTCCTCCAGCTCGCGGAGGGCGACCCGGAGGGCCTGGCGCTCCGCCTCGCCCCGCCCCTGGACCCGCCACCCGCCGAGCGCGTGCAGCGACTGGGGGGTGAGACCGAGGTGGCCCATCACCGGGACCCCGCGGGCGACCAGGTGGGCCGTGAGCTCGACCGCCGGTCCGCCCCCCTCCAGCTTCACCGCGTGCATGCCCCCCTCGCTCATCAGCCGGCACGCCGCGCGGGTGGCTCGCCCCAGACCCCGGCGAGCCTCGACGAACGGGAGGTCGCCGACCAGCAGCGCACGGCTCGAGCCCCGGGCGACCGCGGCGGCGTGATGCACCATCGTGCGCAGGGTCACGGTGAGGGTGGTGGGGTGGCCGAGCACCACCATCCCGAGCGAGTCGCCGACCAGCAGCGCCGGCACCCCGGCCCGGTCGAGCAGGTGGGCGGTCGGATGGTCGTAGGCGGTGACCATCGCGAAGCGACGGCCCTCCCGCTTCCACGCGGCGAGGTCGCCGACCCGGACCGGAGCCGGCGGCCGCTCCCCGGTCACGCCGCTCCCGCCACCCGGGCTGCGGTCAGCGCGGTCGCGGCCCGGTACAGGCGCTCCAGCGCGGGGTCGAGGCGACCGAGCACGGCCGCGTGGGCCGCGACCGTCCCCGCGTCGCCCCGGGCCGCGGGCCCGGTGAGGGCGGCCGCGGTGCCGAGCCGCTCGGCGTTCCGCACCGCTCCCGAGAGCAGCGGCCGGAGTCCGGCGACGAGCGCCGGAGGCAGGCCCGTCTCGCGCCCGACCCGCTCCGCCGCCGCCAGCAGGATGAGGGGCAGGCTCCCCGCCAGGGCGGCCGCGGCGTGGTAGGCGGCCCGCTGCTCGGGCGCCAGGGCCACCGGTCGCAGCCCCATCCGGCGTGCCAGCCGCCGCACCCGGGCGTCCGCCCTGGGGTCGGCGTCCAGGGCCGCCGCCACCCCGTCCAGCTGGGCGGGATCGGGGCGAGCCATGGCGGCGAGCGGGTGGAGCGCGGCGACCGCGACCCCCGACGCCCGCAGGGGGCCAAGGACGTGGCGGTCGAAGCGGCCGGCGCAGTGGACGACGACCCGGTCGGGCCAGGCCCGGCCGAGGCCCGCCAGGCGGAGGGCCAGGGCCGCCAGCCGGTCGTCCGGGACCGCGACCACGACGACCTCGACGCGGTCGACGACCGCCTCCGCCGCCAGCGCGAGGGCGCCTGGCCGGAGCCGTCCGGCCAGGCGCGACGCATCGGCCCGGCGGCGCGAGGCCACCGCGACCACCTCCGCCCCGGCGCGCTCCAGCGCCAGCGCCAGCACCGTGCCCGCCCGCCCGGCGCCGATCACCCCGACCGGCGGCAGCCGGGCCGCCGCCGCGGCGCGCTCCGTCCGCGCCCTCGCCGTCTCCAGCTCCGTCTCGGTCACCTCCGTGATCCAAGCGGTGTCCCCGCCCCGTGCCGGTCGTCCGTCGCCGCCGGCTCCGCCGGTCGGCGCGCGCGCCCTGTGCGTCGGCTCGGCCGCCTCAGCTGGCGGCCGGCGTCTCCTCCTCGATCCGATGGATCATCGCATCCATCTCGCCGCCTTCCATGGTCTCGACCTGGACCAGCTGCTCGGCCAGGGCGCGCAGGATGTGGCGACGCTGGGTGAGCACCTTCTTGGCGGTCAGGTAGGCATTGTCGACGAAGGAGTGCACCTCCTGGTCGATCTCGCCCGCCACCTCCTCGGAGTAGTTGCGCTGCTCGCCGAGGTCGCGGCCGAGGAACACCAGCTCCTCCTTGGTCCCGAAGGCCAGCGGCCCCAGCTTCTCGCTCATCCCCCATTCCGTCACCATCCGCCGGGCCAGCTTGGTGGCCTTGCTGATGTCGTCCGAGGCCCCGGTGGTGATGTTGGTGTCGCCCAGGTGGATCTCCTCCGCCACCCGGCCGCCGAGGATCCCCGCCAGCTGGTCGGTGAGCTCCGCCTTGCTGACGAGGTAGCGGTCCTCCTCGGGCAGGTTCATCGTCCAGCCCAGCGCCATCCCGCGGCTGATGATGCTGATCTTGTGGACGGGGTCGCAGTTGGGCAGGCTCCGCATCACCAGCGCGTGGCCCATCTCGTGGAAGGCGATGGTGAGCTTCTCGCGGTCGGAGATGACCCGGGACTTGCGCTCCGGCCCCGCGATCACCCGCGCGATCGCCTCCTCCAGCTCCCGCATCGCGATCACCTTGCGGTTCTGGCGGGCGGCCAGGATCGCCGCCTCGTTGATCAGATTGCTGAGGTCGGCTCCGCTGAAGCCGGGGGTCTGGCGGGCCAGCACCTCCAGGTCGACGCTGGAGTCGAGCGGCTTGTTGCGGGCGTGCACGTCGAGGATCGCCTTGCGACCGCGGATATCGGGACGGTCGAGGGTGACGTGGCGGTCGAAGCGCCCCGGACGGAGCAGGGCGGGGTCGAGCACGTCGGGGCGGTTGGTGGCCGCGATCACGATCACATGGGTGTTGGTCTCGAAGCCGTCCATCTCGACCAGCAGCTGGTTGAGGGTCTGCTCCCGCTCGTCGTGGCCGCCGCCGAGGCCGGCTCCCCGCTGCCGCCCGACCGCGTCGATCTCGTCCACGAAGACGATGCAGGGGCTGTTCTTCTTGGCCTGGTCGAAGAGGTCGCGCACCCGGGAGGCGCCCACCCCGACGAACATCTCCACGAACTCGGAACCGGAGATGCTGTAGAAGGGGACCCCGGCCTCGCCGGCGACCGCCTTGCTGAGCAGGGTCTTGCCGGTGCCGGGCGGCCCCACCAGCAGGACCCCCTTGGGGATCCGCGCCCCCAGGGCAGTGAACTTGTCAGGGTATTTCAGGAACTCCACGATCTCGCTGAGCTCCTGCTTGGCCTCCTCGACGCCGGCGACGTCCACGAAGGTGATCCCAGGCTTGTCCCCCGCCAGCAGCCGAGCCCGGCTGCGTCCGAAGCTCAGCGCCTGGTTGTTGCCGGTCTGGGCCTGGCGGAACATCCACCACATGACCAGCACGATGACTGCGACGATCGCCAGGTTGGGCAGCACGTAGGCCAGGAACACGTTGTCATTCCCCGACGGTTGGATGTTGTAGTGGCTGTAACCGTAGCGCGCGAAGAGCGCGGCGACGTCGATCCCCTCGGTGGTCGACTGGTACTCCTTGCGGTTGGTCGCGTACCAGTCGACGGTGGCCCCGGCGTTGAGGCCGACCGCCGCCTGGGTGGAGCTGATCACCAGCTGACCGGCGGGGACCTGGGTCGGATTGAGCCGGCCCTGCTGGATCGCCTGATAGTTGGCCAGGGCCTGCTGCAGCCTGCCGGTCCCGGCGGTGGCCGGGGCCGCCACCGGCACCGACCGCCAGGCGAGCACGGCCACCGCGAGGAGAGCGACCAGGAGGACGACGTAGACCGCCGACCGGCGCTGCGGGCGCATGCGCTCGATTGTACCTGCATCCAACCCGGACGCAGCCGGGGAGCCGATCGGAGGGCCGTGGCAGGGCCCGGCCGGCCCCGCCGCGGCGACCTGGCGGTACCTGGATTCGAACCAGGGACACCTCGGTTATGAGCCGAGCGCTCTAACCCCTGAGCTATACCGCCGCACCGGCGCTGGCCGCGGAACGGGCCCCCGGGCGATCGCGGCGCCAAGGTGGCCCCCGACCGGCGCGCGGCCGGGACGGGATCGTTGCGGCGCCGAGATTCGAACTCGGGACCTTCGGGTTATGAGCCCGACGAGCTGCCACTGCTCCACGCCGCACGCGAGATGGTACGGCCTGGGCCCCGCCGCGTCAAATCCGGTCAGGGCCGAGCGGGCGCCGTCGGCCGGGGGCCCGTGATGACGTAGACGGCCTGCGACGGGGCCGCCATCCCCTGGGCCCGGGCCAGCTCGCCCGCCCACCCGGGCGCGGCCGCCGCCTGGAGCTGGGCGTGGTCGCGCGCGACCACGCCCGCGGTGGCGCGGTCCTGGAGTCCCAGCCGAGCCGCCTCGCGCTCCAGGCGGGTGTTGAGGCGCCACCCGCTGAGCAGGCTCAGCCCGACCCAGCAGCTGGCGACGAGGAGACCAGCAGCGACGAGGTGGATCCGACGGACTGGGTGTCGGCGTCGGGCGAGGCGCCAGCGCACCCGAGCGTCCCACACCAGCCCTCGGGGCAGGCGGACCGGTCGCTCGGCGGGCAGGGCGGGAAGGTGCAGCATGGACGAGGACGTGGGGGAGGACGGGTGCGGCGCGAGTATAGGTCGCGCCCCCCCGCCGAGGCAATGTGGGGCGGGGCCGGTGGATCAGGAGAGGCGGGCGCGCTGACCGGCGACGCCGCGGCCGAGCACGTCCGAGCCAGGGCTGGCGGCGGTCGAGCGGCTCGGGGCTCGGGAGCCTGGTCACGGCGTGGGGGCCGACCGTGCGGCACGTCCGCGCCGCAGCCGTGGTGGGCGTCCCGACGCCGACCCGGCCGTCGCGGTGCGGTGACGGGGCGGACCGCACCGGCCCCCCGGCGGGGCTCTCGGCGGTCCGGCGCGAGCCCGCACGCCGGCGCGGGTGGCGGCGCCGCGCTCGTGGGCCCCGACCCGGCCGGGGACCGGCGCCCGCTCCCGGGACGGCCCGCCTGCGGGCGGCCACCGGCGCGGCGCCGCAGCGGGGGGGCGGCGGAGGGCGGCCTCGTTCGGGGCCCGCTCCCGGTCCTCGGAGGTCGAGGATCGGCTCGGATCGCGGCCATGACTCCCCGTGCTCGACGCCGCCGTGACGGGGCGCAGCGGCGTCGGGCACATCGGCGCGCCCGGCACATCGGCGCGCCCGACGGTTCGCGTCGGTCGCCGCCGACCGGTCGCGCGCGGGCGCTCGACGGTCGAGCGGAGCCACCGCCGGCTCACCTGCTCGCGGCGCGTCCTGGTGGGCTGCGAGACGGACGGCACCAACGACCTCGCGGTCGTTCATCTGGTCGGCTGCGGCTGAGCACGATCACGCGGCCCATGGGGTGCCGGTGCACCCGAGCTCGTCCGCGCCAGCCGCTGGGGGTTGACCGTCCCTGCGCGCTCGGTTCGCTCGCGGGTCAGCCCCGGTTGGAAGGCACAGCGGACCGGATGTCGGCGGGGTCCGCCTCCGGCATCGGCGCAGCGGCCGAGCCCATCGCGCCGTGGATCGGCAGCAGCACGAACCGCACCGAGTCGATCAGACGTCGCGCGTGACCGTCCTCGACCAGCCATTCCGCCGGCTGGATGGCGTCCACCTCGCCGACGATCGGAGCGCCTTCCTTGGCCGATTCGCCGCCCAGCTCGGCACCGCCCAGGCGACGCTGCGAGGGTCCCCGGACCGACGCGAGCGCGGTGGACATCTGGCCGCCGCTCCCGTGATCGCGGCGGTGGAGCGGTATGCCTCCGCGCCCGACTCCGACGGCTGGCGCACCGCGGTGGTCCCGATCGAGTCGCTGGACCACGCCCAAGCGGAGGGGCTCGGATTCGAACCCCTCATCGCGGTGATCGCCCCGGAAGAACCGCGGCCACGCATGCGGGCCGCGGCCCGCGGCCCGGCTGGACGGTACGGGTGAGCCCGGTCCCGGCTCTGGGCCAGGCGCCGTCAGCCACTCGGTCCGTCGGGAGCCCGGGACGCGAGGGGCCGGGGCGGGCCGGCGGTCCGGGCATCAGGAACGGGGACGGGGCGGCCACCCACCTGAGCCAGGCGCGCTCCCCGGCAGCGATCGGCGCCAGCCGCCGTCGCGGGATCGGTCGACCGCACTCGGGTCACGTCACGGTCGATGACGACCGGACCGACCCACGCTCGGGTGCCTCCCCCGCGATCGGGACCAGCAGCCGGGGCAGGCTGCGGTAACCCTCCCAGCCCTCCTCCCAGGCCACGTAGGTGCTGCCGGGCTGGGTGCTGACCGCGGTGTGGCGTCCCCCGGGGTCGATGGCGACGACCTGCATCATCGGCTCGCCGGCGGGGACGTCCAGGCCGCTGAGCTCCGCCACGGCCTGGGCGCACGCCGCCGGCGGGCTGAGCCCGCTGGCGAGGGCGGCCACCACGGTGCGGGCGGTCGCGCCGCGGATCGCGAGCTCGCCCCACCCGGTGCAGGCGGCGGCGCCATGGCGATCGTCGCAGTAATTGCCGGCCCCGATGACGGGCGAGTCGCCCAGCCGTCCGGGGTACTTCCAGGCCCAGCCGCTGGTGCTCACGGCTGACGCCAGGTGGCCGCCGCGGTCGATGGCGAGAACGTTGACGGTCCCCGCCACGTGCTCCGGGTCCCGCACCAGGCCCGAGACGACCTGGAGGAGTCGGTGGTGAGGATGGTCGGGATCGATCCGGCCCTCCACCCCCTCCCGCCAGGCGGCCGCGGCCGCCGCGGTCAGGAGCTCGGCGCGCTCCAGGCCCAGCTCGTCCGCCAGGCGGCCCGCCCCCTCCCCCACCACCAGCACATGGGGCAGGCGGTCCATCACGGCGCGCGCCAGGCTGATCGGGTGGCGAACACCCTGGACCGCACCGACCGCGCCGGCCCTTCGGGTGCTGCCATCCATCAGCGAGGCGTCGAGCTCGACGGTGCCGACCAGGTTCGGGTACCCCCCGGTCCCGACGGTGTGGTCGGCGGGATCGTCCTCGACCTCGCGGGTGGCCGCCTCCACCGCGTCGAGGGCGGCGCCCCCCTGGCTGAGCACCCGCCAGCCGGCCTCCATCCCGACCCAGCCGTTGGCGCTCGCCACCAGCAGCGGGCGGACCGGACGCCCCGGCGCCGGAGGCAGGGGATCAGGCACCGGCCGTCCCCCCGAGCCGGAGATCGGCGGGCTGGACCAGGAGGTCTCCCTCCCTCACCACGACGTCCACGTCGCGGAGGGCGGTGACGGTCGCGAGCGGGTCGCCGGGACACGCGATCAGGTCGGCCGAGGCCCCCGGGGTCACCTCACCCAGGACGCCTTCCTGCCGCAGCAGCCGGGCCGCATCCACGGTGGCGCTCCGGATCGCCTCCAGCGGGGTGAGCCCGAGCTCGACCAGGATCTCCAGCTCGCCCACTTGGGACGCTCCCAGCCAGTCGAACCCGCCGACGTCGGTGCCGAGGACAAGGGTCACCCCGGCGGCACGGCAGTTGGCGAAGGAGCGACGGTGCATGGCCGGCACCTCGGCCCAGATGGACCCGCGCTCCGCCAGCCGGCCGTCCAGGATCTCCCGGGTCACCAGCAGGGTCGGCACCAGGGCGATGCCGGCGGCCGCCATCCGCTCGGCGGCCGCCGGACGGATGGCGTAGCCGTGCTCGATCGAGTCGACCCCGGCCGCCACCGCCATCTCGGTGCCGGTCACCGACGCCGCGTGCGCCGCCACCGGTGCGCCCCCCGCATGGGCCTCGTCGACCAGCGCGCGCAGCTCGGCCGCGGTCCAGGTCGGGGGCGAGTCCAGATAGCCGTCGTCGGTGCGGTGCACCCCCCGGCCCGCGCTGCAGTACACCTTGATCCAGTCCACCCCGCGGGCCAGCTGGCGGCGCACCTCACGCCGGCAGCCGGCGACGCCGTCGCACTCCGCCACCCCGACCGGGAAGGTCCAGTCGCTCCGGTAGCCGAGGATGGGGTAGGTGCCGGTGGCGCCGATCGCCGGGCCGGCCGCGAACAGCCGGGGACCGGGCACCACCCGCTCCGCGACCGCGTCCCGCAGGGCGACGTCGGCGAAGCCGGCCCCCTCGGTGCCCAGGTCGCGGAGGGTGGTGAACCCGTGTTCCAGCGCCACCCGCATCGACCGCACCGCCCGGACCACGCGGTGGGCCGGCTCCTCCTCCAGGACCTGGTGGGCGTAGGCGGCCCGGGTGGCGTTGCCCTGGAGGAGGACGTGGGTGTGGGCGTCGATCAAGCCGGGCAGCAGGCTGCGGTCACCGAGGTCCAGGACCGCCGCCCCAGCGGGGGGAGTCCCACCCACCTGCTGGATGCGGCCCGCGGCCATCACCACCGTCGGGTCCGGGACCCAGCGGCCAGCCCGCACGTCCAGCAGCCGGCGCGCCCGCACGGCCAGCACCCCAGGCCGCCCCGGGTCGGCCCGGGGCGCGTCGCCGCTCATCCCGTCCCCTCCCCGGTCTGCCGCCGACCCAGCCGGCGCGGCCGTGGCCACGCCGGCCGAGCCTGGCACCGCGCCGAGAGCCGTGTCAAGGCGCGGAGGCGGCGGCCGGGCCGGCCCGGGCCGCCGGGGCGGTGCCGGGTCAGGCGGGGCCGGGTCAGGCGGGGCCGGATCAGCCTGGGCCGGATCAGCCTGGGCCGGGACCGTCGCCGGCCTCGACCCAGGCCCGCTCCCACTCCGCGCCCGACGCCAGCGTCGCCGACCGGCCGCCGGCGCGCAGGCCGGCCTCGCTGCGGCCGACCCGGGCCCGGTGCGCCTCCGCATGCCGGCGCAGCGCCCGCTCGGGGTCGACCCCCAGCTGGCGCGCCAGCGCGACGACGGCGAAGAGCAGCGTCCCCACGGCCGCCGCCGGGCCTTCCTCGCCCGCGTCCGCGGCCGTCCCCGGGCCGGGCGCCACCGCGTCCAGGTGGTCGAGCGCTGCCGCCACCGCACGCCGGGCCGCCGCCGGGGTCGGGGTCCGGTCCAGCCCCACCCGGGCGGGACGGCGCTGGACGGCGAGGGCCAGCGACAACGCCGGGAGCGTCGGCGGCACCCCGTCGAGCAGTGAGAGTCGGTCCCCCCGCTCGGCCGCCTTGAGCCGCTCCCAGGTCTCGAGCACGGCCCCCGCGTCGGCCAGCCGGGTCCCCCCGAAGACATGCGGGTGCCGCCGCACCATCTTGGCGTCGGCCGCGGCGGCGACCGTGCCCAGGTCGAAGGCGCCCCGCTCCGCCGCCACCACCGCGTGCATCGCCACCTGCAGGAGGACGTCGCCGAGCTCCTCGGCCAGCGCCCGCTCGTCGCCCGCCTCGATCGCCGCCACCGTCTCGTGGGTCTCCTCCTCCAGGAAGGGCGCAAGGGTGGCGTGGGTCTGCTGGCGGTCCCAGGGACAGCCGCCTTCGGCGCGGAGCCGCTCCACCGTCTCGACCAGGGCGCGCAGGTCGGCGGCCGTCCGCTCATCCACCCGGGCCGGCCTCCACCCGGCGGAGCCGCCCCAGCTCCCGCAGCACCTCTAGCAGGCGATCGACCCAGGCCGCGCCCACGACGGCGCGGTGCAGCCGGAGCCGGGTCGGTCCCCAGCTCACCTGGCGGCCGAACTGGGCGGCGACCGACTGCAGCCGCTCGGTCTCGCCGCGCTCGAACTGGAGCACGACGTCGTTCCCGTCGGTCTCCACCTGGACCACCCCGACCGCCGCGGCCAGCAGTCGCACCCGCAGGGTCGCGACCAGGTTGGCCGCCGGCGGCGGCAGCGGCCCGAAGCGCTGTCGGAGGGTGCGGGCGGCCAGCTCCAGCTCGGTCTCGGTGGCGGCGGCGGCGAGGTCCTGGTAGGTGCGCAGGCGGAGCCGCTCGTCGTCCACGTACGACGCCGGCAGGAGGGCGGCGAGGGGGAGCCTGACCGCCACCTGGGAGGGCGACTCCCGCACCGGCTGTCCCTGGAGCTCGCCCACCGCCTGACGGAGGAGGTGGTTGTAGAGCTCCAGGCCGACGGCGGCGATCTCCCCGTGCTGGGCCTCGCCGAGGACGTTGCCGGCGCCGCGGATCTCGAGGTCCCGCAGGGCCAGGGTGAAGCCCGCCCCCAGGTCCTGCAGGTCCTCGATGACGTCGAGGCGCTTGTCGGCCCGCTCGGTGAGGGTGCGGGCGGGGTCGTAGAGGAGGTAGGCGTAGGCGCGCTGGCCGCCGCGGCCCACCCGGCCCCGGAGCTGGTAGAGCTGGGCCAGCCCCAGGCGGGTGGCATCGTCGATGACGATGGTGTTGACGTTGGCGATGTCGAGACCGCTCTCGACGATGGTGGTGCAGCACAGGATGTCCACCTCGCCGCCCATGAACTGCACCATCACCTTTGCCAGCTCGGCCTCCGGCATCTGGCCGTGGGCGACGGCCACCCTCGCCTCCGGCAGGAGCTGGCGCAGCCGGGCCGCCTCGCGGGCGATCGTCTGGACCCGATTGTGCACGTAGTACACCTGGCCGCCGCGGCTCAGCTCCCGCAGACAGACGTCGCGGATCAGGTCGCTGGCCTTGGCGGTGACGTAGGTCTTGATCGGGACACGGTCCTCGGGCGGGGTGCGGATCACCGACAGGTCGCGGATGCCGCTGAGCGCCATGTGGAGGGTGCGGGGGATCGGCGTCGCGCTGAGGGAGAGGACGTCGACGGCGGTGCGCAGCTGCTTGAAGCGCTCCTTCTGCCTCACCCCGAAGCGCTGCTCCTCGTCGAGGACCACCAGGCCCAGGTTCTTGAAGGCGACATCGGGCTGGAGCAGCCGGTGGGTCCCGATCACGATGTCGACGCTGCCCGCCCGCAGCCCCAGCAGGACCGACGCCGCCTCGGCCTCGGTGCGCATCCGCGAGAGCGCCTCCACCCGCACCGGGAAGGCGCGCAGTCGCTCCGAGAAGGTGAGGTGGTGCTGCTGGGCCAGCACCGTGGTCGGCACCAGCACCGCCACCTGGAACCCCTCCTGGGCGGCCTTGAAGGCCGCCCGCACGGCGATCTCGGTCTTGCCGAACCCCACGTCCCCGCAGAGCAGCCGGTCCATCGGCCGCGGTGACTCCATGTCCCGCTTGATGTCGTCGAGGACCAGCAGCTGGTCCTTGGTCTCCTCGTAGGGGAAGGCCGCCTCCAGCTCGGCCTGCCAGCGGCTGTCCTCGGCGAAGGCGTGGCCGGTCACCTCCAAACGGCTGGCGTACAGCTCGACGAGGTCCTTGGCGATGGCGTCCACCCGTCGGCGCACCCGCTGGCGGGTGCGCTCCCACTCCCCGGTGCCGAGCCGGCTGAGCTGGGGATGGGCATCGCCGCCGCCCACGTATCGGTCGACCCGGTCGAGGTGCTCGACCGGCACGTAGAGGCGGTGGCCCTCGGCGTACTCCAGCTGCATGTACTCGTGGGCCCCGTCGCCCTCGGCGACCCGCTGCATCGCCAGGAACCGCCCGATGCCGTGGTCGCGGTGGACGACGAGGTCACCGGGCTGGAGCTGGAGCTGGAAGGCCCGGGCGGCCGTGGGAGCGCTGGCGGCGGTGCGCATCCGGCCACCGAGGCTGGACTCGGCCCGACGCGCGCCCCTGGTCAGGATCGAGGTCCGCCGCTTGCCGCCCCCGAAGAGGTCGGTGTCGGTGTGGACCCACAGCCCCGCCTCGGCGAGCCCGAGGCCGCCCCGGAGCTCCCCGGGGGCGACCAGCAGGGTGCCGTCCGGAAGCGGGGTCGTCCGGCCGTCGAGGCTGTCGACCGCCCGGGGGTCGAGGCCGGCCTCGGTGGCGAGCTCGACCACGCGGTCCTCTTGCCGGCTCACGACCACCACCGCCATCCGGGCCCGGGTGGCGTCGCGCACGTGGGCGGCGAACGCCTGGAAGTCATCGGCGAAGCTGGGGCTGGCATGGGGCGCCCACTCCACCACCGCGGCGGCCGTGGTGGCGGAGCCGGAGCCCGCCTCGCGGCGCAGGTCGATCGTGCCACGTCCGGCGAGGCGGTCGAGGAGGCTGGCGAGGTCCGCCAACCCGGGGCCGATCGCCTCCGGCAGCTCGCCCCGCGCGACCTCGCCGGACCGGACCTCCAGCACCTCGGCCTCCCAGCGCTCGGCGCCGCGCCCCAGGCGGGCCCGGTCGTCGACGAGGATCACCGAGCGGTCGGGCAGGTGGTCGACCAGGGTCACGGCCGGGTCGAGGAGGAGGGGCGCGAGCCCGGCCGCCCCGTCGCCGACCGTCCCCGCCGCAAGCGCCTCGAGGTCGCGCGCCCAGCGGTCGGCCACGTCGGCCCGCAGCCGCGGGGCGGGCGCCATCGCCAGCAGCGCGCGAGCGCGCTGCACGCTGGCAGGGTCCAGGGGCAGCTCCCGCACCGGGGTCAGCTCCACCTGCGCGACCGGGCCGGCCGAGCCCTGCGACTCGGCGTCGACGTGCCAGAGCCCCTCCACCACGTCTCCGAACCACTCCGCCCGCCAGGGCCGGCGCTCCAGGAGCGGGAACACGTCGAGGATCCCGCCCCGGCGCGCGAACGTGCCGGGGGCCGACGCGACCGCCTCCCTGCGGTAGCCGAGGGCCACCAGCTCCGCCACCAGGCCCTCCAGGGTGATCGCTGCGCCCACCTCCAGCCGGCGGACCCGCTCCCCAACCCACGCCGGCGCCAGGGTCGGGCGCAGCAGCGCCGGCAGCGAGCTCACCACCACCCGCGGCTGGGGCGTGCGAAGGGCGAGCAGGGTGCGCAGCCGGAAGCGGAGCGCCTCGTCCCCGGGGGCGACCCGGTCGAACGGGAGCGTGTCGAGGGCAGGGAAGAGGAGGGGCGGGGGCCGGTCCTCGGCCAGCCACGGCTGGCCCTCGCTCCAGGCCGCCTCCGGGTCCGCCACCACGGCGAGGACCGTCGTGCCCAGCTCCTCGGCGCACCACCACGCGACCAGGGCCACCGCCC
>Ga0307374_10005311_pt1 | contig 20867 bp, 19 predicted proteins | sample OX3MG_FD_202532 | JGI IMG/M metagenome (GOLD analysis project Ga0307374, IMG submission 202532) | Soil microbial communities from Risofladan, Vaasa, Finland - OX-3 | ecosystem: Environmental > Terrestrial > Soil > Coastal area > Acid sulfate soil | place: Finland: Risofladan, Vaasa | collected...
CGTCGCGAGGAAGCGCTTGACGTCCATGCCTTCCATGCCGCGTGCGAGCTCCTCGAGGCTGCCGGCTTTCACCTTGGTGACCTGCCGGATGCGGTATTCGTCGCGCAGCAGGTGCGCCACCGTGGCGTCGAACACCTGCCAGGCGCACAACCCCGGCTGCTGCAGGATCTCGCGCCCGTACTTCGCGTAAGTGTAATTGCGGAAGTCGGCGCCCTCGTCCAGAAACCGCTCACCGCGCTGATTGACGACGATGCCGAACGGGTAGCTGTGCTTCTGGTAGTTGTCCCCCACCGTCAGATCGCCGAAAGGCGGCGCGTTCTGATCCCACGCTACCGCGTGCGCCCCGGACCAGTGGCCGTAGGGCATGGCGCCGGCGGCGAGCGCCATGCGGATGCCCAGGCCGGTGTTGAAGCGCGTGCCGCGCACCTTGGCCAGGTCCCAGTTGGGGCCCAGGTAGCGGGCGCGCATCTCGGCGTTGGACTCGAAGCCGCCGCAGGCCAGCACCACGGCGCCGGCGCGCACGTCGAGCGTCCTGCCGCCGTGCCTCACCCGCACTCCGTGCACGCCCGCATCGTCCTGCAGCAGCGAGATGGCCATCGTCTCGTGCAGGATCCTCACGCCCTTGCTCTCGCAGGAGCGGTGCAAGGCCTCGATCAGCCCCGGTCCCCCGCCCCACACCTCGCACGCCAGCCCGCCCCAGAACTTGAACTTGCCGTCGACGCGATACGCCTGGCGGCCGAGGCTCATCTGGAAGCGCACGCCCTGGCTGCGCATCCACACCAGCGTCTCGAAGCTGCGCCGCACCAGCGCTTCGGTCAGGTCCGGGTCCGTGCGCTGCTCGGTCACGCGGAACATGTCGTCGAAGTACTGGTCCTCGGTGTAGCTGCCGAAATCGATCTCGCGTGCCTCCTCGTCCGTGATGTCTGGAACGATCCGGCGCAGCTGCTCCACGCCCGCGTACGCGACGCGCATGGCGCCCGCGGTATAGGCGCTGTTGCCGCCGCGCTCATCGAACGGGGCGCTCTCCAGCATCAGCACGCGCGCCCCGCCGTTGCGCGCCGCCAGGGCCGCGCACGCGGCCGCGTTGCCGGCGCCGACGACGATCACGTCGGGCTCCTCGATCACCTGTCGCGTCACGATCCGCCGCCTCCTTTCGCCCCCCGGCGCCGCGCCGGCGCGCCGGCGCGCCGGCCGCCGCCGGCCCGCGCCAGCACTGCCCGCAGGTCCTCGACCTGCCCCCCCGGCAGGTAGCGCCGGCGCAGCTCGAACAGCGCCGGGCCGTACGCCTTCTGGATCTGCGCGCCGAAGCGCACGAAGATCTCCGCCATGTAGATCTCGTGCCGGATCAGCGTGTCGGCCATGGTCACCACCGGCTGATTGCGCGTGTAGGCGCCGTGCGCCGGCGCGCGCAGGTTGGCCACCAGCGCCGCGTCGAAATCGGTGGTCAGGGTCACCTGGTCGAGCGCCAGCCCGACCGGAATGCCGTTGCCCTCGTGCAGGTACACGCGCGAGCGCCGCCCGAAGCGGAAGCGCTCCGGCTGCTGCCCGAACAGGATGATCAGCACCTCCACGCCGCGCCTGGCGGCGCGCGCCAGATCGTCGCGATGGCGCTCGAGCACGCGATCCATGGCCTTGACCCAGACGTGGCTGGCGGAGGCGGCGATCATCTCCGAGATCTTGGCGTCGATCTCCGCCTCGCCCGCCAGCGACCAGACATACTGGCGGCTGTCGGCCTGGCGCTCGCGCACCGCGGCCAGCCGCCCGACGATGCGCGTGCAGCGCTCACGCGCGCTCTCGGCGATGCGCTCGAACAGGATCTCCGGCTCGACCGGCGCGTAGCGCGCCGGGTTCTCCGACACCGGCTGCACCGCGTGCTTGTGCTGCAGGCTCTGCAGCACCGCGTAGACGTTCGCGCGCGGCAGGCCGGCGAGCTTGCTCACCTCGTAGGCGGTCGCCGGGTGGCGCTCGAGCAGCGTCATGTACGCGCGCGCTTCGTAGTCGCTGAATCCCAGGCCCTGCAGCTCGCGCGAGAACTCGGTCAGCCCGACTTCCTCCGAGCGTGCGTCGCGCGCCAGCATTTCGCTATCCGAGCAGGGCGTAGTCGACCGAACGCCCGATGCCCCGCCGCATGCCTTCCAGGCGCAGCACCTGCCCGGGCGCCACGTTGGCCAGGTTCACGTCGCTGCCGTACTCGGCGAGCATTTTCGCGTGCTGCTGCGGGAACCGGTAGGGATCGGCTTCGATCAGGACGCTGCCGAACCAGGGCTCGCCGCGCACCCGCGGCAAGGCCCCCGGATCGGCCGCTGCGAGGGCGTCGATCTCGGACTGCTCGACGATGACGTGCTCGACGCCGCAGGCGGCAACGCCGTCCACCACCGAGTGCAGCTCGGAGGGGCTCATCGGCCGCTCCGGGTTCTTGCGCCCGAACTCGTAGATCACCGTGAAGCCGGCCTTCTGGAAGCGCTCGATCTCGCGCGCGCGCTGGTCCTCGCGCAGGGTGACGTAGTTCTCGGAGATCTCGAGCGCCGGAAGGCCCAGGCGCTGCAGCAGGCGCGCCAGTCCGTCGAGCTCGTTGCGACGCCACGCGTACTCGAACAGGATGCCGCCGCTGTACGGGACGATGTGCGCCTCGCGATACAGCCGCACGATGCGCGTGACCACCTCCTGCGGCAGCAGCAGGGCGTTGAGCGCGTAGATCTTGGCGAAGTCGATGTACGCCGCAGTGCATTCCAGCAGATCCTCGACCCCGCGTGGCCCGGTCCAGCCGAAGCCGTCGGGGCCGAAATCGATCATCGCGGTCAGCCCCGACTTGCGCGGCTTCGGCGTGCGCTGCGGCATGGCAAGCATGACGATGAAGGCTCCGGATCGGGGGCGCTCGCGCGGCCGTCGTTTGACGACTCGTAGCAGTCGATGCTACTACTCAAGTTCTGCACAGGTCAAACCGGGCGGTGAACCATGCATCGAGTCGTGCTGATTCCGGGCGACGGAATCGGGCCTGAGGTCACGCGCGCCGCGCGCGAAGTGGTGGACGCCTCCGGCGCGCCGGTGTCATGGCAGGTCGCCGTCGCCGGGCTGCAGGCGCAACGCGACCGCGGCACCCCGCTGCCCGAGGACGTGGTGCGCGCAGTCGCCGAGGCCGGTACCGCCCTGAAGGGGCCGACCGCGACGCCCTTCGGCGGCGATTACCGCATCGCGCTCGAGCGCCCCGCCGCGGACGGAAGCCTCGAGCGGCGCTCGTATCCGAGCATCACGGTCGCCTTGCGCAACGAGCTGGGACTGTTCGTCAACCTGCGCCCGGTCAAGCTCTACCCCGGGATCGAGGCGCGCTTCGGCAGCGTCGACCTGCTGATCTTCCGCGAGAACACCGAGGATCTCTATCTCGGCATCGAGCGCATGCGCGATCCGGATACCGCCGAAGCGACCAAGGTGATCACGCGCGGCGCGAGCGGCCGGGTGGCCGCCTTCGCGCTCGACACGATGCGCCGCCTGGGCCGCAAGCGGCTCACCGTCGTGCACAAGGCCAACATCCTCAAGCTCACCGACGGCTTGTTTCTCGACAGCGCGCTCGCGGTCGCCGCCGGCTACCCGGACGTGCTCACCGAGCACAAGGTCGTCGACGCCCTGTGCGCCGACCTGGTGACCAGGCCCGAGGCCTACGACGGCCTGCTGCTGCCCAACCTGTACGGCGACATCGTGTCCGACCTGGCTGCTGGCCTGGCCGGCGGGCTGGGCATCGCCCCCGGTGCCAACTTCGGCCCCGCCTGCGCCGAGTTCGAGGCCGTGCACGGCACGGCGCCGGACATCGCGGGCAAGGACGCGGCCAATCCGACCGCGATGATCCTGTCCGCGATGCTGATGCTGCGTCACCTCGGCGAGCATCGCGCCGCGGCAGCGATCGAGGCCGCCCTCTCGCGGGTACTCGCCGAGAAGCGCTTCGTGACCCGCGACCTCGGCGGCTCCTGCGGCACGCGGCGCATGACCGAGGCGATCGTCGAGGCGCTCGCCGCCCGCTGAGCCGTCGCGGCGGCGGGCGGGCCGAACGGCGCGGGTCAGAACGAGCGGTCTTCCCCCGGCTTCATCACGATCAGCTTGCGCGCCAGACCGCGCTTGGCGAGGGCCGCGCGGAACTCCGCGGGCGTGCGGTTGATCAGCGGGAAGGTGCCGAAGTGCATCGGGATGACGTGCGTCGGATTGACCCACTGCACCGCCAGCGCGGCGCGCCGCGGGCCCATGGTGAAGTGACCGCCGATGCACGCCAGCATCACGTCGATGTGGTGGAACATCGGGATCAGCTTCATGTTCTCGATCACGTCGGTGTCGCCGGTGTGATAGATGGTCGGCCCGCCCTTGATCATCAGCACGTAGCCCACCGGGTTGCCGCTGGTGATCGCCGCGGGATGGCCGGGCGCGGGCTCCGGGATGGTCGGCGGCGTGAGCGACGAGTCGTGGACCGCGTCGACGAACAGCACCTTGGCGCCGGCCTTGGGCAGATCGATGGTGCCACCGACGTTGCCGCCGGTCGCCGCGGTGGCCTGCTGCGCGGGGTAGCCGAGCATCGACACCATGTTGAACTGCAGCGCGTAGGGCGCGACCAGGATCGCGCCGGTCTTCTTGGCGATCTCGACCGCCTCGCCGACGTGGTCGCGGTGGCCGTGGGTGATGAGGATGTAATCCACCCGGGTCAGCTCGGCGATCGAGTTCTTGTCCGGGTTGGTCGGCACCGAGAGCCAGGGATCGATCAGGATCACCCCGCCCGAGGGCGTCACGATCTTCCAAGCCGCCTGCCCGTACCAGTGAAGCTTGGTCTGGCCCTTGGCTGCCAGTGCAGCCGGGCTCGCCAGCACGGCCCCCAACAGCAGCGCCCACAGGGCGCGTCGCATCATCCGCAGCATCATCCCCTCCTCCAAGGTCAACACACGAACGGAGCGGGCAGAATACACAGCGCCCGCAAGCTTGGACAGCGAACCCAGTCTGACAACGGCCGCAAGGTACGGCGGCGCCGGAGACCTAGGTTCGCTCGAACGCCGGCTGGCCTGCCCCTCGGCCTTCCCGGCTCGGGTCGAGCTTGCGCCGGTAGACGATCCAGTAGCCGATCAACGCCACGACCGGCAGGCAGGCGAGCGCCGCGACCGTGTCGTGCGGATCGAACAGCACGAGCAGCGCGAATGCGGCAAGCCCGAGGCGGATCGCCACGTCCATCGCCCGCCGCTCGGCGAACCTGGCCTGCAGGCTGAAGCTGATGCCGACGGTGGAGATCAGGACCAGCAGCGCCGCGCCCAGCTGCTCGAAACCCGGCTTGACCACCAGCTCGGGATGGACGAACACGCCCGCCATCAGGGTGAACAGCGAGACGCAGATCTGCACCGAGCGCCACAGCGTCACGTAGAACGACGCTTTGGCGATTTTCGAGGTGATCGCCGCGGTCACCGAGGTCGGCGGCGTCAGCTCGCCGAACACCGCCAGGAAGAAGGCGAAGAAGTGCACCACCCAGGGATTGACGCCGATCTGGATGAACGGCGGCGCGATCACCAGCGCGACCAGGATGTAGACCGGCGCCGGCGGCAGGCCCATGCCCAGGATGGCGCCGAAAATGAACGCCATCACCACCATGGCGAACATGTTCACGCCGGCGGCGTCCAGCAGCAGCGTGCCGAGCATGGTCGGCACGCCGGTGATCACCAGCGCACCGGTCATGATCGAGAGCGTCGCCAGAAGCAGCGCGATGTCCGTGATCATGTCGACATAGCTGTCCAGAAACCCCTTCAGCGGGGCGAGGAATTCGCGCAGCGACCAGCGCCCGCGCCGCAGCAGCGGCACGGGGTTGATGAGGAACAGCGCCGCGCCGGCGGCGTAGAACATGTAGAGCGCCGCGAACATCGGAGCCAGGAAGATCGTCGCCATCAGCGTGACCAGGCCTCCGACCACGAACACGAACGCGCCGAGATTGACCTTGTCGCGCCAATCCAGCCGCACGACGTCGCGATCGACCACCATGCGCGCACGGTGCTTGACCGACAGCAGGTACACCGAGACGGCAACCGTGATGTAGTAGATGAGCGCCGGAACCCAGCCGCGGGCGACGACGTCGAAATAGTCGACACCGAGGAACTCCGCCATCAGGAAGGCGGCGATGCCCATCACCGGCGGCATGAGCTGACCGCCCATCGACGAGGCGTTCTCGATCGCCGCCGCGGTCGCCGGCGGCAGGCCGGCGTTGATCATCGCCGGGATGGTGGCCGAGCCGACGGTGATCGAATTGGCGGCACCGCTGCCGCTCACGGTGCCGATGCACATCGAGCCGATCACCGCCGACTGCGGAATGGCGTGCGGGGAGCGAACCGCGAGGCGCTTGGTCGCGCGCAGGAGCGAATCGATACAGCCGTAGCCGCGCAGCAGGCTCAGCACCAGCAGGAACGAGCCGATCACCGTGAGCGCGATCTGCGGCAGGCGCGAGAAGATGCCGGTGGCCATTTCCACGCTGCTCGCGGTGATGACGCGGTGCCAGGGAAGGCCGGCGTGGTAGAAGATGCCCGGCACCATGTAGCCGTAGACGGCGTAGAGGATGACCACGATGTTGAGGATGAACAGCGGCATGTGCCGCTTGCGCGCATACTCGATGATCAGGAGAGTCATCCCGCCGCCCATGACCATGTCGGCGGTGTCCCACATGCCGGCGCGCTGCTCGCCGAGCGCGATGTAGTTCGTGTGCATGTAATAGGCGCAGTAAAGCGAGAACAGGCAAAAGACGGCCGCGATCACGCAGTTCGCGAGCCGCGGCAGCCGGCAGTCCCGAGGGCGTGGCGAAGCGAAGCTCGAGTCCGGCGTCGTTCAGGACCTTCGAGGTGACGGCCGCCTCGGAGGGATCGAAATCGCATTGGGCGAGCGGCATCAGAATCATCGCGGCATCCCTCCGCGCGAGCTAGGAAACCCGAGTCGCCGATTCCTGCGGATCCTTGAGAATTACCGCCTGCCCGGTAGGCAGCTCCACGAACGGGACGCCGTCTCGCACGCACACCTCGTCCCAGGCGCGTTCCGCGCCGGGGAACAGCGCGGAGCCGTAATCGTCGCAGACGATCACTCCGCCCGGAGCGAGCCGGGGCAGAAAGTATTCCAGGCAGTCCCGCGTCGGCTGGTACAGATCGACGTCGACGTGCACGAACGACCACGTCGTCTCCGGCAAGGTGCGCAGCACCTCCGGAATCCAGCCTTTGTGGAATTGCACGCCCGGGAATTCCCCGAAGGCCATCTTCACTGCCTCGAAGTCGACCCGGAAGTGACCGGCGCCGATGACCGGCGGCACGCGCACGCTGCCGCCTTCGTCCGAGGCAACGGAGTGCTGATCCTGCGCGACCGGGGGGCTGAGACCCTCGAAGCTGTCGACGAAGTGAAAGCCCGCGCCGTCGAACGCCGCGTCCGTCGAGCGTGCGGCGAGGCACATCGTGAGCCCGCTGAAGCCCGTGAACACGCCGCACTCGACCCAGCTTCCCGCGATGCGGCGGGCGTGAAGAAAATACGCGATCAGGTTCAGTACCGCATGACGCCGGTTGAAGGCGGTGAACGGCGCGAAGCTGGTCCCGGTGCGCCGGGCGGCCTCGGCGGTCAGCTCGAGCAGCGGCGAGCCTCCGGCGAGCATGTCGCCGTACAGGATCCCCAGATGCCGGTCGAGCGGCGCGCGCCGGTGCATCGTCTCGAGCTTGTGAACGCGCAGCACCGAGGGCGCAAGCGGCACGGCGGGCGCCGCTCCCTCGACATCGCGGCCCACCGCGGCCCGCCCGGTGCCGAAGATATTCCTGAGCAATCGTCCCAGCATTCTTCCTGCCTGGCTGGTCTCTACGAAACGGCGAGCGCGCCGATGAGACGCGCGGGTTTCCCTTGCGAGCGGCTTTCTCGCCGCGCCTTTTCCGCGCCCGGGCCGCGGCGCGCTCAGGTCCCGGGCGGACGAACAGCTACCTAACGGCCGGCGCGCGCTCTCGAGCGCCCGGAGATCGCGATCGCCCCGTTGCCGAGCAGCGCGAGCACCAGCAGCGCCACCGCCCAGAGAGCGGGGTACTCCCATCCGCCGCCCTTGGCGGTGAAAATCCAGCCGTGCGGAAAGTGAAACGCGATGACCCCGATCATTTCCACGAGCAGGATGAGCGCAATCCAGCGCGTCCACAGGCCGAGGATCAGGGCCGCCCCGCCGCCGAGCTCCGCGAGAATCACCAGATAGGCGACGAACCCGGGATAGCCGATCGAAGCGAAGAACTTGACGGTGCCCGGAACCGTGAACACGAGCACCTTCAGCAGCCCGTGGGCGAGAAACAGCAGCCCGAGCGCCACGCGAAGCAAAAGCGCCCCATAAGGCGCAGTGCGGCTGTCGATCATGTGGTGACTCCCTTCGAGGTTGTCGTCAAGCCACAGGATAGCGCGCGGGCACGGCAACGCCTACGGCAAGATTGCGGCGCAAGTCGTCAGAGTAACGACAGGCACGGTGCTGCGCGGTCCTCGACGCGGCGCTACGAGTCCGGGGCCGGGCCAAGTCCGGGCCCTAGCGTGCTATCGCCGGCGTGCCCCCCTTCGGCGCGGCGCCGAACAGGTCCTCGCGCTCCAGGCCTTGCGTCACGGCTTGCGAAAGATAGCCGTTGCGCACCATTGTAGCCAGCACGTGCCGGTAGCGTCGCAGGGCGCCAGGCCCGGCGGGATCGCGCCCGAAGAAGCTCGGCGCCTGCGGCAATCCGGTCAGGTACAGGCATTGCCCGAGGCTGAGGTGCTCGAGGCCGGTATGAAAATACGCCCGCGCGGCCTGCGCAATGCCCTGCGCGTGCCTGCCGAAGTAAACGCCGTTGAAATACAGCTCCATGATCTCCGGTTTCGTGAACGCGTGATTCACGATCAGCGTGTAACGCAGGATGTTCAGCAGGCCCAGCACTTCCGCAAGCATGCTTGGTTCATTGCGGGGTTCCTGAATGATGATGCGCGCAAGCTGCTGCGTGAGCGTGCTTCCGCCGTGGTCGGTATGGTCGTTCACGAACGTCATGCCGATGACGCGGAAGATCGCGACGATGTCGATCCCGCTGTTCGAGAAGAACCTCTTGTCCTCCACCGACACGATCCCCTGGCGCGCGCAAGAAGGGATGGCGGCGTACGGCACATAGCGGAACCGCTGCGCTTCGAGTTCCCGGCGCAATTGCGCGGGGTAGTCCAGCACGACGCGCTCGGCCTGCCCGTGGGAGAGCAGGACTCCCAACGCCGACGTGAGCGGATCGAAGAAGAGGAAGCACAGCAGCCCTGTGCCGAGCACCAGGAACAGGACCCGCCCCGGCCGGAAACCCGCCCTGCCGGGAGGCTTGGGTACGCTCGTTTGCAACTCTCCGAATCCCTGGTCCCTTGGCAGACCCGCGATCTTGCCGCACTCAGCGTGCCGCGCACGACCAACCGTCCCGTTGGGTCGAAACGACGGGTGCCCGGGCGGGTCGAGAGCGCCGCAGCCACGAAAACCGGGCGCATGCTGACACGCAGCCAGGCGTGACTTTTGCACTTCCCTTCGGCCGCAGGTCCGGCATCATTGCGCTGTCTCCGGTTTCTCCTCCTCCTTCCGGGGACGCGCAAATTGGCCCGGATGCGGCAAAAGGCTCCGGGCCATTTCTTTTCTGTCATCGGCCACCAGGCGGCCCCGGCGCCGAGACTTGATCGCCGCCCCGTGCACCCTGCCCTCGAGGAGCTCGCGCGACTCGACTACAGAGTGAACATACGTCTGCGCGCCCGCAGCTGAGCGGGACGTGGGCTGCAAGCCTGCCACGCGCCAGAGCAGCCAGGAACCCGCTCAAGCGCTCGAGGGGATGTCAGCCCTTGCCTGCGGGGCCGCGTTGCTTGGACCTGTTCGTAGAAAAGTGTCTGGGCCGCGCGTCGGGACCACGCTGCTGCGACGACTCCGGGCGTCGCGCCGACTGCTGGTGCCTGCCCGGCTCTGGGCGTCGAGCTGCGCCTGCCTGCTGCGACACGGCACGGTTCCCGGGCGCGAGCTGGATTTCGAGCCCGATGATCTCATCCCAAACCGCGTCGGAGCGGTCGCGCTCGGCAATCGCGAGCAGTTCGCGCAGCCGACGATGGGGATCCTGGGATTGAGGCCGCGCGGGAGGAATTTCGCTCGGCTGCGCGTCGGTGCGCGGCGCTTCGATCGGCTGTTCCGGGGTGGGCTGTTCTTCGTTCATGGCGACATTATCCCCCATTCCGGGCCGCATTCCCGGCCCGACCGGCTAGCCCTGGCCACAGGCGCGTCCCGGTGAAGTGGGGCCGGCGCGCAGCCCTGACGGGGTTCGTTGCCGTCCCTCGGCCGCAGTGATACGGTTCGGCGGACTGGAGCCCGCGTCCCGCGCAACCTCCCCTGCCGTTGCCCCCGTAGAGAGCCCTCATGCAGCTCAGTGCCATCGAGAAGACCCCGACCGTCGCGCCGCGAGCCCCGCGCCGCTACGACGAGCTGCCGGGGCCCCGAGGACTGCCACTGTTCGGCATCGCGTTCCGGATCGAGGGGTCGCGCTTTCACCTCCAGCTGGAGGCGTGGTGCCGCGCGTTCGGTCCCTACTACCGGTTCAAGGTCGGCAATCGCCGCATTCTGGTCGTCGGCGAACACGAGGCCGTCGCCGCCGTCTTGCGCGACCGGCCCGACGGTTTCGCCCGCACCTCGCGCCTGGAGGAGATCTGGCGCGAGATGGGCCTGCCGCCGGGCGTGTTCGGCGCCAACGGCGAGAGCTGGCGCCACCAGCGCCGCATGGTGATGGCAGGCTTCGATCCGGCGCACGTGAAGGGTTATTTTCCGTCGCTGCGCGCGGTGGCGCAGAACCTCGCCGCGCGCTGGCGGGCGAGTGCCGCCGCGGGCCGCGCCATCGACCTGCAGTCCGACCTGATGCGCTACACGGTCGACACGATCGCCGGGCTTGCCTTCGGCACCGAGGTCAACACCCTCGGCGCCGACGGCGACGTCATCCAGCAGCACCTGGACAAGATCTTTCCCGCGATCTCGCGCCGCATCAGCGCACCGGTTCCGATCTGGCGCTTGGTGCGCTCGCGCGCCGACCGCGAGCTCGAGCGAGGGATCGTGGCCGTGAAGGCTGCGATCGACGGATTCATCGCGCAGGCCCGCGCGCGCCTGCGGCGCGACCCTGGCCGGGCGGAGCACCCGCAGAACCTGCTCGAAGCCATGCTCGTCGCGGCCGATCGGCCCGGCAGCGGCATGGACGACCACCTGGTCGCGGGCAACGTGCTGACCATGTTGCTGGCCGGCGAGGACACCACGGCCAACACGGTCGCCTGGATGATCCACCTGCTTTGGCGCCACCCGGAGAAGCTCGCGCTCGCCACCGAGGAAGTGCGCCGCCTGATCGCCGACCCTGCCCGCGCGGGGTTCGAGGACCTCGCGCGGCTCGACTACGTCGAGGCCTGCGCGCACGAAACGATGCGCCTCAAGCCGGTGGCGCCGCTGCTGCCCGTGCAGACGCTGCGCGCGACGACGATCGGCGACGTGCAGGTCCCCGCGGGCATCGTCGTGTTCAACCTGATGCGCCGCGACAGCGTGAGCGACACCTATGTGCCGCGAGCGCACGCTTTCGAGCCGGAACGCTGGCTTGCCGAGGGCGGGCCTGGCCGGGCGGCCAGCGCCACCAAGCGCGTCTCGATGCCCTTTGGCGCCGGGCCGCGGGTCTGCCCGGGGCGCTACCTGGCGCTGCTCGAGATGAAGATGGCGATGACCACCTTGCTGGGCGGGTTCGACATCGAGAGCGTCGATACTCCCGAGAGCGGCGAAGCGCGCGAGCGCCTGTCGTTCACCATGGCGCCCGTCGGACTGCGCATGCGGCTGCGTCCGCGCGCCTGACCCGGGCCGGCCCGTCGGCGCCGCTACGACAGGAGCGAGTGCCAGAGAATGGACATCCCGCTCATGATCAGCAGCAGGTGCACGCCGAGCCGGACGTGGTGCACCGCCAGGGCGTGATGCAGGCGGTTACCGAGGAAGATCCCGAGCAGCACGCACGGATAGAGCGCCAGCACCAACAGCACGATGTGGGGCTGGCGGAAAAGCCCGCCGACGGCGTAGCTGCCGATGCGCGTCGCCCCGCTCAGGATGAAAAGCGTCGCGATCGTGGCCCGCAGCTCCGACTTTCCCGGAATCCGGCGCGACAAGTACATCACGTAGATGGGACCCTCCGTGCCGAACAAGCCGCCCATCACGCCGCCTATCACTCCCGCCGGAAGCGCCAGCTTCGAACTCACGGGGCGGCTCGGAAAATCGCGCCGCAGTCCGTTCAATCCGAATCCGAGAACGACGACGCCCAGCGCAACGAGCAGCCAGTGGGAAGGCAGGTGCACGAGGGAGTAGGTACCGACGATCACCCCTACCGCCATACCCGGAACCATCCACAGCAGCTCCCGCTTGACGGCCAAGCGCCGCACTTTGACGCTGAGCGTGACCGAAGCGAGAAATCCGAGCGTCACGACCAGCGGGATGACCAGCTTGATCGGCATCAGGAAGGACAGCGACGGAATCAGGATGATGGCCGCCCCGAACCCGGTCAGTCCGAAGATCGTGTAGGAGAAAATGACCGCCAACGCGACGGCGAACCAGAGCACCATCTCGGAGCGCCTTGCCTATGCGAGCTCGCGGATGACGGTGGTGAACAACCTGGCGAGCTCGACGTCCGGATCAGCGCGCGGGCGCCGCGGCGCCCGCGCGCTCTCCCTGCCGCTGCCCCACGAAGGCATCACGCACCGCGTCATACGCTTTCGGTCTCTGTTCGCGCCAAATGATCCCGGCCCGGGGCCCGTGAGACGCAAGCGACGCGCCCTCGACATGTCCCGATGGGTCGTATTCTCCCATGCACGCGTCGCAGTTGATCCACGCGGGTTCGAAAGAGCCCAGTCGCCCCCGGGATGGCATCTGCAAAAGCGCGCGAGCCCTGGCGCCACCCCCCCGCCGCGCCAGGCGGTCACCTGGCCGCGCATATTCGCGTCGCTCGTGTTCGCCGCCCTGCTCGCGGTCTCGCGCACGGCTGGGCGATAATCGCGGGATGTCCTATGTCCACGCTCCGCCGTCGCGCGGCGCGCCCTGGCGCCCGAATGCCTTCCTGCGCGGCTCGGTCGCACTGCACGCCGCCGCGATCGCCGGCGCGGCGCTCGGCCCCGAGCTGTGGCCGTGGGCGCTGGGCGCAGTCGCCGCCAACCAGGCGGCGCTGGCGGCCGGCGGCTTGCTGCCGCGCGCGCGCTTGCTCGGCCCGAACCTGACGCGCCTCCCCGCCGCTGCCGCCACGCGCCGCGAGGTCGCGCTGACGCTGGATGACGGCCCGGACCCGGAGGTGACGCCGCGCGCGCTGGAGATTCTCGCGCGCGCCGGGGCGCATGCCAGCTTCTTCTGCATCGGCCGGCGCGCGGCGCAGCACCCATCGCTCGTGCGGGAAATCGTCGCGCAGGGGCACGCGGTCGAGAACCACTCGCTGCGGCATCGTCACCACTTCTCGCTGCTCGGTCCGCGCGGCTACCTTAAGGAGATCGGCGCGGCGCAGGAGACGCTCGCCGCGCTCGCCGGCAGCGCGCCGCGCTTTTTCCGCGCGCCGGCGGGGCTGCGCAATCCGTTCCTCAGCTACGCGCTCGCGCGCCTGGACCTCTCGCTGGTGAGCTGGACCCGCCGGGGCTTCGATACGGTCAGCGCGCATCCTCCGGCCGTCCATGCACGGCTCGCGCGCCGCCTCGCCGCGGGCGACATCCTGCTCCTGCACGACGGCAATGCCGCGCGCACGCGCTCGGGCTCGGCGGTGCTCCTGGAGGTCCTTCCGCGTCTCCTGAACGACCTTTCGGCAGCGGGCCTGCGCCCGGTGACCCTGCGCGCGGCGCTGCGCTGAGCATCGAGACTCCGGCGCGCAAATTCGCCTCGCGGCGACTATGAACTCGGGGAGCCGACACTATCGGATTTCGCCGCAACAGCCTTCATGAACGCTTCGGCCTGCGCATAGGTGTCCAGGGCCTCAGCTGCCAGCTGCTGCGGGTTCATGTTCTGATATCCGGTCAAAGCTCGACCCGCCATGACGCGGGCGAAAATCTCGGCCGCGAGCCTTTGAGTGTCGTTCACGCTACCCCCGCAATAAGAACGCGGCCAATTCGGACGCCGAAGTATGCTACGCCCGCCGCCGTGGGGCGGAAGGCCAATCAGCCCGGGCTTTGTCTTTCAGCTCAGGACGACGCTGGCGCGTCGGCGCTCAGAGCGGTTCGTAGCGATGGGCTATGACCGACCCTCATGCTGCTCGTCGCGCCGCGCACGAGCTCGACGCCCGACGGCCTCGCGCAGCAAGAGCTTCGTTCCGGGATAGGCCTCGCGCTGAATGCCGCTCTTCTTTCCCGCGTCACCCCAAGGCTCGAGCGCGGCGGCGCGGCGCATGAAGACGCCGGGATCCAGGACCCAGTAGCCTCCCATCGTCGTGACTCCGCGAGCGAACAGGGGGTCGGGAAAGCAGCTCGCCGAGGGGCCGATGAGCGCGAACGCCTGCGCATGGCGGCACTCGGCCAGAATCGCCTCGAGTGTGTCGTTGAGCAGGACAGTGCTGGTGGAAACGATCTTGGTGCAGCTCGCAAGTCGCCTGGGATCGAGAGTGACCGACAACCCTGGAGCCTCTTGCACCAGCTCGGCGCGCAGCTCGACCACGGTGAGTGGCACGCCTAATGCCCGCACGCTCTCCACGAGCGGCGGAAAAAAGCCGATCATGCCCACGTGGTCCCCGGGCCGGATGCGCAGCGAGCCGAGCGAATCCGTGGCGAGCTCGGGCTCGTACCCGGCCTGACGAAACACGTGCTGCGTAACCGCATTCACTGCCGCGAGACCCAGAGCGCGCTCCACCGGGTCGTCCTCGGCGAAGCGGCGCGCCGCGTCCAACGCCGGTTGCCCAACCAGCTCGCCCGGCAGTCGCCCTTGCATGCGGGCGAGCGTGTCGCCGAGCAGCACGAATGCGGTACCCACGCTGCCGTCGGCCAGCTGCAGCGCGCAGAACTCCCCCACTTTGCCGAGTCCCTTGCGGTTCGGTGGGAACAGCGCCCGCGCCACCGGTGGCAGCGGCAGCGCTGCGGCGGCTTGTTCTACGAGCTCAAGCAGTTCTGTGACGGGCGACACGGTTTCGACTGTACACCGCACGGGTGTAGCGACCGATGTGATACGGGAAGCCAGACCGATCTGCACGGTCCGCCAGGTCCGGGGAGGCCTTGAAACAGGGGCCGGCTAGCAGCGCTAGATATGTGCGGCGCGGGGGCCGCGCTACTTGTCGGCGTTGGCGGCGCTTTCCTGCATCTGCCGCACGGCGCCGTCGATCTTCCGTTGCGCCTGCTGCATGGTCTGCTGGCCTTCCTGCAGCTCCTGCTTCTTGAGCGAAGCGGCGGTGGCCGCCGAGCTCGCGGTATCCAGGCCGCAGCCGGCAAGAACCGCCGCGACGGAGATTGCGACTAGCATTCTCATGGCTGCACTCCCGCAGGGCTACCTGCGGAGACATTACGCTCCCGCGCGGCTTCGCGCCGCTAATTTGTTCACACCACAGAGTGTCAGTCGAGTCGCCTGAAGGCGAGAACTGCGTTTGTGCCGCCGAAAGCGAATGAGTTGCTAATTGCGGCGCGCAATTTCGCCGCCCGGGTCTGCGGTTCCCGTACGAGCGAAATCCTACAGGCCGAATCCTGGACTCCGCAGTGCATATTGGGCGGCAGCGACTGACGCCAAAGCGCGAGGATGGTGACCACGGCTTCCAGCGCGCCGGCCGCGCCCAGCAGATGTCCGTGCATCGACTTCGTCGAGCTCACCGCCAGTCCATCGATCGCGTCGCCCCATACCTTCCTCAGCGCCTCGCATTCCACGACGTCGCCGACAAGTGTTGCCGTGCCATGCGCGTTGCAGTATCCGATGTCGGCGGGTGACAAGCTGCCGGCCCGCAATGCTGCGCTCAGAGCACGCACCTGGCCGGCGACGTCCGGTTTGGTGAGGTGGGTTGCATCGCAGGAAAACCCGCTACCCGCCAGCTCTGCGTAAATCCGTGCTCCGCGCTTGAGCGCCGCTTCGAGCGGCTCAAGCACGAGAAAGGCCGCCCCCTCGCCGAGTACCAGGCCGGACCTGTCCGCACTGAACGGCCGGCACGCGCACGACGGGTCTTCGCCGTCGGAAGATGCAAGCGTTTGGAGGGCCTGCCAGGCACGTACCACGCTCGGCACCAGCGGAGCCTCGCTGCCGCCGGCGAGCGCGTACTCGATGTCGCCCGCGGCGACCGTCTTGGCGGCTTCGGCGATCGCTACCGCCGAGGACGCGCAGGCGATGGAATACGTCAAGACCGGTCCGTGCACTCCGGCGCGCATCGCCACGTGGGCCGCCGGGGCGTTGGGCATGAACGCTGGCACGGTCAAGGGAGGAATGCGGTTGGATGCGCGATGACTGCTGAAAGCCTGATCGATTGCCGCCGCGCCTCCCATTCCGCTGCCGACGTACACGCCGCCGTTCTCGCCGAGCGCCTGAACGCCAGCGTCGGACCGGGCCATTTCCGCCGCGGCCACGGCGATCTGGCTAACCCGGTCCACTCCGGCCAACTGCAGGCGCGTAAACCAGCGCGCGACGTCGAAGGGTGCGCGCGCGACTACGGCGGGCGGCGCCTCACTGTCCGTGGAGCGTGTAACTGCGGATCGCCCCGAAAGCAAAGCATCGAACACCACCTCGGGCGAATCGCCGTGCGGCGAGACCAGGCCGATCCCGGTGACGACGACCCTGCGCTTCACGCGGGCTGTGCGGCGCGCAGTTCATCAATGAGCGACGCCAGGCCAGCAAGGGTGTTCACTTCCGTGCGGGAATCTGGAATGTCGATGTTGAAGTGTTCATCGATCGTGAATACCAGTTCAGCCAAGGACAGGGAGTCCAGCCCGTATTCGGCAAGTGGCGCGTCGGGTTTCAGCGTCGCAGGATCGATGCCGAACGTCGTGTTTATCAATTGCTTCAGCTCGTCAAGAGTGTTCATCGCGGCCTCACTTGATAATTGATGGGCCAAGTTCCAAACGGCGCGGCAGTTGATCCTGCGGCCATGCCGGGATGCGGGACCAACATTCGCCGCGGCGGACCGCCTCGCGTGACTCCAGCCGCTTCACGAAGCGCTCGAGCAACGCCGTCACTTCGTGCCGGTCGTTGTCGACGGTGATCATGTGATAACTGTTTTCGAGAACAGCCAACTCCTTGTCGCGCATCGGCAGCGAAGAGAACAGTCGCTGCACGCTCTCGAGGCTCGTAATCTCATCCTCTCGCGCGTGGATCACTAGAAGCGGGCAATCCAGCCCGCGCAGGCGCGCGCGCACCGCCGCCATCATTCGCTCCCCTTCGCGCACGGCGCGCAGCGGCAGGCGCGAAGGGCCGACCGTGGAGGTCGAGCGCTCTTCCCATGCGCGGATCACCCATTTGCGGATCTTCGCGTTCTTGATGCCGTAGGGCTCGCGCTCGGCGACCGAAAAGAAGCGGTCGAGCCGCGTCCAGTAGGCGAGGTGACGCAGGCGTCGCAACGGCGACAGCCCCCACCCGTCGTAGGTGAAAGTCGGCGACATGAGCACCAGGCCGGCGACCCGGTGGCGCGCCTCGAGTGCCGCCACGGCAGCCAGGACTCCCCCGATGCACAGGCCGCCCAGTACGACCGGCACGGTACGAGGGACATGGGAATCGATGGCGTCGAGCGCGGCCTCGCGCCATCGGCGCCAGTCCGGCGCAACGGCCTCCGTTGACAAGCTATAGCCCGGCACTGTGACCGCACTGTGTGCGATCCCGCGGTTGCGCAGCGTTTGCGCGATGAGGCCAAACTCGTGGGGGGTCGAGAGCAGCCCATGGAACAACAACAGTGGAGGAAGGGGGGGCGTCTGGCCGTGTTTCATATCCACCCTGCCGGCGGAGAGGGTCCGAATACTATTCTCTTTCTCGCGTGAAACCTGACGGCAACCCTAACGGCAACGGGGCGCGCAGGTTCATTTCGATACCGCATCTGCCGTCTCGATGCCTTCTGAGGCCATTGCGCAGCAGCGCCGTAAGTCCCGTTGGCCACGCCGGACGGATTTGATATTCACCGGAACAACCTCAGGCTCCTGTACTGCAAGCGCTTGCGCCTGCTACCGGCGTTGCGTTGCATTTGCAGGATGACGAGTGTTGCACTGCTTGGAGTTCGCGCGAAGCGCAGTCCCCGCCATACGTGATCTTGCGTCCCAGCAAAATGCTCAACAAGACGCGCATGAAATAGAACGAGTCGCTCCTGTCGATCCTGTTTGTCAGGCCGCCGGCCGGAAATTCGCCCGACGGCGGCCCCGTTGCCCGACACTGAATTGGCGTTAAGCGCTTCTTCGACCGCCGGCAGAGTCAACGAGCCGCCTAGGATTTGCAACTTGGATCGGATTAGTCGAGCATGGCAGCCTGCCGAGTACCGTTTTGCGGCACTTTGGTTTTGCGGCACGTTGCATGCCCCAGGTCCCCTTACTCATACAGGTGCTGAAGAAAGCCTTGCGCGAGAAGGGCATCACTTACGCGCACATCGCGCAATCGATCGGGCTCTCCGAATCTTCCGTGAAGCGACTGTTTGCTGAAGGCGACTTCACCCTGAGTCGCCTGGAGCACTTGTGCGGCCTGCTCGACCTCGAAATCGTGGATCTGCTCGAGCTCCTACACGCGGCGGAAACCCGCGTGGCCGAGCTTACGGAGGCGCAAGAGCGAGAATTGGTCGGCGATGCGCGACTCCTCCTGGTGGGCATACTCGCCATCAGCTACTGGAGCTTCTCGGATATGCTAGAAACCTACCGATTCACCGAGGCCGAGCTTACCGGCTTGCTGACTCGCCTGGATCGGCTGGGCATTATCGAGCTACACACGGAGAATCGCTTCAAGGTGCGGTTGGCGCGGAATTTTTCCTGGCGCAAGAGCGGACCGATTCAGCGCTATTTTGAGCAGAACGTGCAGCGGGAGTTCTTCGAGTCGCCTTTCCTGGGCACCGGAGAGTTGAGGCTGATGCTGCATGGGAGCATCACCGAGCACTCGAACCGCACTATTCAGCAACATTTCCGCAGGATCGCGGAGGAATTCGACGCGCTCGTCGAGCAGGACCGACGAATTCACCACCAGCAGCGAGAGGGAACGACCCTAGTCATGGCCCTGCGTCCCTGGGAACTGGGCATATTTACCGGACTGCGGCGCCATCCGGAGACCGCCACGACGCCCAAAATTGTCGGCGTCGTCGAAAGTTCTAGAAGTAAACGTTCGCGCGTACGAGTCAAGCGCCAGTAGCCACCGTCTTGAAGTGCTCGGTCGATGCACCGCAAAGCCCTCCAGTCGCTGGTTCGTCCCCGGCCGCATGGGCCCTCCGGGCGAGGCCTCTCGAGCAACGGATCGGGGCGGGCGGCGGTCGGTGCCTGCAGCACGTTGCGCGGGGAGTGCGGCGGCTGCTCGCAGCTATCCGAGCACCCGCATCCAGCCGCCCGTACAGTCCTGCGCTTCAGGGTAGTAGGAAGTACGCGCATCTATCGACTCGACGGCGCATCTGGCCGCGTACGTGGACCGAGGCTCGAGCCTGAGGCGGGTTGCGTCCGGGAGCGTGGCTACACGCCGGGGATGAAACAAGGGGCTGCATCGCTGCAACCCCTTCTTTTGACTGGCACGCCCGGCAGGATTTGAACCCACGACCCCCTGGTTCGCAGACGAGGGCTACTGTGCCTCAGATCTCAGACTCTGGCGTCGAGCGCCTCCATCGTGCGCTGGCAAACGTCTTCTGGAGGCCCCTCGGCGGATACGCTCACGAGAAGGTTCCGCTTGCGGTAGTACTCAGTGAGCGGCGCGGTTTTGGAATCGTACGCGGCCATGCGCACCTTGACCGACTCCGGTCGGTCGTCTTCCCGTTGGATCAGCTGCCCCCCGCAGTGGTCGCATAGGCCTTCCACTTTCGGCGGCCGCGACTGCACATGGTAGACCGCCTTGCATGTCTGGCAGGTGCGGCGCCCGCTCAGGCGCGCAACGATGGTGTCGAGAGGCAGTTCGTAGCTCAACACGCCGTCAAGCTGAACGTGCTCGCGCTCCAAGAGCCCGGTCAAGGCCTCGGCCTGGGTGACCGTGCGCGGGAAGCCGTCCAGCAGGAACCCGCCTGCGCATTTCAGGCAGCCGGTCCGTTCCCTCACAATGTCGAGCACGACGTCGTCCGTGACGAGCTCGCCCCTGCGCATCGCATCGAGGGCGCTCTTCAGCGCCGGGGTGCTTTCGCATGCGTCGCTGGACTTCGCGGCGCGCAAGACATCGCCCGTGGAAAGCTGGCATGCGCCGAGGCGCTCGCTCAGCAGCTCGGCCTGGGTACCCTTGCCCACTCCGGGCGCGCCGAGCAGGATCAAGCGGCGGGGATGCACAGTGGTCTGCGGCGGGACGCTGCAGGAGGCGCCAGGCCCCTTCAGCCATCCGGCGCGATCGTTCTTCGCGTTCATGTTGGTGTCCTCTCCTCCTGAGACGCGATGACTGCTGTCGCGCGTACGGGAAAGCGCAGAAAACCTAGCACCGACTCGAAGTTTCGGACGCTCGATTGACGTTTTCTCTGATACAGGTCAAAAGCCGGTCGGAACACGACCGCCAGCCGGGGCGATCCTCAGCGGGCGTATGGCGGCAAGGAGAATGAGCCGCAATGCCGGGTCGTGATATCGGGCGGCGCGTTGAAACAAGAAGCGGCTGGGGTTGTAAGCCCCAACCGCTTGGTGTCCAGCGAAGATTCTGGCGCGCCCGGCAGGATTTGAACCCACGACCCCCTGGTTCGTAGCCAGTGGCGCGCTTTCAACATTTCACTTTGCGTGCGAGGACTTGCGGCCAGCGACTGTATCATTCACGCTTGGGTCTC
>Ga0307374_10005312_pt1 | contig 20865 bp, 18 predicted proteins | sample OX3MG_FD_202532 | JGI IMG/M metagenome (GOLD analysis project Ga0307374, IMG submission 202532) | Soil microbial communities from Risofladan, Vaasa, Finland - OX-3 | ecosystem: Environmental > Terrestrial > Soil > Coastal area > Acid sulfate soil | place: Finland: Risofladan, Vaasa | collected...
CCGAACCCCGAACCCCGAACCCCGAACCCCGAACCCCGAACCCCGAACCCCGAACCCCGAACCCCGAACCCCGAACCCCGAACCCCGAACCCCGAACCCCGAACCCCGAACCCCGAACCCCGAACCCTGAACTCTAACCACTAACCTCTAACCACTTCTCTCCGCCCTTTGGCTTTGCACCAGCAGCGTGACCGGACCGTCGTTGACCAACTCGACCTCCATGTGCTGCCGGAAGCGGCCCATCGCGACGGTCAGGCTCTGTGCCCGCACCGCTTCGACGAAGACCTCGTAAAGTGCCTCCGCCTTCTCCGGCGGCGCGGCGGCCGTGAAGCTGGGGCGGCGACCGCGGCGACAATCGCCCAAAAGTGTGAACTGGCTGACGACGAGCATCGCTCCGCCGACGTCGGCCAGCGCCAGGTTCATCTTGCCGCCCGCGTCGGGGAACACTCGTAAGCCGCTAACCTTGTCGGCCAACCAGCGGGCGTCGTGCTCGGTGTCATCGGCGGCCACACCCAACAGCACCAACAGCCCTCGCTCGATGCGGCCAGCCACCTCGCCCGCCACGGTCACCTGCGCTCGACTGACCCGCTGCACGCACGCTCGCATCAAATGGTCTCGCGTTGAGTATGGGAAGTGAGGCCAGAATACAATCTGCTGGAACCGGGTGCAAAGGTGGGAGCCAGGAGCCAGGAGCCAGGAGGTGGAAGACGGACAAAGGGAATAGACGGGCCGCGGAACGGCCGGGAGAACGTTCCCACGCGGAGCGTGGGAATGAGGGAACTGTTCCCTGTTCCCTGTATAACCTATCCCCTTGCCCCCCCTGCCCTTCCCTGTCCCCTGTCCCCTGTCCCCTGTCCCCTGTCCCCTGTCCCCTGTCCCCTGTAACCTGTAACCTGTCCCCTGTCCCCTGTTCGGGCCCCCTTGTGACCCTTGCGACTCCCGGCCAACCCGCTCCGCTTCGCGTCGCTGTCATTGGCGGTGGCATCTCCGGCTTGGCGGCGGCGCATAAGCTGCGCGAACTCGATCCGGCGACAAAGGTGACGCTGTTCGAGGCGGGCGATACGCTCGGCGGCGTGGTACGCACCGAACGATCGCAGGGCTATCTGCTGGAGCAAAGCGCCGACAGCTTCATCACCAACGTCCCCTGGGCGCTCGATCTCTGCCGGCGAGTAGGCTTGGCCGACGAGTTGATCCCGACGAACGAGGCGTACCGGCGGGCACTGGTGGTCCGCAAGGGCAAACTGTATCCCGTGCCCGACGGATTCACGCTCCTGGCCGGCAGCCGAGTTTGGCCGATCCTTTCGACGCGGGTGCTCAGCCTACGGGGCAAGCTGCGGCTGTTGGGCGAATGGTTTGTGCCCGCCCGGCGTTGCGCCGCCGACGAAAACAGCGACGAAAGCGTGGCGTCGTTCGTTCGTCGCCGGCTGGGGCGGGAGGCCTTCGAGCGGTTGGCACAGCCGCTTGTGGCGGGCATCTACACCGCCGACGCCGAGAAGCTGAGCCTCGCCGCCGCCTTGCCCCAGTTTCTCGAAATGGAACGACGACACGGCAGCCTGATCCGCGCCCTCAGGCGCGGCGCCGCCGATCGGCAGGAAAGCGGCGCGCGGTACAGCCTGTTCGTCACGCCCCGCGACGGACTGGCGGCACTTGTCGTAGCCGTGGCGGCGCGATTGCCCGCCGGCTGCGTCGAATTGAACGCGCCGGTCGAGCGCCTCGCCGCGCGCGCCGGCGGCGGTTGGACGGTGTCGCTTGCCGGTCGCGGAGAACCGCGCGAATTCGACGCCCTGATCGTGGCTGTGCCGGCGCCCATCGCCGCCCGGCTCTTGCAAGGCGCCGCGGCGGACCTGGCCGCCGCGTTGCGGCAGATCCCCTACGCCGGCTCGGCGATCGCCTTGGCCGGCTACCGCCGCGAGCAAGTGGCACGGCCGCTTGACGGCTTCGGCTTCGTGGTGCCCGAATTCGAAGGGCGTGAGATCCTCGCCGCGAGCTTCACGAGCGTCAAGTTCGCCGGCCGGGCGCCGGAGGGTCGCGTGCTGCTCCGGGTGTTCTTTGGCGGCGCCCGCCGGCCCGATCAAGTCGAGTGTACCGACGACGAGTTGCGGCGCATCGCCGGCCGCGAGTTGGGCGAACTGCTCGGCGCGCGCGGCGAGCCGGAACTGTTTCGCGTTTGTCGTTGGCGCGCGAGCATGCCCCAGTACCACCTGGGGCACCTGGCATTGGTCGAAGGTATCGAGTCGCGTGTCGCCCAACTGCCGGGGCTGGAGTTGGCCGGCAACGCCTATCGCGGGGTCGGCATCCCGCACTGCGTTCACAGCGGCGAACAGGCGGCGGAGAGGATTCGGCAGTGGTCAATGGTCAGTAGTGAAGCACATTGAAAAGCGCGATGCCTCGTTGCCAGGCTTCAAATGGGTCGATGTCGCCCAGGCCGCTTTTCTGCACCCAATAACGCCCGTGCGCAAGCCAGTGTCGATAGAGAACCAACTGCTTGAAGTTCCCGATGAGGGCCGTATGGCCCACGTGTTTTCGCCACACATCGACGATTTCCTCGACGGTAACCCAGCGAGTAAGGCCATGGTGTGGCGCGTTGCGAGACCAAAGTCGGCGCAGTTCCTTGGAGACGCCGTCCTTTTTCTTTCGAGTGACCCGTTCATGGAAATCGACTTGAAGCGTTGCCTCGAAACTTGCCACGAGAAGCAGCACGGCAGATTGGTCGAGATCGTTCATCTTGCGGTATTCCCTCGAATCGACTGTCCGCTGGGACCGCCTCAACGGTGCTGCGCTTTAACGCCGAAAGTGCTTCGATCGAGCGACGATAGTACTCGAAAATGTCGGGCGGCATCGGCCACTCGGATGCGATCGCCATCGCGCTGGCCTTGCTGCGAAAGCAAATCCTTGAAATGGATCCAGAACAGAATGGCACTTCAGCCTGCGGGGCACGGACTTACGGCGACAGGGGGTCGCGCGTGCCATGGGGCCGGCGCCGAGGCGCGAGGTTTTTTTGATGCCGGTCGTGATCCGCGGTGGCCGATGGCCCTGGGCGCGCACCGCGAACGCGTCCCGTGCGGTGACGTTCGGGTCGATGGCAGCGTTACGCTGATCGGCAACTCGGGTCGATGCTTGGCTCCGGAAGTTGAAAGTGCGAAACACGGCGCGAGAGCCGTGTCAGGTTTGGGTGGCCAGCAGTTCCGCACGTGCTTCTGCTCGCGGCTTGGTCAGAAGTGCGAGCACCTTGGGGCGACGTTTGTTTGCCCGCGGTTCTACGCGATCGGGTCGATGACCGACGCGGTGTTGCGCTAAATGCTTTCGGTGGACGTCGATGAGTACGCTCAGTGCGCTTTCGCTGAGGAGCGGGGCCAAGGCCCAACTGGCCGCGGTTTTCTGCAGCGCCGCAGTGAAGCTCAGTTCTCGCGGCGATTTGTCCGACGCCAGCGCCGCCTCGAGTATTGTTTGCCGAATCAAGTTGTACGCCAACAGGCCCGTCCAGATCTCCTTGCGAACCATCTCGGGCGATTGGCAACGCAAGACATCCAACGCCATGTTGCATTTGATGGCGCGAATATCCAACTCGACTAACCAACGACGCCGGTACAAATCTGCCAAGTCATCGCGCGTGTACTTGTCGGCGTCGAGCAGCGTGGTCACGACGACCAACACATCAACGCGGAAGCCCTTTCGAGGAGGCACCTTGACCCAGGGCCAGCGCACACTAAGTCGTTATTCCTGTGAGGGTTTGGACGAGGAATTCGTCGTTCCACCCGCAGGAACGGCGTTTCATGGCCAAGCTGTCCTTGTCTGGCTGTTGTTTCAATAAGGATAACGTGAACCTGTTCAGCCAAGCGAAGTTCTCCCGCAAGTGTTCGTTTTGGATTCGCGACTCGTCTTCGCGGTAGGTGACATCAAGGCTCCAATGACATGTGTTCTCGATCCCCCAATGAGCGCGCACGGCATGTGCAAATCGTTTGACGCCCATCGGCAAACTGCTGATGTAGTGCCGGATGTCGACCGTCTGCTTTCCGTCGCGGATGCAGTGCAGGATGGCCACGCCGATCGTCAACAGGCCCTTCCAGCGACCGAATCCGGGCAGTGTTTTCGGCGCTGGCATTTGGATGTAGTGCCGCGTTTCTTCGCGTCCATGTCCGGTTTCCTCGGTGATGTGCTGACGGGCGCCGCAGTCCGCAAAATCAGTCTCCATTTTCTTGTCGACGAACTCGATTGTCGCCTCGTGCAGCTTCCCTTGATTGCCCTTCAGCGCCAGCAAATAGTCTCCGCCTCCATCAATAACTTGTGCGGCGATCGCCGTCTGGGTTCCCATCGCGTCAATCGTGATGATCGCGCCGTTAATGTCGATCAGCTTCAAAAGCTCGGGAATCGCCGTGATTTCGTTCGATTTCGCATCCGTTGCCACCTGTCCCAGGCTGAGGCCGAAGTCACTCGCCCACACGCTGACCGAATGCAGGGCACCCAAGCCTTTGCGTTTGTCATGGCTCCGCCGCAAGGTCTTCCCGTCGACGGCGTACACCGGTTGATCGATCTCAGTATCCTCAGCAGCCTTGTCTCGCATCGACCGCAGCCAGTTCGCAAAGCAGGCTTGAAACGCGGCGGGGCGCAACATTGCCAGCACTCGTCGAAACACATCCTTCCGAGAAACCCCATTCGGAAGCGGGAGCAACTCTTTCAAAAGATCTTCCTTGAGCCGAGCCCATTTCGCGATTCCAGTAGGACCGCTCGCTCCTGCCAACACGGCCATGATGGCGATGACCACCACGCCGACCAACGGATGCCGCCGGTTGATCTCCGATCGGGGATCTTCCAGTTCTGCACCAGGTCGAAACCCAGCACGGTTGACCAGGTGCTCATGGCCTCGCCATTGGGCGCCACGTTACCGGCCGGTCGCGGATAGATGCCGCGGGCGTCGATCTCGACCAGCCCGCCAGCATCCGGACCAAGCAACCGCTTCAACGTCAGGTCGAAATACCGCGATAACTCGGTCCGCTTACGATCGAGCTTGGCGCGAACCTGCTTTTGCTCTCCCAACGATCCATCGATCGCGCGCTCGTTGGCGGCCTTGGCCGACTCTAGCTTGCGCAGATCTGCCAACTTGTCGCGGAATCGCCGTGCCTGGGCGACAAGGTTGGCATACTTGCCAATCCTTTGGCGCCCAGTTGGAATGCCTGGCGGCCCTGGGCTTCGAGCTCCACGAGTGCGCCCGTGCTGCACATTTGCTTCAGCATCTCACCCAAACCGCGGACGGCAGGCGCCGCCGCTGCCGTTGCAGCCGCCTTCGGCTTTGCCGGCCGGCCAGCAAGGACGGCACGGCGCAGATCATCATTGAACATCAGAACCAGGCCAGCCTCCAAGGCGTCGCGACCAACGACGGCATTCCATGTGTCAAGTAGGATCTCGGCATAAGCCACTGCCTTGCCGCGCGCAATTTCCTGGCGTGTCGGCGCCGCCGCGGCCCGTGGCGGATGGGCGATGCGGGGATCGGCCGGCGGCGGGTCGAGGCGCGTTTGGTACGGCTTGCCGGTGCGGACGGCGGCGGCCAACTCGTCGTAGATTTCAAGGATCACCCGCTTCGTGCGGTAGTCGCCGTGCCGCTCGACGTCCTTCCGCTTGACGATCGGAAACGTCTCCATGATGTAGTCGACATCGGCCCGCTCGATGCCGTAAAGGTGAAAGAAGGCCGCGTCGAGCTCCGCACGCAGCAAGAATCGGCGACCTTCGTCCCAGCGGAACGGCGGACCCTCGTAGCCGCAGTCGCGGGCGAAAGGCGCCAAGTCCCAGGCCGTGTAGGTCAGTTCGACGACGCGGGGGAGAAGCCACGAGGCCAGGCAGGCCCCAAACCACGGACTCGGTGCCCTGAAAGTCTCAAGCGTTGGAACGGGAAGCTGTTTGAGGTACAGGTACGTGAGATGTACTCCGCCGATCTTTTGCCGTGCGATGTAATCCAAAACGAATGAGCCGAAAAGGGCGGGAAGAGCCGCAATCTCAGCCGGTTGTGCCGACGGTAGCATCAGCGGGCAAGTGTGGCCGACGCCGACACGTGGCATGATGCAAAACTTGACCGTCCGCGCCATCGTGTTTACGTCGGTGACATTTTGCCATCCAAGTAGCCAGTTTTGATTCCATCGCTCGTTAAGGCGTTCGGCGGCCTCGGCTCCAGCAACCCAATAGCGTGGCTGAATGACCCGGCACGGATCGTCCTTCTCCCCTGAAGTCAGCGCACGTGTCCCGTCGCCCTCGTACGTCGTGGCCCGATGATCGAACGGGCCAATCATTTTCGCTTCGTAAAGCGGCAGGCACTTCTGGCACTTCTGGCCATCCTTCACATACGTGTTGCCGTCCGAAGCCCAGCCATCCTGAGTCAATTCTTCGGCACTGCGGAAAAGGCCAGAATCGTTAGCCATGTGAAACATCGCGAGAAAGCTAATTCCCCAGGGATTCATATCCAACACATGCTCGCGAATCAGCACCGGCACACGGCGGTAGATCGCCATGGTTATTTCGGCGTCCCGCCCGCCGCGAAAAACTGGGCAGGTGTGCGTATTCGGATTGAGCAGGGCGATGTCCTCAAGCGACAAACTGAACCGACGCGACTCGTCTTGAAGATGCTCCACAAGCCCGGCGTAGAAGACGAATTCCGGCGCGCTAACCGCAGGCCTACCCGTACCCGCCAACGTCAACAAACAGAACCGATAGGAACTCTTAACGGCGGGAAACAGACCCTCCTTGTTGTCGAACGAAAACAGGCTCACCAGCGATCGCGTTTGCATCAAGTCCTGGAAGAAGATTTTCGTCGTATCGTCGGTCGCGATGCCGGACGGAACCACGCAGCCAACTTCGGCCTTGCGGCGGTCTTCGACGAAGGCCGCATGCATTGCGGGGTCGGCGGTGCGCAATTGCTCGATCAGCCGACGTCGCTCGGCCGCGTTGCGGGCGTTTGCAATCTCGGGCCTGCGCTCGGCGAACCACTCCTGCTCTTGAAGCTTGATGCGCTCCCAGGGAGGGTTCCCAAGCACCACGTCGAAACCGCCGGTCCAGTCGAGATTGTCGTCAGCGGACAGGCGATCGTGATCTTTCGATTGGAATACCCCTGGGAAACCAACGTGCCAATGGAAAAACTCATACTGCTCGACGGACGGCGGAGGTACTGACCGAAGCCGCCCCTGGGCGACAGATACAGGTTGCCGCCGTAGTCCGTGTCGCCCTTCTGTGGCCGCGGGTAAAGCACACTGGCCCATTCGAGGCGTTCGTCTTCATCGATGCCCCAGGGGGCAATCAGACGTTGGCTGCTTTGCTGGCGAATCCGCTCTTGGACGAGGTCATTCAGATAATCGACCTTGATCGCCAACTCACGTCGCATGTAATCCAATAGCACCGTGGCGACCTGCTTGCGCACTTCGGGCGCGGCTTGCCGCAAGGCCGGGTGCTTGTCTTGCCAGACGTCGTCGGCACGGCAGAGATCGTCGAGCGAGAGGTACTCGATGCGCAGCAGGCCGCATTGCTCCAGGTTTGGCGACGTCACGCGCCAACCGCGTTGGAGGTCGCGGTAAAGCCGGTAGCCCAACACGTCACGCAGGGCCCGTTTCGTTTCCGCCTCGGCCTGGAATCGCAAACTGGGATTGCTGGCGTAGAGTTCGAGCGGCAGCGCGAGCGCATCGAACACGCGCTGGGTTAGTTCGTCGTGCCTCACGCCCGCCTGGCCGGCATCGCGCGCGGCGCGGAAAAACGCCCCGCGAAGCAAGCCCAGTTCGATGAAGTCGTTGAAATGGCCGGCCTGCAACGAGGCGTCTTGGCGATTGTCGGTGAAGCTCAGCAGCTTTCGCGCTCGGTCGGTGAGCGTCGGTTCGCGACGCAGGTTGCGCACGACCGATTGAGCCAGAATCGTGGTCGCCGTGCTCCTTCCGCCGGAGCCGATGGCGGCGAGCTTGGTAAAGTCGGACGCCATGCGAAATCCATAGGCGACTCCGCATTGCAGGCAAAAGCGAAATGGCGCCCGGACAAAATGGCAAATATGCCCCCCGTGGCCCAACCGCCCGGTGGCGTCGACCGTGACCGGTTGCGGCAGCGCCAAACAAAACCGACGCCACATCGGCGACATCCCTGCGCTGCTCCTCCGCGGTCCCAGGTCCGGCCAACGTCGCCGACGTACCGACGCATTGCAACCGAGCGGCTTCCAGACGATCGCGCGTGCGCCGCACCAGCAACGCCACGTCGGCGCCCTGCCGGCCGCGGTAGGTGTGCAGCTCGTCGAGAACCAGGAAGCGAAGCCCGCGCGCCGCTTCAATCAGACCCCGCTCATGAGGCCGAGTCAGGATCAATTCCAGCATGACGTAGTTCGTCAGCAGGATGTCGGGTGGGCGAGCAATGATCGCGTTCTTTTCGTCGTCCGATTCTTGCCCAGTGTAGCGAGCGAAGGTTGCCGGTCCTTGCCCGTCGGGGTAACCGTTTCGAAGGAACTTCTCTAGCTCGCCGTGCTGGCTGTTGGCCAGGGCGTTCATCGGATAGACGACGATCGCCTGGATCCCGCGACCCGTCCCCTCGCGTAAGACGTGGTCAACGATGGGGATGATGTAGGTCAGGCTCTTGCCCGAAGCCGTGCCCGTCGTGAGCACGTAGTTGGCTCCTGTCCGGGCGATTCGGATCGCCTCGTCCTGGTGCTTGTGCAGCCGTAGCGGCTTACCATCCCCAGCGGCTTGCTTGTCCTTGCGGAAGACCTTTCGGCACTCGTCGTGCAAGACCCCCTCGGCCACCAGCGACTCGATCCAGGCACCAGGCTCGAACGACGGGTTGAGCTGGATCAAGGGTTCGGGCCAAAGCAGACCGGTGTCTAGGGCTAGGCGAACTTTTTGCCGGATTTGCGGATCACGAATCCGGATAAAGCTCTCCGCGTAGGAGGCATAATCGCGGATGACCTGTTCGCGAATCTTGAAGACGTCCATCCCACGGGTCCATTTGGCGGATCTGCCCCAAGTCGAAGCCCCCCATAGGATAAGGGAAGCGACGGGCGAATGAAAGCAACTCCGGCGGCCACCGGCCACCGGCCACCGCCTACCCAGTTCCAACCGGCTACCGTGGCCGCCGCAACCACGAGCGGTGGACCCCAAGCCCAAGAACCGACGGGATGCCGAGCCATGCCGCATGATGATCGCCCGCACTTCCCGACGATTCGTTCGCCGATCGTTCAGCCGGCGATGCCGTTCCAGCCAGCGGAATAGGTATTCGGGGCATTTGTCGCGGCTGGCTAAATAGCGGCGACATCGGTCAGCGCGCGGTCGCCGGGCCCATTAGGGATGGGGCGGGCGGCTCTTGATCTTGCCGCTCCTTGACCGACGGTCCGCGGGCTGGCGGGTCATGATATAATCGCGTAAAGCGCGCCGCGGGCTTGGAGTAGGATGATGGTAGCCGACTGGCTGTTGGCGAGCGATCTGGACTATACGCTGCTCGGCGACGATCGGGCGCTGGAGCGGTTCGCTGCGTGGATTCGCCCTCGCCGTCAGCGGCTTCTTCTGGTGTACGCCTCGGGGCGGCATTACGAGTCGGTCGTCGAGTCGATTCGTTCGACCGCACTGCCGAATCCCAACGCCGTGATAGGGGGCGTGGGAACTGACGTCAGGTATTTTCCGAGTGGTCTGCCCGTTCCGGGATGGAACGACCGGCTCGGCGACGGCTGGGACGCGCGGCGCGTGGTGGAGACTCTGTCGAGTTTCTCCTGGTTGCAGCCGCAACCGCCGGAGTCGCAAACGCGATTCAAGGTCAGCTTCTACGCCACCAACCTGTCCGACGGTTCGTTGCGCGAAATCCAGGTCGCACTTTGGAAATCCGAGTTGAGCGCTTCGTTAATTTACAGTTCCGATCGCGATCTGGATGTCGTGCCCGAGGGTGCCGACAAAGGTTCCGCGGTGACGTTTTTGGCCGGCCATTGGCGGTTGTCGAAGGATCGTGTGGTGGTCAGCGGCGATTCGGGCAATGATCTGGCGATGTTCCAGCAAGATTTCCGCGGTGTCGTGGTGGCCAACGCACACCAGGATCTGAAAGATCTGGCCGGACCGACTGTCTTCGTGTCGCGGTTTTCCTACGCCGATGGCGTCCTCGACGGTCTACGGCAATGGTTGAGCAACGACCTCGAAGCCTGATTCGCGATGTTTGGCGCGCCCACGGAGGGCCCCGACTTTGCTGCCGAACTTGCCTGGCGAGGCGGAACGCTGGATGTGATTCAATCGTCGTCGTCGCCAGAACCTTGCCGAAAACCACCTCCGCCAAAGGCCATCGAATTGCCGAAGCCGAAGGCCGGATAGCCGCCGTTGTACCCGTAACCAAAGCCGCCGTTGTTGTACCCGAAGACAGGATAGCTAGCTACTACCGTAACCGTTCCAGGGGCTGCCGCCGTTGCCAAAGGCGGTGGTATACCCGCCGAAGTATCGCGGGTAGGCGAGGGCTGCGGTTGGCGGCGGCGGCACGGGCTCGTGGTAGGAAGGAGAAACGGGATGCGGCGCGCGGCTACGTTGTTCACCGACGAGGATCGCCAGCGGATCGCCCGAACGGTGGCCGACGCTGAGAGCCGCACGTCGGCGGAGATCGTACCGGTCGTGGCCGGCGATTCCGGACGTTACGACCGTTCGGAGGACGTCGTCGGGTTGTGGATGGGGTTGGCCCTGATGGCGGTCATGTGGTACGCGCTGCCGGGAGGGCGAAGTGAGCCCGGAAGCTGGGATCCAGGTAGCTGGGACGCTGTGCCGGCAGGAATCGAGTTGGCGGCGTTGATCGGTGCCATGCTCGTCGGCTTCGTGGTCGGAGCGATCGTCGGCAGCCGGGTGGGCTGGTTGCGGCGGCTGTTCACGCCGGCCAGGTTGACGATCGACGACAAGACCTACGTGGTCGTTCTACAAGCTGAATTCGAGCGGTTGCAGAGCTTGGCGGGGACGGCTATTGCCGACGATGGGCCGGCGTTACCGCCGCCCCATGACGACGGCACCTACCCGGCCCTGGAGTACGCCGGCGCGTCGTTGGCCCGCAAGATCATTCGCCAACGTCGCGAGTTGGGGCTAACTCAGGCCGATCTGGCGCGCCGTGCGCGCATTCGCCCCGAGACCTTGAATCGGTTGGAAAAGGGCAAGTCGTCGCCGGACGTGGCAACCGTTGACAAAATCGACCTCGCGTTGAAAACGGCCAAAGCGGAACAACGCCGGAGATGAGGCCCGTCCGCCGGAGCCGACGACCCTTCCCCGGCTACCATTGTCAACGCTGCCGGCGCCGACACGAATTGGAACAACGGATTGCCGCCCTGGAACGCGCGGCCATGGAGCGACGATCGGCGACCTGGCCGGCCCACGCCGTGAAGGCCAGGAGCTCGGCGCCGAGTCGATGAAGGCCCGGAGTTGCTGGCCGCCGGCGACGTCCGCCAGGTTGGGCCCGCTCGGTTGGACTTCAGACCGAAATGCTGAGCCAGCCGCTCGAAATCGGCGGCGGCCTGGTCAACCACCTGGCCGGCACGCCCTCGTCGGCGCGACGCGCCTTTTCACGCCAACAACCCCCGCACCACCTCGCCGTGGACGTCGGTGAGGCGGAAGTCGCGGCCGGCGTGACGGTAGGTAAGACGCGTGTGGTCGAAGCCCAACAGGCGCAGCACGGTGGCGTGCAGGTCGTGGACGTGGACCCGGTTCTCGACCGCCTGAAAGCCGAACTCGTCTGTGGCCCCGTAGACCTGCCCTCCCTTCACGCCGCCGCCCGCCAGCCAGACCGTGAAGCCGTAATGATTGTGATCACGGCCGTTGACTTTGCCGGCGTTGGCTCCGGGCTGCGGTAGCTCGACCGTGGGCGTCCGGCCGAACTCGCCTCCCCAAATCACCAGCGTCTCGTCCAGCAGGCCCCGCTGCGAGAGGTCCTTCAACAGCGCTCCGATCGCCTGGTCGCATTCGCCCGCCAGGCGGCGGTGGTTGACCTCGATGTCGTCGTGGTTGTCCCAGGGCTGGCCTTCGCCGTGCCACAGTTGCACGAACCGCACGCCGCGTTCGACGAGCCGCCGCGCGACGAGCGTCTGCCGGGCATGCACTCCCGCGCCGTACATGTCGAGAATGTGCTTTGGCTCACGGCTGACGTCGAAAGCCTCAGTGGCCTCGGTCTGCATGCGAAAAGCCAACTCGAAGGCGTGCATCCGTGCTTCCAGCGCCGCGTCGCCGCCAGTCTGCGCCAGTCGGTTCCGGTTCAACTCGGCCAGCAGGTCGAGTTGCCGCCGCTGGTCGCCTCGCGCCACGTCGCGATTGACCACGTTTTCGATCAGCTTTTCGATCTCGGTGTGCTGGGTGTCGATGTAGGTGCCCTGGAAGACACCGGGCAGGAAAGCCGACTGCCAGTTTTCGGCGTCCTTGATCGGGTAGCCGCGGGGACACATTGCAAGAAAGCCCGGCAGGTTCTGGTTCTCGGTCCCCAGGCCGTACGTGACCCACGAGCCGAGGCTGGGCCGCACCAGTCGCGCATCGCCGCAATTCATCAGCATCAACGAAGGTTCGTGGTTGGGCACGTCGGCATGCATCGAGCGGACCACGGCGATTTCGTCGATGCTCTCGGCAACGCGCGGAAACAGCTCGCTGACCTCGATCCCACTTTGGCCGTATTTCTGGAATTTGAACGGCGAGGGAAACGCGGCGCCCGTCTTGCGCTCGGTGCGGAGGTTCACGGTCGGCAGGTTCTGGCCGGCGTATTTTTGCAAGGCGGGCTTTGGATCGAACGTGTCGAGATGGCTTGGGCCGCCGTTGGCGAAGATGTGGATGACGTGCTTTGCCCGGCCGGCGAAGTGCGGTGGCTTGGGGAGCATCGGGTTGGCATAGCCGGTCGCCGGCTCGGCCGCTCCGGCCGGCTGCGCGAGGCCGTCGGAAGCCAGCACGCCCGCCAATCCGGCCAGGCCGAGGCCCATGCCCGAACGGACGACGAAATCGCGACGGGACAGCGGGGCAGGAAGCGCGCAACGCGCAGCGCGCAACGCGCAGCTTGATTCGGTCGGATGTTTATTCATGGTCTCACTCGACAAACACGAACTCATTGGTACACAACAGAACCTGCGCCAGCAACTCCCACGCCGAGAGCTTCGTCTCGCCCGAAGCCAGCGGCGCGGCGACGAACCGCGCCGCCAACTCGACCTCTGCGGCGGTCGGCGTTCGGCCCAGTGCGAGCCGATAAAGGATCCGCACGCGCCGTGCCGCGTCGGGCTCGCCGGCCACGTCGGGCCGGGCGGCCAGCGCCTTGGCCTGTTCGAGCACGAAGGGCGAGTTCATCGCGAAGAGCGCCTGCTGGGGCACGGTGGTCCGCGGACGTTGGTCGTTCGAGACGTCGGGGTTGGCGAAGTCGAATACGCGGAACACGCCCGGCAGATCCTGCCGGTCGATGAAGCCATAGACCGTGCGCCGCGTGGTGTACGGCGCTTTCCAAAGATCAATCGGGCGGCCTCCCAGCGACGGATCGAGCCGAGCGGCGACGGCCAGCATCGCGTCGCGCATCGCCTCGAATTCGAGCCGTCGCCGGTTCATGCGCCATAAGAGCCGGTTCTCCGGGTCGACCGCCTCGCACTCCGTCCGTGCCACGCTCACCTGCTGGTAGACACTGGAAAGCAAGATCATCCGGTGCAGTTTCTTGATCGACCAGCCCTCGTCCATGAACGTGGCGGCCAGCCAATCCAATAGCGCGGGGTGCGTCGGAGGATCGCTCCGCGCGCCGAAATCGCTGGCGGTTCGCACCAGCCCGGCGCCGAAATGGTGCATCCAGACGCGGTTCACCAGCACCCGGGCCGTCAAGGGATTGTTGCGACTCGCGATCGCCTCGGCCAGTTCGCGTCGGCCGCTGCCGTCGGTAAATGGCCGGCGCTCGGCGGGGGACAGTACCGCCAGGAACTGTCGCGGCACCGGCGGTCCGGGCCGATCCTGGTTGCCGCGCAAGAACACATGCGGCTCGCGCGGCGTCGGCGCGTCGGCCAGCGCCATGGCTCGCGGCGGCGCCCCAGGCGAATTGGCTTCCCACTCTTCCACCTTTTTGCGGAGCTCGCCAAGCTTTCCCTGGACGTCGCGGTTGAATAGCCGCCCCGCCGCCTTAGGGTCCACCACCGTCGGCGAGCCGGATTCATACAGCACCTGGCGCAGTTCCTCGGCCGCCGGGTCGGCCAATTTCTCCGGCGGCGGCGACGCCCCACGGGTGGCGGTCCATTGCTCTTCGACCTGCGCCAACAGCGCGCCGTAGACCTTGGCCACGTCGGCCATTGAGGACGGCGGCTGTTTGGAAAGCGCGTCGCGGACCAGGGCGTTGATCGGCCGCTGGGGATCGTCGGCACGGGAGATACCATCGCGGGCTTTTTCGGCGAACGTGGCCTGTTCGAGCGCGGCCAGTTCGTGCCAGGGTGCGAACACCGCATCGCGCCGTGTGGCCGACTGCTTGACGTACTCGCGCCAGCGCTCGACGATCCGCCGGCGCAGGTCGCCCGATCCCAGCGAGACGGCGGCCTGGCCTTCGACCGGCGCGTCCGACTTTTCACTTGCGATCCGCGTCAGGTAGTCCGCGGCATGCAGGCGCAGCTCGTGTTCCAACGCCCGGTGCTGCTCCGCGCGAAATGCTTTGAACGCTTGCTGCCGCGAGGTAAGCTCTTGCACGAACGCGTGGTAGACGGCCGATTCCTCCGGCATGCCCAGCAGTGGTCCCTCGTCCGGCTCGACGGAGCTGGCGAAGACGCCGTACAGCGAATAGTAGTCGGCGGTGGGCACCGGGTCGAACTTGTGGTCGTGGCAGCGGGCACAGGTCACCGTCAGGCCGAGCAAGCCGCGCGAGACGACGTCGATCCTATCGTCGATGATGTCATTCTCATTGAACATGAAGCGGCGGCCGAGCGTCAAGAAACCCAGCGCCGCCAACGCCATTGGGTCGCCATCTTGCAGCTTATCGGCCGCGAGTTGCTCGAGCACGAAACGGTCGTAGGGAAGATCCTCGTTGAAGGCGCGGATTACGTAATCGCGGTAGGTGTACGAAAAGGCGTAACGCCGTTCCTGGGTGAAGACGTACCCCTTGGTATCGGCGTAGCGCGCAATGTCGAGCCAGTGCCGGCCCCATCGCTCGCCGTATTGGGGCGAGGCGAGCAGGCGGTCGACGACTCGGGACCAAGCGTCGGGCGCGTCGTCGCGCTCGAACGCCTCGACCTCCTCGGCCGCCGGAGGCAAGCCCGTCAGGTCGAATGCCGCCCGGCGCAACAGCGACCGGCGATCGGCCCGCGGCGACGGCGACCAACCGCGCGCTTCGAGCTGCCGGAGAATGAACGCATCCAACGGCGTGGCGCACCAGGAGGTGTCGTGTACCACGGGCGGGGCCGGCCTCGCCACGGGCCGGTAGGCCCAATGCGCCGCCCGGATTTCGTCGATTCGCTCGGCGGGCGGGCGGGCGACGGTCACGTCGGCGCCCGCGGTAGGCCATGGCGCGCCGAGCTTGACCCAGGCCACGAGCGCCGCCACATGTTCGTCGGCGAGCTTGCCGTCGGGAGGCATTTGGATGTCGCCCGCGTAGCGCACGGCGGCAATCAGCTTGCTCCCTTCGAGATCGCCCGGCACGATCACCGGACCGCTATCGCTTCCCTTGAGCATGGCTTCGCGGCCGTCGAGCCGCAATCCGGCCTCTTGCTTTTCCGTTCCGTGACACGTTTGGCAATGCTCGACCAAGAGCGGCCGAACCTGCTTTTCAAAGAACTCGATGTGTTCGGACGAAGGAACCGTGCCGCCCAGCGCGCCGTCATCCGCGCGCAAACTCGCTGCCGCGCCGAGTCGAGCCACGGCGAGGGCGACCCACAGCGGGACACGGATTGCGGTGTATAACTGGCGGGAAACAAGCACGATGCGGTCTCGGTGGGAATTTACGCCGTCCAATGATTATACCAGTATACCAGGCGAGCGCGATTCGACACTAACCCGCGGCGCAAGCAAGGCACGTAAGTACCTGCCCCGCTTGCGCTTCGGGTTAGAAATCGTAGGGTGGGACAAACTGGCGCAGCCAGCGCCGGCCCACCATGGGTCGGCGCTCGGTGCGAATTTTGACGAACCACTGATTATACCCGGGAGTGCGCCTCGTATCCAGCGGTGACGACCCCATGCGGAGTCTATGGAGCAGGCTTCCAGCCTGCGCGGGAAAGTGCGAATCCGACGCTGGTCGCGCAACGCCAACTGCCGCCGAGCGAACGTTGTTCACATCGGTAGCCTGGGGCGCTGGTGGAGCAAAAAGCGGCAAACTTCAGGGCCAAAATCTTGACGGCAGTTTGGAAACCAGGAAAATGGGCGAGCGGACTTCACGTCGACTCCTCCTCGCAGAGCACGGCGTCAATCTGACGCTTCAACTCCGGGAGTTTGTTTCGCACGATGTCCCAGACGATTTCGAGGTCGATTCCGAAGTAGTTATGGATCAGGATGTCACGAAGGCCGGCGATCCTCTGCCAGGGGATCTGCGGATGCCGGTGGCGCGTTTCGGCTGGAACCTGCTTGACCGCTTCGCCGATGACTTCCAGGTTGCGGACCACCGCGTGCAGCGTTTTTTTGTCGGCCTGGAACTGATCCCACGTCATCGGCCCGACGAACTCCGCCACATTGTCGATGGCTTCCAGCACGTCCTGAAGGAATACTTTATAGTCCCTCGACATAGATGGTCTCCTCGAGAATGCGCGGCCATAGTCGGGGCTTGACCGCCTCGGCAATGACCAAATCGACGCGCTGCTGAAACAGCCGTTCCAGTAACTCCTTGACGTCCATGTAGGCGTCAAACGTCTTGCGGTCGAGTTCCACAAGGAAATCGAGGTCGCTGGCCTGCGTGGCTTCGCCCCGGGCCGCGGAGCCGAACAGGCCGAGCCGCCGGACTCCGAGGCGGCGCAACTCCGCTCCATTCGAGCGAACCACGCTCAGGATGTTTGTGGCACTGTCCATCACTCTCCTCCTGGTTTCGCGTGCCCTTGCCTCCATTTTACGGTGTTGACACTTCGTTCTCCAGCCTCCAGCCTGCCTTCCAGCGACGTCCAGCGACGATGCCGGCCGCTCGCCGAGCGGCATTCCAGGGCGGCAATTGAACACGTCCGCGGCCGACTCCTAACCACCCCCAGTCGCACCTCGGGGCCGCCCAGCGGCCGAAGATGTGTTCGGGGCACCCGCGCAGCGGGTCGGCGGAGCGTGGGAACAAGGAATGCAAGGAATGAGTCGCGGTTGATTCGCCGGCTTCGTTCGCATAAATTGGTGGCATGCCCGAAGCCTTCGACCCCTACCGCAAATGGCTGGGAATTCCGCCCAAGGATCGGCCTCCCAACAACCGGCCGCCGAACCATTATCGCCTGTTGTCGCTCGAGTTGTTCGAGGACGATGCCGACGTCATTTCCAACGCCGCCGACCGGCAGATGGCCCATGTGCGGACGTTCCAGACCGGCCCGCACTCGGACCTGTCGCAGAAGCTGCTCAACGAGTTGTCCGCCGCGCGCGTGTGCTTGTTGAACCGGGAAAGGAAGGCCGAGTACGATGCGGCGTTGCGGCGAGAGTTCGCCGCGCGCGAGGCCGCCGCGGCAGCCGCGATGGCTGCACCGCCAGCTCCTTTACGCGCCGCTCAACCGTTGGCCGCGCCTCTGCCCACCGCTCGGCCGATCATGCCAACGGCGGTGATCCCCGTTTCCACTCCGTTTACGGCGCCTGCAAGGGCCGTGGGGCGGCCGCTGGATACGCCGGCCGCGCCCTTCGTGACGCGCTACGCGCCGCGCCGGCGCGGCGGCGGCTGGCAGGTTCCGGCCGCCGCGGTGGCTATCTGCGCCCTATTGGCCGGAGCGGCCTATGTCGTATTCAAACAGAGCCGCCCTCCCGCCGACGGACTTCCGCCGCGCGACAACCAAAACGTCGTCGCCAAGCACCCGCCGGACGATTCCCAAGAAAAACGGAACGGCAAACGGCGAACGGATGCGCGGATCAAAACGGAGCCAACCAAACCGGACAAGCCAGACGAGAACAAGCCCGATGATTTGAAACCGCCAAGCGGCGGCAGCCCGATCAACGTGCTTCCTGGCCCGGTCGACCTGCTCCAGCTTCCCGGCCAGGTCGATCTGCTGGGGCGAATCGACGTCGATCGCGACCGAGTGGCTGGGCAATGGAAACGGGATGCCGAGGGGGTGGTGTCGCCCGCGGGCGGCCTGGCGCGGCTGAAGATTCCGTACGCGGTGCCCAAGGAATACGTCGTCACCGTCGAGGTCGAGCGGCTTACGGGCGACGAAGCGTTTGGCGTGGGTCTGGCGTCGGGCGAGTGGTGGACGCCGGCCTGGCTCGATGGCCGCAAGCTCTTTCCCACCGGTCTGCACGGCATCCAAGGTTCCGCGAAGGGCGCGAAGACCGGGCGGCTGCCGGTCGGCAAACGGGTGACGCTCGGTTATTGCGTTCGCGACACGGGCGTGGTGCTGTTGCAACCGGTGAACGGAGCGAGCGCCAGTTGGCGGGGCATCATCAATTGGCGGGGCGACTTCGGCTCGTGGAATTGGCCGGGAAGCTGGGACGCGCCGGAGAAAGGCCGCCTGGAGTTCGCGGCGATCAAGGACCACCAGGCGCGGTTGGAGACCGACGCCAACGATCCGGCGGCCAATCTGGCAGTGGGAAGGTTTTATTGCTTCGGGAAGAAGGATTGGGATCGCGGCCTGCCGCGCCTGGCCGCCGGTGGCGACCCGGCGCTCAAGGAACTGGCCCAGCGCGAGCTGGCCAAGCCCAATGGGGCCGAGGAGGAGAAATCGCTGGGCGACGACTGGTGGGACATGAGCCGCAAGGAAAAGGGAGCGGTCAAGGCGGCGCTGGCCGGCCGGGCGGGCTTCTGGTATCGCCGCGCCTTGACGTTCCTGAGCGGCATCGAGAAGGAGGCCGTCGAAGCGCGGTTGGAGGAAATCGGCGCTGATGGCCTGGCCGACAAGACGCAGTTCCTCTCGGAGTTGACGCAGACCAACGTCGTGGTCGCCAACAACGGGTTCGCCAAGGGAAAGAACGCGGCCACGAACACGCCGCTCACGTTTCTCGGCAAGGAGTCGCCGCACGGCCTGTTCACGCACCCCGACAACAACTCCACGGCCAGCGTCCGGTACGATCTTGAAAAAAAGGCGCGGCGCCTGGCCCTCAACGTGGCGATCGACGACGGCGCGGTGATCACCCCCCGCTGTTCGCTGGTGTTTCAGGTTTGGGGCGACGACAAGTTGCTGTGGTCATCGGTGCCCATCATCGCGAAGGGACAGGTGGCCGGCTGCGAACTGAATGTGGCGAACGTCAAGGTTCTCGAATTGCGCGTCATGTGCGCGGGCAGAAGTAATAGTTCGGCCTACGCCGTGTGGCTCGAACCCCGCGTGACCTGGAAGTATTGAGAGGGGACAGGTTGCGACTTCGGCTTTCCACACTAACCCGCAGCGCAAGCAAGGCCCCGCGTCGAACCTACCTTGCTTCCTGGATCATTTTCAAACCACCCCAAAACAGCTACCAACCGTGCGCATATGTAAACACGTACTGTGTGCGGGCGTTTAGGACGTTCCGCGGCGAAGGGAAACCCGAGCGCGCAAAACGCGGGTTCGGCGAAGCCGAAACTGCGCAAGAAAAAACTGGCAAAACCGTACCTGTACCGACCAGGAAATCCGTCTCGGCGGATTGTCCGGCCTTAGACGCGCTAAGACTTCTTCCCCCCGCATCGCGCATCTGTACCCCGTCCGATCTCCTTTGCAAGCTTTGGCCGACGGCGGCGCGTTCTTCGACGAATCTTTGTTGACGGCATTGCCGATCACCTCAGGAAGTTTGTTAATGTACCTTACGCCGACGTGAGCCGGTCAGCGCTTTTCATTTCAAACACGCACGGGGGTGTTCAGCACTTTTCATTTCCAACACGCAAGGAGGTGTGATGTTAAGGCAACTGATGGACGTTCTTTGCGGCGAGTCCGCGTACGCTATAGCGATCACCTAAATTGACCCGGCATTGCTCATCTAAATTGACCCACTACTTGGAAAGAAAAATCCAGGCGCGCAAAGACACCCAGAAAAATCGTGGCGAGGTGCTTGACGGGGTGCCGAACCGCGGTATACTGTGCATACGTCTCGTACTGGCCACCAGTTCAAAGAGTCCATCCCATGCCCGCCTACGCCAGAAAAGAAATCGTCGATGAAACCGTCGTCGGCATTGATCGTCGAACCACATCCATGTGCTCTTGAGGAACCGGCCCGACGTCTCCCAGGACTGGAGCGACGAAGACGTTGCTCGGCGTTGGTATCGATTGCACCCCTGGCGGCGCAATGAGGGCGGCACGCCCGCCGAACCGGAGCCCTGCGAGTTGGCGGCAATCCAAGCCGACTCGGAAAGAGTCGCCCTGTTGCGGCGGCGGCTGGCGAGCCTGTCGTGGCTCATGGGGTCGTTGTGCGAGCCGATTGCGCGCCGCGCCAACCGAGAAGACCGCTGCACGGGCAGGTTTTGGGAGGGGCGATTCAAGAGCCAGGCCATCGTTGATGAAGCGGCGCTGTTGGCTTGCAAGCATGTACGTCGACCTCAACCCGATCCGCGCCTGCGTGGCCGAGACGCCCGAAACATCGGAATTCACCGCGGCATTCGAGAGAATTGCCGCAAGGCAACAGGCCTCGCACGTCGTCGCGGATTCGGCGCTGGTGGAGGAGAACGTCGTCGCGGCCGAACCGCAGCCCGCTCCCGCGCGCGATGCGTGGCTCGGCCCGGTTCCCGATGCCGATGTACCACCTGCGGCGGTCGTAGGCCGGGTTGGGGCGGATTGATAGCGCTCGGCCCGAAAGGTGAACCGTTGAGCGGTGATGGTGGCAGAACTGTTGGGGGCTGTGAACTTCCGGGGAGGATCGGTGGTTG